>SDBT01000556.1_pt1 | contig 59414 bp, 50 predicted proteins | sample 2277101 | NCBI WGS metagenome assembly SDBT01 (sample SAMN10404973, study PRJNA504765) | marine sediment metagenome | isolation source: marine sediment core GS10_PC15, 103 cmbsf | place: Arctic Ocean: Southern Knipovich Ridge | collected 2010 | reverse complement strand
CATGTCCTGAAATATTTTGAAGATATCTTCCTTTGCGAAAGTTTCTGCGCAGAAGGAGATGCTTTCAAGTTCATCTCTTATCTCATAAAGTCTTTTGCTAATTTTAAGATTTAAGGGATAACTGCCGATGAGACTCTTCCTGACCAGTGTATCCAGAAATTTTCCCAGTGATAGAGCAAAATCATGAAAGTTTGTAATATCTTGCCACAAAGTAAATAGAAGTAGATGAAGTTCTTTGAGAACATTTTGCATCTCCTCGATGGATGTCTTGATATCCATATGCTGCAGTGTTTCAACAGTTAGTTCGAATAAGGCATCTTCATTTTCTATATTCTCCAATCCTACAAAGAGATTACCACTTATAGAGGTATCTTCTATACCTAACAATACTTCCTCTATTTTATGCACCAGAACCCTTGTGGTACTATAGTCTGGCAGTATTTTAAGGTTTTTTATGAGAGGCTGGCTCAAGGCAGTAATATAGTCTTTTGTGTAGTATTCTGCACCTTTTCTTGTCTTTTGTGCCTGGACCATATTTGCGAATAAGGAATAGAGAGAGCTTCTCTTTAGCGGATAGCCAAGGGATACATTGAACTCGCCCAGCAGGGAACCTATTTCAGAAACCAACGGTATCATACTGTTCGGGTCAGGAAGAATAATAACTGTGGAATCGAGCTCCTTTATCTTTTTTAGTATCGTTCTTACTGTCGATACCTGAGAGTGCCTATCGAAAGCCGCATACAGGTTTAGAGAGTAATTCTTTTCTCTTTTTTTATCTGGCTTAATCGAACAGGAAAAGTATCGGGCGGTGTTTTTGAGAATCGGCCATTCATCTTCATCTCCCTGAAAAAAGAGAATGGCTTTATCGGTATCGTAAAGATGTTTGATTATCTTTTGCTCTGTCTTATACATATAAAAGAAGGAACAGAAGATGACCTTATCAAACTCATCGAAACTCACTTCTTGCATCACTCTGGCTGTAGATAGATAGATAAATCCTCGCGAGAAGGATTTATTTTTGGAAAGCAACTTGTGGTAAGCATCTCGAAGAATTATGATATTTTTGAGCAATACATTTATATTTTCAGGGATTTCGTATCCTATGCTGGCGCTTGCCTGAATATTTTTCAGTGAGCCTGGTCCTATATCTTCCAGATCCAACAAATCTATGAATTTAGCTATTTCTCTGGCCCAGGGGAGGAATTGGGAAAATTTTTCTCTTCCCCTTGTCACTTCAGGGGCTATTTTTCTGGCAAGAGTATAGATCATATGCCAGGATTCTAAGTTAGCCATTTCTACAAAAGGAGTCTTTTTTGAGAGAGTATATTTGATAAACTCATTGATGGAAAAAAAGGTTGGAGAAAAAAAGCTTTTGCCTATCCTCTTTGATAAGGCCTTTTTCAAAAAAAGCGCAGGCCGCTTTCCTTCAAAAACAAAGGCCAGCCGGCTTATGTCAGTACTATTCTTCAAAAAACTCTTTTCAACAAAATCAGCAAGATTTTCGATAAAGTTTTCATTCAGGCTATAGGCTACTATCTTATCCATATACTTCTTCCATCATTAAAGTATCCAGGTAAATAAGAAAACACCTTGTCTTTAATTGCGGATAGAGTGGTTTCACGATGTTCATATATTCTATTATCTGCTTCTTGTGTGTTTCCAATCCCTGCCTTGAACTCTTGTAATCCACGATCCATAGCTCTTTGGCTGTTATGATGAGCCGGTCAATTCTTTTCGTATTTCCGACTGAGTCTATAACCTCTTTCTCCTGATATAAACTGCCTTCTTCTAAGTAGAAAAACGGCTTGACCTTTTCAGCCTCCAGTAGACTTTCTACAGTGGAAATATACTCATCGAAATTTTTGACGTAGGGAAATACTGAGCGTGCCTTTTCGCGGGCCAAACTCAAGCACTCGTCTTTGTCCCGGATGGAAAGATTTCCCAGGCAGGACAAGATAAAATGAAAAATTTCGCCTTTTAACACTTTGTCTCTGTTTATCAACTGAGGTGTTTCTATGAACTCGTTCCTCAAGATATTTATCCAGTCTGAGTACTGTGAAAGGGGCAATTTTATAAGAGGTCTTTCTTCCCGGCTTTCTTGCTTGTGATATTCTCTTCTGGCACCTCGTTCAAGCGTCTCAAAAGATATAAGGGCGCAGGCCATGTTTTTCTTTTTGCCTGTTCTTTCTGGCAGGAAAAGATACATCTCGTATTTTGCTCTGGTAAGCGCAACATATAAGTTATCCAGCTCGTCAATAAGAGATTTTAGGTATTCATCCTTATATTCAGTGCCCAACCTCCCTGAATAGGCTGCATAATCTTTTTTGAGCTGAACGAGACCTAGGCTATTATCTTCAAAATGCTTTACCACATAGGGCTTCCTTGACCCTGCCCCACCTGAGCCAATAGTCACATCTATTTCCAGGAATGGTATTATGACAACAGGAAACTCAAGTCCTTTTGCCTTATGAATTGTGGTAATTTTTACAGAGTTTGTCCGGCCAACTCTTACATAAAGGTCCTTTTCTTGTATATCTTCGAAGAAATCAAGAAATGAAGAAATCCCGCTATAATCTTCTTCTTTTTCCTTAATAATTTCCAGAAGTCTCATGAAAAATCCCTGATATAGAGAAAAATTCTCCAGGACCTTAAACCGGCCCAGAATAGTAACCACAAGTTCATAAAGAGGAACAAAACCTACGCTTTTAAAAAATAATTCTATAAGATTATCCCACTCCTCACTAAATCTTTTTTTGAACTCTTTGTATAGGTAGGTGTCCGTTTCTGCTTTTTCAGAAATACGTAGTCTAAAGATAAAATCCCGCATAGTATCCTTTTTTATCCGGCTGACTTGGCAGAAAATATCTCCCAGGATAAAAGAAGCAAAGGATAGGTTATCAATAGGCGAGTCCAAAAACTTAAGAAATGAAATAAGCTCTTTTATGAGCGGGTGCTCACGTATATTAAGTGTCTTCTCTGACTCAACAGAGATGTCTTCCTCAATAAGCCATGCGGTGAAAAGCTTAACATCAGCGTTCTTTCTTGCCAGGATTGCTATGTCTGCCAATAAGAATCTCTTCTTAAGTTCCTTGACCAGCGGTATTAGCCTTTTACGCATAATATCGTTTCTTTCGTCTATATTGCTGGTGTCAATTGTCTCTACCCTGACATGCCCGTATATATTCTGTTTCCTCCATTTTTGCTTTGAGCCGCCGAAGACATTTAATATTTTGTCAATATCTGCATGCGAAAAAAGGGAAAATTGTTCCTGCCAGGCCCCTACCCTACTGACAAATCCCTTAAGATTTTCCTCAGAAAAAATTTCATTATTAAATTCCACAATTTCTTTTTCACTGCGATAATTTGTGAGTAGGGACCTAGATTTTAGGTTAAAGTCTTGGAAATCACCTTGAACTGAATCAAAGAGAGAGACATCTCCACCCCGAAACCGATAAATAGCTTGTTTCTTATCCCCTACGTAAAAAAGAGAACCACCCGCTGAGAGAGCCTCTTCAAGCATAGGAAATATGTTTTTCCATTGAAGTCTGTTCGTATCTTGAAATTCGTCAATTAGGTAATGACATAGACGGGTTGCTATTCGGTAATAAAGCTCGGCCACGCTGAACTTTTCATCGTCTACAAGGGTATGTGCGTGAGTATTCAGTTCCTGCAAGAAGACAACATTATCATTACTGGAAAGTCCCTGAAACTCATCAAGCACCAAGCTAAATATTTTTAGATAAGGCTTAAAGACAGCATAGGATTCCCATTCGCAGAATTCTCTCAGGTTTTTGCGTATCTCATGCCAAAGCTCAGCAATCTTTTCTGGCGTCTTCATATTTTTCTTGATGGGAAACTCTTTTCGTCTAAAATACTGAGAGAGGTCCTTTATATTGAAGCTATTTTTATTTTTTTCCAGAAAAGAATCCAGGCTTTTAATAAAACGACCATCTGATTGTTCAGGTATGTCATCAGAAATCTTCTTTATCAGGTCAATTATTGTCTGTTTCTTTTTTAGCAAATCCCTTGCTTCACTATCGGGTCTCCTGAAATTCTCCCCATAGATGCCCCTGTAGTTATAAAGAGACTCTATGAGTCTAAATATATCCTGTTTGGAAAACCACCCATCTTTATTTTCAACGAAAAGATAGTATTCCAGGAAATCTTCAAAGACTTCAAGGATTTCTTTGTCTATTTGCACTTTATCGATGAGTTTGTCCAGGCTGTATTCCAGGTATGTACGATAGTTTTCTTTTATCTGGAAATTGGAAGCAAGACCAAGCTGAAATGCACTTGCTGAAAGGAGCATATTGATAAAACTGTCTATGGTTTGAACCTGGAAAAAATTGTAGTGACTTATGATGTTCTCTATAATCTTATGAGCAACCTTTCTTGCCTTGCTTTCGGCAAGGGGAAGAGAGAGAAAAAGATCCTCCTTTTCCTCTTTATTAGAGAATGTATTAAGAGCGATTTTCTTAAGAAACTCCAGAATTCTCTGTTTCATCTCTATGGTAGCTTTGTTAGTAAAAGTAATAGCCAGTATAGTTTTAAGTGGTATTTCTTGCTGTTTTAAGTGAGAATCCATAATGAGCTGGATATATCGCTTAGCAAGAGCGTGTGTTTTTCCAGAACCTGCCGAGGCTTCAACTACATCTACAGATGGAAATTTGAGGAAATGCGACTGCCTGGAATTCATTGTTTTACTCAGCCCCTTACTTATTTGTTCCATATTGTTCTTATGATTAATGTTTCAGACTTTTTCGATGGCACAACAATTTTGCCTTCGCTTAGCCGGACCAACAGCTTTAGATGACCCCACCGCCTCTGAACAGGAGGCAACCCATCACTTTCTCCAGGTAGAGGGAAGCAGAAGGACTAGCACCGTATAAATCTCCAGGCGACCCAGAAGCATGTTGAGAGAAAGGATTGCCTTTGCTAGCGGGGGAAGGAAGGCGTAGTTCTGGGAGGCCCCTACCAGCCCAAGGCCCGGTCCAACATTCCCAATGGTGGCCGCTGAAGCCGCCACCGAACTTACCATATCAAGCCCTAGTTTCATAAGGATGAGGGAGGAGATGAGAAAAAGGAGAATGTAAAGAATGAAAAAACCTGTGATACCAGCAATTACTCTTTCTTCCACGGGCCTACCTCCCAGTTTCACTGGGATAACCGCCCTGGGACGTGCAAGACGCAAGACCTCCTGGTAACCCTTTTTTAGGAGGATGAGTATTCTTATGTTCTTCATAGCCCCTGCCGTGGACCCGGCAGAGCCCCCTATGAACATCAGGAGGAGAAGAATCCCCCGGGACAGGGGTGGCCAGAGGTCAAAATCTTGGGTAGTAAATCCGGTAGTAGTATTTATGGAAACCACTTGAAACGCAGCGTATCTAAAAGAGGACCATATAGATTTGTAGGTCCCACCCCACAGATTAAAAGTTACCAGGATGATAGCAGCAATCACCACAAAGCTATAGAATCTAAATTCGCTGTCTTTAAACAGTGCTCTTGGGTTTCCTTTTAGCAAATAATAGTACAGAGCAAAGTTGCCTCCCGCTAAAAACATGAAGCAGGTGATAATGGTTTCCACCCTGGCACGGTCAAAAAAACCGATACTTGAAGTGTGAGAGGAAAATCCTCCTGTAGACATGGTGCTGAACATGTGGATGAAAGAGTCAAAGAGGGGAAGACCAGCCAGTTTTAGGAGAATAACTTGACTGAGGGAAAAAAGAAGGTAGATTCCCCACATAATTTTCGCTGTTTCGGCAATGCGCGGCCTTAGTCTCTCTGGTGAAGGTCCGGGGGATTCGGCTGCCAGAAGCTGCTTGCCTCCCAGGGCAAGTTTGGGAAGGACAGCTATGCCCAGGACAATGATACCCATTCCTCCCAGCCATTGAGTGAAATTCCTCCAGAAAAGGATGCCGTGGGGTTGAGATTCAATATTGGTCAGAACGGTCGCTCCGGTAGTGGTAAACCCGGACATAGTCTCGAAGTAAGCATCGATGAAGCTGGGGAAGGTTCCTGCCAGGAGAAAGGGGATAGTTCCGAAAAACGCCACTACTACCCATCCTAAGCTCACGATGGCAAAGGCTTCTCTATGCCTGATCTCGTCGTCTTTGGCTTGGGAGCAAAACCTTTCTATCAAATACCCACCAAGGAGCGTTACGGCAGCCGAGATAGCCAGTGGAAGAAAATCCGGCTCCCTGTAGATTAGAGCTATCACAGAGGGTATACCCATCAAGGCGCCCAGAAACTTTGTCAGTTTACCTACTGAATAGAAAACTAGCTTAAGGTTCATATTTGGAGACTAATCTAGCCGAAGAGCCTTTCTATTTTTTTCACTGCCAAGGGTAACATGAAAACGATTACTCGGTCATTGGGGGCGATGATGGTGTCTCCCCGAGGAATGATGATCTTACCGTCCCGAACAACGGCTCCTATCAGGGCTTCCTGAGGGAAGGGGGTATCTCGAAGGGCTTTCCCGACAACTGCTGAGCTTTCCTTGACCAGAACTTCCAGGATTTCTCCCTTACCTTCTTCCAAAAGGGAGAAAGACAGAACTCCTCCTCCTCGAGTGTAGCGCATTATTTCACCGGCAGCCGCCAATAGAGGGTTGATAGTCACGTCGATTCCAACTCTCTCTACTATTGGAGTGTAATCCTTTTTTCTTGAGAGAATGATGACTTTCTTACAACCCAGATTCTTAGCGCAGAGGGAAGCTAGTATATTGTTCTCATCATCGTGGGTTAGGGCGACGAAATAGTCAGCGTCCTCAATCCCCGCTTCCTTGAGAACTTCTCCGCTGGTACCATCACCTTTAATAACCAGAACGTTCGATAATTCTTGTGCCAAGTCCAAGCATCTTTGTGGGGAAATTTCGACCAGACGCAGAGAAATCCCTCGACCGGAAAGCTGTTTCAAAAGATAATACCCTATTCTTCCTCCTCCCAGAAGAATTACTCTCTTAGTCTTCCGCTCCGAGGGTCCCACCAATTCTTCCAGTTCCTTGAGAGCTTCTCTTATTCCTAAACCAATGACGTAATCCCCGGACCGAATCAAGGTGTCTCCCCGTGGAATGGCGATTTTTCCTGCTCTTGAGTGAGCAACCAGAATCCATGAGGATAGTCTCTCCAGTTCACTTAATTTTCTTCCTTCCAGGCCCGCTCCCTTCTTAACCTCCAATTTCAACATCTGAACTCTTCCCTCGACAAAGACTTCTGAAAGAGAAGCGAAAGGTACCTCGATCAACTGAGCTATCTTATCAGCTACTACTTTTTCAGGATATACAGTGTATAATCCGGTCTCTTTCAACAGGAGAGGATTGTCTAGCTGTTGAGGACCACTAATTCGCGCAACTACCCTCGGAATCCGGTACATTTTTGCCAAAAGAGAAGCTACGATATTGACCCCGTCATTATTGGTAACAGCAGCTAAAAAATCGGACCCCTTAGCCCCGCCTTCCTTCAGGACCCTATGGCTGCATCCATCACCCAAAATGGTCAGGACATCCAAGGAATTTCTCACCTGCTCAAGAGTCTCTTCCTGAGTATCAATGACTACAATACTGTGACCCTGATTCGACAGACTCTGAGCAATATGAAAGCCTGTTTCCCCTGCTCCTACAACAATTGCCTTCATTTATGAATTTCTTTCCTCTTTCAAATTTGGCCCGCTCAATTCTGTTTGGGTCAAACTGGTAAATATTTTTCAGTATGACTAATCTTTTTGGGCAGTCAATTCTGGCATTCTGCCATAAATGCTCTTGCATGAAACGTTCGAAGAATCTGGAAGAGTGCTGAGGCACGCTCAGGAGCCTGGCTGGCCCTTCTTCCCTTCATGGCGGGGACCAGGGTCAGGAACCCATTGCTCCCGCTAGCGTTCTGAAGATGATAACAGCTTTTCCAACCGGAGTCAAGTTAGCGAATTGAATCATCTAAAACCTAACCGAAGGGTAGCCTCCATCGTTCTCGACAACAACTCCCCAGTACTAGCGGTGTCATAGAATCTGAAAGACATTAAGACCTCCTCTTTCGATTATACTCTCCTCTTGATTATTCTTAATCACTTGCTTTGAGAAGGAAATAATGCTACAATTAAAAGGTGGGAGCTGAATCGAATAGCAGAAAATCAGAGGACCTCAGGAATGTAAGGACCAACTTACACTGAGTTTCGCAGGAGGGATTGAATGGGTGATTTTGTGAGAACGGTGGTGGGTGGTGTTTCTGTTTCGCGTATGATCATAGGAACGAATTTTTTCTTAGGTTATTCCCATACTAGTAGGGCTAAAGATCGCTTTATCAAGGAATATCAAACAAGAGAACGTATTGCTGGTATTCTGGAAGTCTTTTTGCAGAACGGCATTGATACGATCATGGGTACCCCATCTGGACCTGATTGTGCTTTGATTAAAGCGATTAAGGACGCCGAGAACCGAATTGGTCGAAAGATGATTCTCATCATAACTCCTGGTTTCAGCACAACCCAGGCTGAAGAATCAGGAATAGAGGCAGAAAGAATGTTTGATAAGGCGGCGAATCTGGGAGCCACCTTCTGCTTTCCCCATCAATCTGTAACAGATGCCCTGCTGGATAGAATGACGTGCACTATCAGATATATGGCCCGCTACGTAGCGATGATTCGCGAGCGAGGTATGATTCCCGGACTTTCCACGCACACGCCGGAAGCAATTGTTTATGCTGACAATACTGGATTAGATGTAGAATCCTATACTCAGATTTACAATTCTTCAGGATTTCTGATGCAGGTGGAAGCGGACTGGATAATGAGAATTATCCAGAAAGCAAGAAAACCCGTTATGGTCATTAAACCCTTGGCTGCGGGGCGTATCATACCGCCTGTTGCTTTAGCTTTTGTGTGGAATACAATCCGCGACGAAGATATGCTCACCATTGGTACTACTAGTCCCGATGAAGCCAAAGAGGTCATCGATATTTCCAGGGATTACCTGGGACGTCGCTCTGCAAGAATACAACTTCAGGAAACACGAAGCAAGAGGTCTTTAGCCTGATTTAAAGGCTGGTTTTTCTGAACTCCATGACGATATCAAGAACTCCTGCCCATAAACTCTTTCTTGTCGCCCTCTTAATTTTGAGCCATTCTTCAGCCTTTCTCCACAAGCACTGAAGAAGGCGCTTAGGTGAAATTCTTTCTCTTGCAAAAAGGGTGGCACAATTGTTTTGCATTGACAGAGGTTCAAAACGGGATTGGCTGGATATTTACAACTCTTGGAATAGAAGTAACAAACTCGAGATCGAGGCCGGCAAGCAGAGGAAGCCGGCCAAGGCTTCCCTTTATGAGGAACGGAGAAGCCGAATCGACTTGTGAACAATATTAATCGCCAAGAGGAGGCAACATGACAATAGTAGACCTAATGAAAAAACGCAGAAGTATTCGAAGCTATAGAATTTCACCGATATCTAGGCAAGTGATAGATAGAATAATAGAAGCAGCCAGCTGCGCTCCTTCTGGACTAAATCGTCAGCCATGGTTTTTTGTAGCGGTAAGCAATTTGGATCTAAAGGAAAGAATTCGCCAGGAGTGTGAGAAACGCGAGGAGGAATTCCATGAGCACGTTAAGGGTAATTTTAAAGAATCTCTATCCTTTTTTAATTTGTCACCTGTTAAATCTTTTCTTACAGAAGCAGCATATCTAATTGTGGCATTTGGCAAAAAGGATGAACCATATTGGAAGGAATCTATCTGGATTTGCATTGGGTATACGATACTAAAGATTCACGAAGAACGACTGGCCTGCCTCACCTATACCCCGCCCCAGATGTCTTTTTTGAATGAGATGCTCGACATATCGAAGAAGTATAAAGCGGTAGCTATTTTGCCAGTTGGATATCCGAATGAAAAAGTTGACTTGAGCACAAGAAAACGCAAATTAATTGGTCAACTGGTGAGATTTATCGAATAATTACTCACCCTCATCATGATTGCCCTTCAGGAATTCTCCCCAAAAAGCAGATTGGCGGCCAGGTTTTGTACCTATTTTCAAATTCTTGAACCGACTGGTACATCACCGACATACCTTCACAGCCACTATTTTTTAATAGCTATTTTCCCGCCAAGGGTCCCCATGGTAAAGATATAGATACCTCTGGTTACTGGATTACCCTGCTCATTCCTGCCATTCCACAAAACCATGCTATTACCATCTTTCTCCTCCAATACTCTTATCAGTTCTCCGGCAAGAGTGAGAATTCGTATTTTCACATAGGGAACAGAATTTCCCCAGAAGACTAGATTAGTATGTGCAGAAGGAGAGAATGGATTAGGATAAACTACTATGCCGCTGGGGATGACCAGCAGCGATACTTCGATGCTTTCAATTCCCCCATTGGAGGTTACAGTTACCGCACCCGTGTGGGGACTTAAGCTTTCCGTCAATTCTTCTGTTTCAACAGTTATGTAGATTGTGTTATCGTTGCCTTCAAAACTGGATGGATTTACAGTTATCCAATCACGGTTAACAGTAACGCTCCCACTTAGTGTGCCCGCACCAGCATTGTAGGCCCGAAAAGTCATTGTCTTGTTTGAACCTTTTCCCAGTTCGCCAAAATCTAGAGAAGAAGGGTCAACTGCCAGAAGAATGATTCTGATTATTATTGAATGGGTCGCGGACCATCCAGATTCTGCAGTATAAGCGTCCTTTGCTTTAACTTTCACCTGGTAGGTACCTTCGCTTGACCAGGAGTGTGACATAGTAGCAGGACTTCCACTGTTAACATAAGAAGTCCAGCCAGACTCAGACCCGTCTCCCCAGTCAAACTTGAAAGCTACCTGGTCCCCATCGGGGTCAATAGTGGTGCCAGTAAAGATGTAGGAAACATCACGCATGCCGCTGTCAGGTCCCGAGGGAGATGAAGGAGTAGTGGGAGGCTGGCCAATGACGATGTCATGGGCTGTAGACCAGGCTGACTCACCACCGTAGCTGTCCTTTGATTTTACCTTCACCTGATAGGTCATCTGACCAGACCAGGAGTGTGACATAGTGGCAGAGCTTCCACTGTTAACATAAGAAGTCCAGCCAGACTCCGACCCGTCTCCCCAGTCAAACTTGAAAGCTACCTGGTCCCCATCGGGGTCAGTAGTGGTGCCAGTAAAGATGTAGGACGGCCCGTGGGTACCAGTATTGGGTCCACTGGGAGATGAGGGAGTATTGGGAGGATGACCGGTTACTATCTGGTGCGAGCTGGACCAGCCTGATTCAGCCCCATTAGCATCCTTAGCCTTTACCCTGACCGCATAAGTACCCTGAGCAGACCAGGAATGAGATATAGTAGCAGAGCCCCCGCTGTTAACATAAGAACTCCAAGCAGATTCGTTTCCATCTCCCCAGTCAAACTTGAATGATACCTGGTCTCCATCTGGATCGGTAGTGGTGGCAGTGAAACTGTGAGAGACACCTGGATCGCCAATGCTGGGTCCTGTGGGTGCTGAAGGGGTGTTAGGAGGCTGGTTTCCTGACTGGGGATAGATGTAGCGTATCCCGTCTATGTCATCCTGGTGCAGAGTTCTCTTCTTGGTCTCTCCCGTAGCACCATAGCCGTACATGGTCTTCTCCGCATCGCCTCCTCCGTACAAATCTCCCAGGAGTAGGGTATGTCCAAATTCGTGGGTGCCAATATTCTGGATATCCATCTTTCCCGCTTCACCAGTGGAGGACCAGGTGAAATCATCCTCAAACACAATATCAAATTCAACAAGTCTTCCTGTAGACGGATAGTACCAGTAATAACAGGTCGCTATGGAACCATCGGTGCTGCCCCACGACACTACATTGTGGTAGTCATAGGCTGGCCCGCTAAGGGAAGTCGTTCCCAGGTAGGTTTCAGTGAAGTAGCTGCCACTCACATTTTCCCATACCTGGTAGCCGGCTCTCACGGCGCTGAACTCTCCGGTAGTATCGGCTGTCCCGTCCTCATTTATCTCCCACCTGACTGGCAGGTCGCTGTCATTCCAGTGGATGCCGTCGTACAAGAAAGAGAATGAAGGGGTGGCGCTTAACAACAAAACTAAGACACTCAGGACAAGAATGGACCACGGCTTACTTATTCCAGGCACTATTGGCTCCCCTTAGTCTCTTCCAGGTTCCCTTTGATTTGATTGATAAAACTATCTAAAGGGCTTTCTATCCCCAGAATCCGATTCCTGGCTCTGCCGTCCTCAATGGTGTACTTTCCCTGGAATAAACCAGCCACTGAGAAGAGAGGCGGCTTTTCCGTTCTAAGAAACAAGAATACTTCCTCCCCTTCCCTGAACTGGGGGGTATCTGATACCCTGAGACCGATATCACCAACTTCTCCTCCCCGCACCTTTACAATGATTTCCTCAATTTTCCCCTGTCCCGAGAGAGCTTTGAGATGTTGACTAACGGAAATGGTGACGTAGGTATGAATTAAGGTTCTTTCTTCATTCCATCGGCTTTCTATCTTTTTGACTTTTCCGATGAGGATAGAGTCGGCTTCGAAAGTCAGCTCTTCTATACTCTTTCTTACCATCAGTGCGTGGGCTTGAGAAACAAATAATCCAGTCAACAGAACAAGGATGGGCAGACTACGAAGAATGGAATATACTTTGATCATTTTAATTCTTCCTCTTTAATTTGTGTGGTGACAGTATTTTCTGGTATGAATAAAACAAAAGGATTTGCCTGATTTCTCATAAGGCAGTAACTCCAGGTCTGGATAATGCTCTGGAAGAAAACAGCGAGAAATCATCTGCGATAAGCACTACCTATATATGAATAGGCAATTTTGTCAAATTATGGTCCCGGGGGGTTCTATATAGCCCGTTCTGGTTTTGAGCATGGGTCCTGGCAGCAGAGTTTCAGCGGAGAGAAAAAAAGAGAGAAGACTGGTACGTTCTCAGGAAAAATCTGGAGGAGAGAGACTCTCTCTCAAATTATTTGGGTTAATCCTAAGAGAGAGCTAGTTACTTCTTCTCTTTTCTCCTCAAGAGAGTCATCGTTTTTCACCACTATTGGTTTGCCGACGCATATAGTAATATCATTAAAAGGCAGGGGAAGGCAATGATTATCCCATCGATTCAGCAGAAGTCCTCTACGAGCTTCTACTGTTAGAGGAATGATTTCAGCTCCTAATTTCCGAGCAATGTGGATTACTCCCAATTTAGTCTGATGAAGCGGCCCCAGAGGACCATCCACGGCAACAAAACCTGAATAGCCCTGTTTGATTGCTCTCATAAATGGTACAATAGACCTCCGCCGGCTGGATATACGTATCGTACGATATTTAAAACCAGCGGCCAATTGAGCCATGAAGTCGCCTCGAAAGCACAAATGAACTAATGCCACTGCCTTTTTTATGCGAAAGGAGAGAAGCAGTAAGGTGTAATCGCCGTGCCAGAAGACAAAAATAACTCTCTGTTTTTCCCTTTTAATTCTCTCTAGCTCTTTGCCGCCGATAATGGTTATCCTGCTGGTTACAAAGATAAAAAGTAGAATTATTTGGGCAAACCAGCCGCTGACCCTTATTGCAATGACAGGACGCAGGACTCCCTGCAAAACAAATTCATAGAACAGCTTGCGCACCACTAAATCAAAAAGTAATTGCTTGCCAAGTCTCTCGTATAGGGTTTGCTCGATAACAAGTCTCAGCACAATAATCACAGCAAATCTGACCACTAGTAACTGTATTTGTTTTCTGTAGCTAATTGAATTCACGATTGACCCTTCTTACATTAACTATAGACTTTATATATTTTGTGTCAAACGACGCTAGACTTGTTCTCCTTGTCCCCTATATTTAAGTATCGAAATCTCAATAATTTCCGTTAATTTATGCCATATCCCGGGATTTGAAATATTCAAGACTCATATGTGCACTTTCTATTGACGGTCGTTTGCAAACATCCTGTTCTATGATATACCACTTAGTTCCAACCTCATCGCAGGCAGAAAAGATAGAGTTGAAATCAAGAATTCCCTGACCAACCTCAGTGAAGGAACGATTTGTATCCATATCCTTAATGTGTACTAATGGACAGCGTCCAGGATATTTGCGAATATATGAGGCTGGGTCTATACCTGCATATTGAACCCACATTACGTCAATTTCAGTCATGACGAGTTCGGGGTCTGTATTCTCATAGAGCCAGTCCAAAATGTACTTATCCTTAATTTTCTCAAACTCCTGAGAATGATTATGATAGTATAGATGAATACCACTTTTCTTAAGCTCAGCACCAACTTTATTTGCATATCTGGCCATAGCCGTACATTCAGCTTCATCCTTGGGGAGCTTGTCCCCGGGTATGCAAGGTCCCCAAACATAAGAACAGCCTAGTTCTGCGTTAAGGTCAACTATTTTCCTTACATCTCTTTCCCTGGGCATATGATTACCTGCGCACTTAAGACCCAGGTCATCTAGCACATTTTTGAGCTCAGTTCCACTTAATGAGTATGTGCCAGCTAATTCTACGCCCTTATATCCTATCTTGGCAACTTTCTTTAACGTACCGACAAAATCCTTTGTACACCCATCTCGTACGGTGTATAATTGGAGACCAACAGAAATCTTCTTCATAATATGCTCCCCTTTAAAGATCTTTTTTGATTTCACAAAATCCTGATTCCCTATTCTTGGCTTATCAAACGACCCATAACAAGCTCTGCACGGTACAACTTCTTCTTACTCTGCCAGACCACAGATTTTATCAACCAGTTCAGAAATGGCTTCTATCTTTTCAATTTGACCTGTCTGAGAAATTTCATCAGAAATCCCAAGAATTAGCCTGGGAGCAAACATATCAATCACCCGACGTGCAAACTCTAGTAGCTCTTTGAGTGGACGGTAGGGAAGAAAGTCAATCACGGGCAAAAGATCAAGCACAACCATCTTATTTTGAACAGCCTCTTTTATCTCTTCCAGACTCATATCCCCCATCGGTGCGGGGGTTAAAGCCTCTACGCCATCCAGATGTGTCTCCTGAAGAAATGGGAGCATCAATCGTGAATTGCCATCCCAGTGGGTGTGTACAAAACGACCTTCTGAATGCAAACGCTTAGCAATACGCTTCCATCTCGGCATCATATACTTTCTTAAGATGGGTGGAGGTGTAAATTCGTTAGTGGCATGGTCCCCCAGATTAAAGATACGACAGGGAAGCTTTAATGCCTCGTTTGTCAAACGGTCATCCCTGCGGTCGCAAGCTTCCAGATAAGCTTCCACCTCGGCAGGATAGTCGTGCAGTAAGTAGTATGTGTTCGGTAATCCGCACCATATCTTAATTAGTTCTGTAAATCCGGAGCTCGAAAGAAATACGGTAGGCTCACCCCGACGACCCATGGTCCTTGCTGCTCTATTGAAGGATTGAACATTGGCTTTGAATCGCTGACGATTAACGAGATCTATCGCTACTCGAAGATCCTTAACTGTCTTTACGGGATACTCTTCTATCCGGTGGTTTACGCGTCTGCCGTTCTTCCAGATATCTCGATGAACCGTGCAGATCTCGCCGGCAGGGGTTCGAACCTTTGATATCGTTTGGTTGAGATGCTGCTCTTCGATTCTGACCATGTCATCACGGATTTGAAATTGCTCTATCCAGGCAGATGAGTCACAGGTAGATGCCAGGTAGCGGATCGAGCAGCCAAGAGCGTCATAGATATCAAGGTTGCTCATATTCTGAAAACGCTTGGGAAGCGTTCCCTGCTCCATGTGATGGCTAATCCACGTCTCCAGGCGTGGCTGCCACAGTACACCCTCGGCGGTTCCCTCAAAAATGGATATATTTAGTTTCTTTCGTGTCATCTCATAGTCTCCCCGTATTACTCTAATTACGCTTGAATAACCTTTTATTCCTTTTATTTCTCAAACCTGCCCAATTTACAGTTTTCAGAAGCTGACTTTTCAGCATTTTTCCTTCTGGAAAATCTGACTAGTCTTCTTAAGCTTTGCCTCTCTTAACTTTTGTCATTTTTTGCAAATACTATATTAACAGGCCTCAAGCATGACTTTCTGAGCGATACTGTAGACCTATTCTTCCTGCGTCAAATGAATAGTGTCAAAGCGTTAGGCCAGGTAAGTGAAGCTCGGGGGAAGAAGTTAATCGACCTAAATTGCCGGATACGCCGCAAGAAAGGAATCTTCACTTCTTTTCAGAGAAAGTAAGCGTGGAACCGTTCAAGTCTATTTCAATCTTAGTTCCTTCTTTGAATTTGCCAGCCAGGAGATACTTGGCCAGAGGGTCTAGCACCTCTCGTTGAATGACTCTCTTTAGTGGTCTTGCTCCATAATCGGGGTCAAAACCTTTTTCAGCCAGATAATTCTCTGCATTTTCTGAGTAATCAAGTTTAAGGTCTTTTTCTTCCAGTCTCTGGTTTATTTCAGAAAGCTGAATATCCACAATCCTTCTGATTTCTTCTTTTCCCAAGGGATTAAAGATGATTATTTCGTCAATCCGGTTCAAAAATTCTGGAGCAAACTGGGCTCTAAGAGCGGACATCACCTTATTCTCTATTTCCTGCCGACTCCCAGAAGACATTCCCTGTAGATAGTTACTACCTATATTGGAAGTCATAATAATGACTGTATTTTTGAAATTTACCGTTCTTCCTTGTCCATCAGTGAGTCTGCCGTCATCAAGAATCTGAAGTAAAGTGTTATAGACATCCGGATGAGCTTTTTCTATCTCATCGAGAAGGATGACTGAATAGGGTCTTCTTCTTACTGGCTCGCTGAGCTGCCCACCTTCTTCATAACCAACATATCCTGGAGGTGCACCAATAAGCCGGGAAACACTATGCCTTTCTGTGTATTCGCCCATGTCAACTCTAATCATAGCTTCTTCATCATCAAAGAGAAATTCTGCCAGGGCTCGGGCAAGCTCTGTTTTTCCTACGCCAGTGGGACCCATAAAAATGAAAGAACCGAGTGGTCGCCTGGGGTCCTGGAGTCCAGTGCGGCTCCTCCTTATGGCATTAGAAACAACTTCTATAGCCCTCTCCTGGCCTATTACCCGTTTTCTTAACCTCTCCTCCATGCGAGAGAGCTTATCCTTTTCTCCTTCTATAAGTCTTGAAGCGGGTATACCTGTCCATTTTGAAACCACCTCTGCTATATCCTCTTCATCTATCTCCTCTTTTAGCATCTTTTGATTCTTTTGCAGCAAAGCTAATCTCTCATTCTCTTCCTTTAGTGATTTCTCCAATTCTATGAGAGTGCCATAACGAAGTTTTGCTGCTACCTCCAATCTACCTTCCCGTTCAGCTTTTTCTGATTCGATCCTTGCTTGCTCTATCTTTTCTTTAGCCTGACGGATTTTCTGAATAATGGCTTTTTCATCTTTCCAGTGCGATTTTAGCGCATCACTTTTTTCTCTCAGGTTAGCCAACTCTCTTTCCAATTCCGCTCTTCTGGCCTGAGACTCCGTATCCTTTTCCTTTTTTAAAGCCTCTTTCTCAATCTGTAATTGAGTTATTCTTCGCTCTACTTCATCTATTTCAGTGGGACAGCTATCCATCTCCATGCGAAGTCCAGCCGCAGCTTCATCAATAAGGTCTATCGCTTTGTCCGGTAGAAACCGCTCGCTTATATAGCGCTGCGATAGCCTGGCAGCAGCAATAATGGCTGAATCCTTTATCCTGACTCCGTGGTGAACTTCGTAGCGTTCCTTCAAGCCACGTAGAATGGCTATAGTATCCTCAATGGAAGGTTCTTTAATATAAATAGGCTGAAAACGTCTTTCCAGGGCAGCATCCTTTTCTATGTTCTTTCGGTACTCGTCCAGAGTAGTTGCACCAACAGCCCTCAGTTCTCCTCTGGCCAGGGCTGGTTTTAACATATTTGAGGCATCTACTGCCCCCTCGGCAGCTCCAGCCCCTACTACTGTATGAAGCTCGTCAATAAAGATGATTAATTGACCTTCCGCCCGACTTATCTCACGCAAAACAGCTTTCATTCTATCTTCAAATTCACCGCGAAATTTAGCTCCGGCTACCATTGAACCAATATCTAAAGACAAAAGGCGTCTATTTTTTAAGCTATCCGGAACATCGCCAGCTATCATTCTTTGAGCTAGTCCCTCTACTATCGCTGTCTTGCCTGTTCCGGGTTCGCCTATAAGCACAGGATTATTCTTCCTTCGCCGCGATAGAACCTGTATGATACGTCGGATTTCATTGTCTCTACCAATCACCGGGTCTAGTTTACCCTGCTTTGCTAAAGAAGTAAGGTCTGTGGTGTAACGCTTGAGAGCCTGATATTTTTCTTCTGGATTCTGATCAGTAATACGCTCGGCTCCACGAATATCAGCTAAAGCTCTAAGAAGAGCGTTTTTGTTTACACCATTCTTTTCCAGGATCTTACCGGCAAAAGAATTATCCTGACCAAGAGCGATAAGAAGATGCTCAACTCCCACATATTCATCTTTCATTTGAGTAGCTTCCCGCTGAGCGCCTTTCAGAATTCCATCTAAAGAAGAAGACATATATACCTGACTTGCACCGTAGACTTTAGGGGAATCTGCCATTCTCTCCTCGAGGCTCTTTCTTACAACCCCGGTATCGGCCCCTGCTTTTTTCAAAATGGAAGGTGTTAGTCCATCCTTCTGCTCAATCAAAGCAAGCAAGAGATGTTCGGGGGAAATCTCTTGCTGATGCCCCTCTTCTGCTCTGGCCTGAGCATCTGCCAGAGCCTCCTGGGCTTTGAAAGTGAAATTATCGAGTTTCATATTCTCTCCAGTTTTCCTATTCTTTCGTCAACTGGATTTTAACTCAGTATACTTTTTTGTCAAACTTGACTTTCTATATACTGAAAAAGCCCTCCTTTCGAACCAAATTCGTCCTAATGTCGTTGCGAATAACGAAGTCCTGAAGCAATCTCTTTTCTTTACCAATTAGTTTGACTTACTTCAAAAATAGGATAGGATTTAAAAAAGTTAATCGGGATGCGGATTTTCGCAGATAGACAAGATAAATAAAGGATATTAAGCTTTGAGTCTCGAACTTATTTTCTGATTACGTTCATAATCTGCGTTTATCTGCGTTGAGAACAAATTTTTATATTATTAGATGAAAAACATTAATCAAAGAAGGGGAAGAAAATGAGAAAAAAAAGCGTAGTAATAATTGCTGCTTTGGTAACGCTGTTGTTGTTCAGTAGTATTGCATTACCATACAGCAATGAAGCCATTGAGGGCATCTGGCAGGGAACTTTGAAGGCTGCAGCAGTACAGCTGAGGATTGTCTTTAAGATTTCGCAAGGAGCAGAGGGCATACTTACCGCTACTATGGATAGCCCTGACCAGGGAGTAAAGGACATACCTATAGACGAAGTTATTTTTGAAAATGGCAACCTGCGTCTCGAAATTAAGGCCGCTATGGGTGTTTTTGAAGGAGAGATGAGAGATGATGGCTTGAGCATCGAAGGAGAGTGGAGGCAAGGCGGGCAGGTGTTTCCCCTTCTGCTTGAACTTATTGATGAAGTTGTCGAACTCCTCCGCCCACAAGAGCCAAAAAAACCTTATCCCTACCAGGAGGAAGAGGTAGTCTATGAAAATAAACAGGCAGCAGTTAAGCTGGCCGGTACTTTGACTATTCCTCGCCAGGAAGGTCCATTTCCGGCTGTATTGCTCATCTCAGGTTCCGGTCCTCAGGACAGAGACGAAACCCTGTTTGGCCATCACCCCTTTCTGGTGCTGGCAGATTATCTTACGCGCCGTGGTATTGCCGTTCTCCGGGTAGATGATCGAGGAATAGCGAGGTCAACCGGTGATTTTGCTCAGGCTACAAGTGAGGATTTTGCGAGTGATGTTCTGGCTGGTGTGGAATATCTCAAGAGCCGTAAGGAGATTGACCCAGAGAAGATTGGTCTGATTGGACACAGCGAAGGAGGAATGATCGCACCTATAGTGGCAGTTCAATCTTCAGATGTTGCCTTCATTATATTAATGGCAGGAACCGGTCTAACCGGAGAGGAGATTCTCTATTTGCAGGCCGCGCTGATTGCCAGAGTAGCAGGGGCAAACGATGAGATTATTGCCAAAAACCTCTCCCTGCAAGAACAATTGTTCACGGTGCTGAAGGAAGAGCCGGACGATACTGTCGCCGAAAAAAGACTCCGCAGCATATACGAAGATACGATATCGGAACGCAAACTCAGCGAAAAAGAAAAAGAGATAGCTGAGGCTAATATTGAAGCCGAGATTAAGTCAATACTGTCTCCCTGGTTTCGCTACTTCTTGACCTATAACCCCAGCCCAACTTTGATTAAGGTCAAATGCCCTGTACTGGCTATTAATGGTGAGAAGGACCTCCAGGTGCCACCCAAAGAGAATCTGGCCGCTATTGAGGAAGCGCTGAAGGCGGGAGGCAACAAAAACTATACTATAAAAGAGCTACCCGGTCTCAATCATCTCTTCCAGACTGCCCAGACTGGCTCTCTCTCTGAATACGTAACGATTGAAGAAACCATATCACCCACGGCCTTAAAGATGATGAGCGATTGGATATTGGAACAAACAGAAGACAAAACTATCCTTGACTGTGGATGCGAATAAGCCCTCGCCCTGTTGAATTGGCTAGAAGCTAAGTATCGATCCAAACTTCTATGTTTCAAGATATTTGAGGGGGAAAACATTCCCCCTCAAGGGCCTTCGGCCTGCTCCCCCTCCTAAAGCAAAAAAATATTGAAGTTCCGATATTGTGAAATATTTAGAAAGGGAATCTATAGCTGCTGAGTGCAAGGTCATCCCTCATTTCAATTATTTCTTCTTGCAGTTTCTTATTTAATGGGATACCTTTTTTCTTTCTTTTTAGCCAGGCAAGGTGTTCCTTCTCTCCGGCCGTGTAAATCCTGTTTTCCCCCGGCATTTTTCCTGAAGCACGCAGAGTTCTCAAAATATTACCTGTTGTTTTCCTAAAGGACTTCAAATCTATAAAGGAGGAAATATTGATAGCTATGAAAAAGTGTCCAAGATGGTAAGGAATCCTTCTTCCATTGTCTGTGCCTGAAAGCATTTTCAAGAAACTTCCTCCCTGAAGAGCAGAGCAAAGGATTTCTACTATAGTAGCATAGCCATAACCTTTATAACCGCCACCCTCTTCCCCAATTCCACCAAGGGGTGCAAGAGCCGCCTTCCCCGTCTGCAGCTCTTTCAAAATTTGGTGAGTATCTGTTCTCGTCTTTCCGCTTTCGTCTATCACCCAACCCCTGGGTATTTCTTTTTCCTCCCTGTCGTATACTTCAATTTTTCCGCGTTGAGTAATCGAGGTAGCACAATCAAGAACAAAAGGAAATTCTTCATCTGCAGGAATTGCAAAAGTGAGAGGATTTGTCCCCAACATATTTTCGACGCCGAAAGTTGGCGCAATGGATGGCCTGGCATTAGTTCCGGTAATTCCAATCATACCTGCTTGCACAGCCATCATCGCATAGTACCCGGCAATGCCATAATGAGTAGAATTTCTCACAGCAACCATTCCCATGCCAAATTTCTTAGCCTTTTCAATAGCCATACCCATAGCCTTCTTAGAGATTACTTGCCCCATCCCGTTGTGACCGTCAACAACAGCCGTAGTAGGTCCCTCTTTCATAATTTCAAAATGAGTAATCGGGAACTGAATTCCTGCTTTAATTCTATCATAATATATTGGTTTTAAACGGTTAATGCCGTGAGAATCTATTCCTCTTTTATCCGCGGTGATGAGAACATCAGCGCAGACTTGTGCATCTGCTTCAGCAACTCCCAATCCTTTGAAAACATCAACCATAAATCTTTCCATAACACCAAACTTAACCCAAATAATATTCTCACCCATTTGCTTGTCTCCTTTTGCCTTAAGACGCATTGTTGATATTTGAAGTACAGGGATTCATATATGCAGCGAAGGACATCCCTCAAAAGAAAGCGTATAGCGTATAGCGTTTATCGTACTGAAACCAAAAAGAAATGAAGAAGTGTGACGGATGTCTATGCTTCATTCACAAAAGACCCATCTTCAGAGTAGAAGTAAATAGCACAGCAAATATAAGTGTCAATAGGACGGTACGAATAATTGTTACTATTAGAGCGTTTATTCCCTTGCCCACACCCTGGAATATAGAGGAAGAAAACATAGCAAAGGCTGTTGCTGGATAAAAAAAACACATTATCCTGAGGAAAGCTATCAGATCGCCGGCGATGCGACTTGCACCTTCGGCCCGGGTAAACAGTGCTGTAATGTAAGGAGCGAGGAAAAAGACGGCAATACCTACTGTCACCTCAATAATAATACCTATCTTTAGAGCATGCATAAAGGCTATATTGATCTTTTTAAAAGCACCCGTGCTCCTTTTTTTCTGGCTTTTATCACAAAAACTGGGAAAGGGCAAGCCTAAACGGGGGTTGACTGAATATTTGTCTCTGGTATAGTGAACAAAATGGCTGAATGATATGATTGAGGTAAGTCCAGGCCATTTAGGACCCAGTAGAATCGTTCGAGCCGGTATTCCTATCGCTTGTGGTACCACATTATCCATCAAACAAAAAAAAGCAAGTAGTTCTTCCTTTGCACGGGAGGAAGAAGAATGGGGGAAGATCCCATTAGTATCCTGATGCACAAGCAAAAGTATAAATATAAAGCTGTTGTTGCTGATTATACCTTTCCTGACCTGGAGATAGAAAAAAGAGAATTGGAAAAGGTTAACGCTGAATTAATAGGCGCTCACTGCAAGCCAAATGATGAGGGAGCAATAATAGCAGTAAGCAAGAATGTTCATGCCATTTTTAGCCAAAATGCAATAATAAGCAGAAGGGTAATTGAATCTCTAAGAAGGTGTCAAGTAATCGTCTGCTATGGAGTAGGGTTAGAATGTGTAGACGTTGAGGCGGCTACCGAACATAATATTATTATAGCTAATGTGCCTGATTACTGCATAAATGAAGTTTCGGACCATGCGATGGCGTTAATTTTGAGTTGTCTTAGGAAGGTTACCCAGGAGACAATAGCCATAAAGAGAAATCCAAAGGGATTGATCTACGGAAGGACTTTATTCCCGCCTATCTTCAAATTGAGAGGACAAGTTTTAGGGTTAGTCGGCTTTGGCAATGTTGCTCAGAATTTAGTTTCTAAAGCCAGACCATTTGGATTTAAAATAATTGCTTATGACCCATTTGTAGCTGAGGAAACATTTAAGAAATATGAAGTCAGACAAGTTACTCTGGATAACCTTCTTAAGATTTCTGATGTTGCCTCTTTACATCTTCCTCTAAATGAAAAAACTGAGAATTTAATTACTGAAGCGGAACTTATGAAGATGAAGGAGACGGCCTTTCTTATAAATACTTCTCGAGGGCAGATTATTGATGAAAGTGCATTATACAAGGCTCTTAAACAGGGTTGGATTGCAGGTGCGGGAATTGACGTTACGGTAGAGGAACCTATCAACCCGGATAATCCTTTAGTCAAACTTGATAATTTGATTATTACTAATCATATTGGATATTATTCTGAAGGATGCCTTGAGGAAGTGAGAATAAAGGCAGCAAAAGAGGTGGCACGGGTTCTCAGTGGCAGATTTCCGCGGCCCATAGCTTTCGTTAACCCGCAAGTAAAACAAGAGAAAATTAATGATTGATATTTCTCCAGAATGTGGAATACCCATCCAGCTTGATAGCATTAACCATAAACTTATCTTGGATGGATCTCTTATGGGTAGTGAGCCGGACGTGAGAAAACTGGAAGAGTTGCAACCGGTTCTTTACCAAAAGAACTTTCAGGAGCCGAAGGAATTATACACTCTGTTTAATGATGTTGGATTGCCCGAAGCAAGAAAGTTTTTACTGCAACACGGCCTTAGGTATGACGTGGGTATTATACCTCCTTTAAAAATAGGAAGGGAGTATATCAAAACTATCGGACATTATCACTGCAAATGTTCGGAAACATCTATTTCTTATGCAGAGGTCTACGAGATAGTATATGGTATCGCACATTTCATACTACAAAAACAGGATAAAGAAAACGATAAAGTGGTAACCGACATAATGTGGGTAGAGGCCGAAAAGGGAGACCGGTTAATAATGCCTCCTGACTATGCTCATGTGACAATAAACCCATGTCCTGAGGTATTGGTAGTTTCCAACTTGGCAGCTATATCCTGCAGGCACTCCTATTCAAGAATTGTTCAAATGGGTGGGCTTGCCTATTTCAATATTGAAGAGGAAAACAGTCCAATATTTGTCAGGAATCCAAGATATGAAAAGGTTCCTCCACTCAGGAAGGTTTCCTTGAAAAAGCTAAAAGACTTCGGTATCAGTCCTGACCGACCTATTTATTCCTCTGCGCTGAACGAACCTCAAGAGTTTCGTTTTATAGCAGCGCCACAGGATTTTCTGCACCTATTTAACAAAATAATTTGCTAAGGAGTTCTCATAATGCGCGTTGCTGCCGAGACATTTTCCGTTATGCCAAGAATAGGAAGCAAAGGGGATGCCCTTACCGGGGCAAGGGTGAGTAAGGTCTACAGCCCTCTCAAGACAACGATCACTTTGATAGAAGACGAACAGACCCGTGTATGCGTTATTACGTCTCACCTTAATATCGAGCGCTATCGATATAGTAACCTGATACGTAAACGCGTAGCAGAAGCACTCGGTATTTCCAAAAATCAGGTATTTTCCTTCGGTTCTCATAACCATTGTTCTGTGGAGATCCTTCCCAAAGTATTCCCACATGTAACTTATGAGTATGATGTGCTTTGCTCTGAAGATCAATTGACCTGGGAAGGGAAAGAGATTCTCCAGGGACTAATGCAGGCGGCCAAGTGCCTGCCCGGGAAGCTCGTGCCGGTACAAATATGGTGGGGTGTAGGGCATGAACGACGCATCACACACAACCGTAAAGGACGTCGCGCCGATGGTTCTACCTATTTAATGCGTGAAGAAGACAGGCTTCTGCTTGGCAGGGACTTCAATGGCGATATTGACGATGAAGCGCCTGTCATCGCATTCATGGGAATGGATGGCAAGCCAGTCGCATTTCTTGTACAGTTTACCGGGCATCCACTCACTGCTTATAATCCTGGGTCTTCCGTCGTCTTTGGTGAGTATCCACAGGTAGCCTGCGATGATCTGTCCGAGGCGTTTAATGGGGCACCGGTTGGGTTCCTACAGGGATGCGCAGGTGATCATAACTCCAAAGGTTTACTTTCAGGAAAATCTGTGGAAGAGAGCATTGGCGATGCGACAAGGTACGGACACTATCTTGGCAAAACCTATATTGAGACAGCGAGAAAATTACAGCGTTCCAGCCGCGAAGACCTGGTGTTTACCTGGGAATGGGTGCGTCTCCCTTTCAAAAAAGTACCTTCGGCACGTGTATTGAAGAAACAACTGGTTGAAATGGGGGACTTTCTCAAACGCTGCGAGCGGGGTGATGAAAATACACGAACCTGTGTTGGTCTGAATTTTCCAACCACTATGTCCCCCCGAATCCGCGCCATTCTCATTCAGCCTGTCAAGCGATGGGCGGAATGGGTGCTTTCCTTTCACACCAAAGGTCGGCTGGATAAGGCGCCAACGCACTTGGATCTCGAGATGGGCGTTCTGTGTATTGGAGATGTAGGAATCATTGGTATGCCGTGCGAACCGTTTTCCGGGATCGGACGGCAGATGAAGCAAGACGCCAGTCTACCGCTTGTGGTCCCTTGCGCCTATATGAATGATACTAGTATTGCCTACGTCCCTGACGGGCCGAACAACGGGGACACGGAATATATGAGTGCGTCTTACCGATATACGACCAGCCTACTTCCCTACAAGAATCCGGCGGGAGACTTGCTTGCCCGGGCGGGAGCGCGGACGTTAAGAGATTGTATAAGGCATCTCAAAACTTGACCTGACTAAAGAGAAAATCTCATCTTACAAAATAGATAGCAAGGGAACCGCGAAAGTAATCACAAAATTGGAGGAAGAAAGTGAGTAATAGCTCGAGAATCAAGAAGTCAGAAGCCCTATTTCAACAAGCCAAGGGTTATATTCCGGGAGGCGCGCAGTTGACCAGACGGCCCGACCTCTTTACAAGCGAGCATCCTTTGTATATTGAAAAGGCTAAGGGATGTCGATTTACAGATATTGACGGGAATGAATATATCGATTATCTGATGGCGTATGGGCCAATAATACTTGGTTATTCTTATCCTCGGGTAAACGATTCTGTGCGGGATATACTGGAAAAAGGTACGATTTTTAGCATGAGCCACCCGCTTCATGTGGAGTTGGCCAGGGAAATGGTCAGAATAATTCCTTGCGCAGAATTGGTTTATATCAAAAAGACTGGTTCCGGGGCTACTTCAGCTGCGGTAAAGATAGCGCGTGTTTATACCGGCAAGGAGAAAGTTATTCGCTATGGCTATTCCGGCTGGCACGATTGGTGTTGGGGATGTCCGTGGTGGCGAGATTATACCTTAGCCGCTCCGAGAGTACTGAAAGATTATATCTTTGATATTCAATACAATGATTTGGAGTCCCTGGAGAAGTTACTCAAGAAAAAGTCCGGAGAAGTGGCGTGTCTGATAATGGAACCGATAAAGTTGGAGATGCCGAAGAAGGGTTACCTGGAAGGAGTTCTCGACCTTTGCCGTAAATATGGCGTTCTCTTAATCTTTGATGAAATTAAGACTGGTTTCAGATTGTCTTTAGGAGGAGCACAAGAATATTTTGGCATTACCCCGGATATGGCAACCTATAGTAAAGGAATGGCTAATGGTTTTCCTATAGCTGCGGTGGTGGGCAGGAAAGAGATTATGGAAGCTTCGAAAAAGATAATTCTCTCGGCTACTTTCGATGGAGAGGTTCTGGGGATAGCTGCGGCACTGACCACCATGCATGAGATAGAAGAGAAAAAGGTTAATCAGCATATCTGGAGGCTGGGTCAAAGGCTAATGTCGGGGTTAGATAATTTGGCCGTAGAGATGGGTATAGAGGCTAAATGTGTTGGACTTCCGCCCATGCCGTATTTGAATTTTATCAGCAAAAAAGAGGTAGAAAATCAAATAGTTAAGGAGACTTTTTATCGCGAGGCTGCTGCAAGAGGTGTATTCTTTGCCCCCAATCATCTCTGGTTCATATCATTCTCACATAAGAAAAAGGATATAGACGAGACCCTGGAGATTTCACGGAAAGCCTTTAAGCTATCTAAAGAGAAACTATCCAGTCAGGAATACAGGCGGTCAGTAGAATCAAGGCTTAGCATATCAAGATTTCCATCTTAAGCCAGTGGATAGATGTATGGCTTTCGGGGATTAAAAAGAAATGAAAATGCATTTGTTTCGTAGATATGAACGCAAAGAAGCTCTTACTCCGCTCCTCGGACGCGGAGATATGGGTTTAAAACTTATTGATTTTGCCATGCTCAATTTAACGGATGGAGAGATTTTTGCAGAGAAGACAGGGGAGAAAGAAGTACTCCTGGTAATCCTGTCCGGGAAGTGTAAAGTAACTTCTTCTGAAAAAGAGTGGAAATCATTAGGTGAGCGGAAGTCTGTTTTTGAAGGTAAACCTTATTCTGTTTATATCCCTTCTAACTCAGAATATACGGTTATCGGATCGGGAAATGTTGAAATCGCCCTGTGTAAAGCACCGGCTAATGCCAGAAGGAAAGCACGGCTTATTGCTCCCGAAGACATTAACGTTTTATCCAGGGGGAGGAAAAATTGGTACAGAGACGTATATGAGATTGCCAATTTGAGGGAAGATGCAGAATCGCTCATTGTCGGTGAGACGATAAGTGGTCCGGGGAATTGGTGCAGTTATCCACCTCACAGACATGAGTTAGAGGAGATATATTTTTATAAAGTAAATCCGCCGCACGGATTTGGAATTCAAAGAGTCTACACCGATGATAAGAAATTAGACGAACTTTATGTGATTGAGAATAATACGCTGGTTGCAATTCCTCACGGCTACCATCCCTTAGTTGCTGCACCCGGGTATTCTATCTGGTTTCTCTATGTATTAGCCGCCGGGAAAAAGCAAACACTAAAGCCATATAATGACCCGATTCATATCTGGCTGGAAGGTTTTAGGAGGAGATAAAACATGAATAAAAAATTAGCAATTTTCGGAGGAAAAGCAGTCGTGCCTGAAGGATTGGAGAAGCCATCCTTCCCAAATGAAACCAATCCCGAACAAGTCTGTTCATGGCCAATAATTACTAAAGAAGATATAACAGCAGTTACTAATGTACTGAGAAGAAATATTATCTGGGGATTTCATGCCCCGGAAGTCTCCGCCCTGGAGAAGGAGTGGACAGAGTACAATGGTGTCAGATATTGTGTTGCTACGAATAGCGGCACGTCTGCATTGCATATGGCCGTTGCAGCCAGCGGAGTTGAACCGGGTGATGAGGTGATTACACCAGCGCTCTCTTTTTTGGCTTCAGCGACCTGTATTCTTCATCATAATGCAATTCCGGTTTTTGCAGACATAGACCCTGTGACATTTAATATTGATCCTGAAAAGATCGAGGAAAAGATAACTAAGAAAACAAAGGCTGTAATAATTGTCCATCTTCATGGTTTATCTTGTGATATGGATAGAATAAACCGAATTGCTAAGAAATACAATCTCATAGTCATAGAAGATGCAGCCCAGGCGCACGGAGCGGAGTATGGGGGTAAGAAAGCTGGGACTATTGGCAATATGGGAGTTTTTAGTCTACAGGAATCAAAGAATTTGACCTGTGGTGAAGGGGGTTTCTTCATAACTGATGATGAAAATATTTTTGAGAGGGCAACAATGGTAGGCAGGTTCGGCGAACTAATCAAGAGAGGAATCAAAAGAACGTACGGAGCGTCTACCCTGGGCTGGAACTACCGAATACATGAGATGGCTGCTGCTCTGGCGCGGTCACAACTTAGGCGACTAGATGAATATAATGCCAGGAGGAGAGAGAACAGCGAATACTTGAGCGAAGGACTGGAAGAAATCAAAGGCGTGATACCGCCTTACGTCCCGGAAGGAAGGGCGCATGTCTACCATAAATATAGAGTGAGATTGAATCCAAAGGAAATAGGCATAGATGTTGAGCCAAGAATATTTCGGGACAGAGTTCAGGAAGCCCTGCTATCAGAAGGTGCGTCGGTTGGCCCCTGGCAGACTATTCCTATTCCAGAGCAAAAAATCTTCCAGGAAAAGAAAGGCTACGGTAGAGGTTGTCCCTGGAAATGCCCTCATGCCAGAGATGTAGAGTATAATCCTGAAGACTATCCGGAGACGCTTAAATTATTGGATAATTCTCTTGTTATCCACAGTATTATTCCAACGAATGGGATAGAATTGATGAAGTATATTGTAGATACCTTCAAGAAAGTTTTTGCAAACATTGGAGAATTATTTTGAAAGACGAAATAGCTAGACTGAAATCGATAGCTAGAAAAATCCGTTGTGAAGCAATAAAAATGGTTGGCCGAGCTGGCACTGGTCATATCGGGGGTTCTCTTTCCTGTTGTGAGATATTGACTGCTTTATATTTCAAAATCCTTAAGGTTAACCCCATATATCCAGATTGGGAGGAGAGGGATAGATTTATTCTTTGCAAAGGGCACGCCACGCCCATGATATATGCAACACTGGCAGAAAGAGGATTCTTTCCAAAGAGCCGGCTTAAGACCTTTGATGTGCCCTTAAGCAATTTACCTAAACATGTTGATATGCATCTCACTCCGGGTGTGGAGATGTCCACCGGAGCCTTAGGACAGGGTTTATCCGTAGCAATAGGTATGGCACTAGCAGCCAGGTTAAATAAAAAGAGATATCGTATCTACGCGCTTCTCAGTGATGGAGAAAATGAAAGTGGACAGACATGGGAGGCAGCTATGAGTGCATCTAAATTTGGACTGGATAATCTAATAGCTACCGTAGACAGAAATAAACTCCAGGTTGACGGAGCAACGGACACGGGTGAGAGAATTATGCCTTTAGAACCCCTGGCTGACAAGTGGAAGGCTTTTGGCTGGGAGGTAATGGAAATTGACGGACATAATTTTGAGGAAATATTGATTGCCTATCAAAAGGCAAGGTTAATAAAAGGAAGACCAGCAGTAATTATTGCTAATACAATAAAGGGGAAAGGTGTTTCTTTTATGGAGAATAATGTTGCCTGGCATCACAAGGCAATCACCGAGGAAGAAGTTGAAATAGCCTTAGCGCAACTCGTCAAAGATAGATAATGATGAAAGAAAAATTAGCTGAAGAAAATAGGTCTATATTCTTTCTCTTAGAGGGAAGGTAAACTAATGATAATAGATGGTCATGCGCATATTGGAACGTACTCAAAGTTTCATCATTTAAGAGTACAGACTATTCAGGAAACAATAGAGGAGATGGATATAGCAGGAGTAGAGAGGATGGTCGTTTCACACTTGGAATCATTCTCCTATGATTTTGTGGAAGGCAACGAGCGCTTAAAAGATGACATAGAGAAGTACCCCAGACGTTTTATTCCTTTTTTTAATGTTCATCCAAGATATGAAGAAGAGAGCGTTACTGAGATTGAGAAATGTGCCGGAGATTGGGGATGGAGAGGATTAAAACTTCATCCTCAGTATCAGATGTATCCGGCTAACTCTTACGCAGTTAAGAAAGTGATTGAACAGGCATCTAAATATGAGTGTGTTATTCTTTATCACAGTGGAGACAACTTCGTTGGTTCTCTATGCTCTCCGTCGTTAATTGCTGACGTAGCCAGGGAATTTCCTGAAACCACTATTATCATGGGACATATGGGAGTGAGTGACTGGCCAGAGGCAATCGAAGCAGCCAAGGTATATAAGAATATCATCCTTGACACTACCAGTTGTATAATAAACTATGGGGTGGTAGAGTATGCGGTTAAATACGCAGGAAGACAAAGAGTAATCTGGGGTTCGGACTTTCCATTTTATCCTTTTCGATTGGGACTTAGCAAGATAATAGATTCAGAACTGGATGAAAGAACAAAAGAGTTTATTCTGGGTAAGAATATAGAAAGGATTATGAAAAATGCTAATAATTGACTCCCATGCTCATATTGGGTTTTCCCATAAACAATATCCATTATATATCCGTACATTGGAAAAAATGGTAAAGATAATGGATAAATTTACAATTGCTAAATCGTGCGTCTCTTCCCTTAAAGCAATTCAATATGACTTTAAGGAAGGAAATTTAGAATTGAAGAAAGAGATAGAAAAATTTCCACATAGATTCATACCTTTTTGTGTGGTTCACCCAAGAGACTGGGGCGTAGCGGAAAATGAATTGAGGAAATGTATTAAAGAATGGGGATGGAAAGGATTGAAATTGCATCCGGTAGATCAATCCTATCCTGCCGATTGTCTCAGCGTAAAAGAGATAGTCGAAATAGCGGCGGAACTAAATATTCCGGTAGCTATTCACTCCTCCATGGATGATTTTTCACATCCTAAAAGAATTGGAAATTTAGCTAAGGAATTTCCGAAAGTTACCTTTTTTATGGTCCACATGGGGAAAATGCTTTACTGGACAGACGCCTTAGAAGAAGCTATTAAATATGCTAATATTATCCTTGACACCAGTGATGCTATGTTCACGGATGGATTAGTAGAGACCTGCGTAAATAGGATAGGAGCAGAAAGAATAGTCTGCGGAACAAATTTGCCCATTAGTTATCCAGGTCCGAATCTGAAAAGAATTGAGATAGCCAAGATCAAAGACCAGGAGAAAGAACTAATCCTGGGAAAAAACATAGAGAGAATATTGAAAGTCGAACTTAGATGATGCTCAAATGGGGAATCATAGGAGCAGGTTTAATATCAGAAAGAAATATGATGCCTGCTATGTTAAAAGCAGAGAATGCTGAACTCGTTGCTCTTATGGATGTGGATGAAAAGAGGTTAAAAGAGATTTCCGATAAATTCTCCGTATCTAAATTTTATACTAGCGAAAAGGACCTACTGGAAAATAAAAATGTCGAGGCGGTCTATATTGCCACCCCATCCTGTTTACATGCGGAACAGGTGATTAAAGCCTCAGAACATGGCAAACATATCCTGTGCGAGAAGCCAATGGCATTAACCCTTGAGGAATGTGAAAAAATGATAACCGCTTGTGAAAGAAACAATGTTAAATTGGCTATGGGGTTTATGATGAGATTTCATCCGCATCATTTAAGAGCAAAGGAGCTCATCGAAACGAAAGCGATTGGAGAAATAATCAAAGCGAGAGTTCAGTGGAATTTTTGGTATCCTCCAAAGGATGGTCTCTGGCGCCAGGATCCTCGCTTAGGAGGAGGAGGATGTTTAATGGATGTAGGAATACATTGTGTGGATTTGTTAAGATTTTTGATCGGCGATGTAAAAGATGCATTTGCTTTAACTGGAAATGTGATTTTCAAATATTCTGTAGAGGATATTTCTACCCTGGTACTCAGGTTCAAAACAGGAGCGCAGGGCATAATTGATAACTCCTTCGCAATAGATTCAAAGAATAGTCCTAACGGGATAGAAATATGTGGGACAAAAGGGGTAATTACTACCAATAAAACCATCTCTTGTTTCATTGGTGGCACCATGGCTACATTTATAGACGGAAAAGAAGAAAAATATCCGGCATCGGAGGTTGATACTTATCAAAAGGAGATAGAAAATTTTGCAGGCTCTGCTGGAAACAAGACAGAACCTTCCGCAGGCGGTAAAGATGGACTAGAGGCATTAAGAATAGTTTTAGCGGGGTATGAATCAGCAAGACTAGACAAAACAGTTCACATACTGTAGCAAAATTATGAGCCTATCAGATGCGGCGGCTTAAGAAGTCCCTTTTTCTGGTGAAAACCGGAAAGGCTCCCACTCTCTTTGTGTCTTTCCGCTAGCAATAGATGATATCTCACTGGCTGGAGTCCTTACCCTTACCCAGCAAAGAATGACAAAATGGACATTGTTCACGAGGAAATGCAAGTATCGTTGTCTTTCTTCTTAAATGCTCAGTAGCGCGCCAAGAAAGTCCTTTGAAGCCTGCCTCGATAGAAGAGGAGTTCTTGAATCAGCTCACAAAGTAATACAAACTAATATTGGATAAACAATTATGGAAAAAGAAGAACTATTAGTAGCAGATGCTTACGGGAAGACGTTAGTTGAATTGGGCCAAGAAAACGAAGATATCGTTGTTTTAGAAGCAGACCTGATGAAAGCCACAGGTACAAAGGTTTTTCAGGACAGGTTCCCGGACAGACTATTTCAGGTTGGCGTAGCTGAGCAGAACATGATAGGTATTGCCGCGGGACTAGCTGCGTCAGGGAAAATTGCTTTTGCCAATACTTTTGCTGTGTTTGCCTCTAAAAGGGTCTGTGATCAGGTAAGTATATCCGTAGCTTACCCCAACCTCAACGTTAAAATCGGAGCAATATATTCAGGCTTAAGCTGTGCGTATGGCGCTACTCATCAATCAGTAGAGGATATAGCTATTATGCGGTCAATGCCCAATATGGTCGTAATCGCACCGGCTGATACCATAGAGCTATCAAAGGCAATCAGAGAGATTTCTCAATACGATGGCCCGGTATATCTTCGCATGACAAAAGGTGCCATGCCCAGACTCTTTGACAACGATCATGAATTTATCATAGGCAAAGCATCTATTCTCCGAAACGGGAAAGCAGCCACTATAATCAGTACCGGCGTTACGACTTCCCGGGCCATGAAAGCCGCGGACATATTATGCAACGAGGGTGTAAAAGTAAGACTCATAAATATGTCCACTATTAAACCAATTGACAAAGAGGTCATAATTGACGCTGCCCGGGATACAGGGTCAATAATCACTGTAGAAAATCATAGCGTTATGGGCGGTCTGGGGAGTGCAGTTTGTGAAGTAGTTTGTGACCACTGCCCTGTGCCGGTTACCAGAATCGGTATAGATGATAAATTCGGCCTGACCGGACCTTTGGAGTGGTCTATGAAGCATTTTGGATTTGATGTCCCTGATATAGTTAAAGCTGTCAAAGAAGGACCAGGTTCTTGAATAGATACAGGATTGCCACGATAGATCTAAATAGTCGGACATGTACTGAGAAAACCTTTACTGAAGACCTTACCCGGACATATATGGGCGGTGGACTGGGAGTTTATATTCTAAACGAACAAACCTCGCCCCGGACAGAGGCTCTGGCGCCTGAGAGTGTGCTTTGTCTTCTCGATGGTCTCCTTGTCAATACTGGTGCGCCGGCGGCTTCAAAGCTGACATTCTATGCGCGCTCCCCCCTAACAGGAATCTGGGGCGAATCAACTGTTGGCGGACACTGGCCGGCAAAACTCAGAACAACCGGTTTTGACGGAATAGTAATTCGCGGCCGGGCCGAGAGGCCCGTTTTAATCAGACTCGAAGAAGACGGCGCTCATATTGATTCCGCAGAAGATACCTGGGGCAAAGATAGCTTTGAAACTTCTCAGATACTTAATATACGCTATCCGAAATACGCCGTGGCCTGTATTGGCCCGGCGGGTGAGCGTTGTCTGCCCATAGCTGCGATAATGACTGACGGCAGAATCGCCCGCGCCGCAGGCAGAGGCGGCTTAGGTGCGGTTATGGGTTCTAAATATGTAAAAGCGGTAATCGCATTTGGCAAAAAGCGGCTTGAGGTTCACGACCGTGCTGGGTTTAGGCAGCTGCTCAAGATTGACGTAAAGAGCATTGCCGAAAACGCTGAACGTCTGCGTAAATTCGGAACTGCGGGCGGCGTATTAGGCGCCGAAGCGACGGGTGATATGCCGCTTAAGAACTGGCAGATAAGACACTGGCGGGAAGGGGCCAGGAAAATAACAGCTCAAACGTTCTTTCCCGAATACCTTGAAAAACACCACACTTGTCATTCCTGTCCTATAAGATGCGGTAAGATTCTCCGGCAAAAAAGCGGAGTATTTGCCGGCTCTGTCTCGCATGCGCCGGAGTACGAGACACTGGCCGGATTCGGAGGCTGTTGTCTCATTGACAGTCCCCAGGCTATTATTGACGCGAATGAATACTGTAATAGAAACGGTATTGATACCATTTCAGCCAGTGCAGCCATTGCTTTTGCTATGGAAGCATTTGAGAAACATATTATCACTGGCAAAGACACCGGCGGCAAAGAAATCCACTGGGGGGATGGTGATATTGTATTCAAGCTTCTTGAAGACATGGTTGCCCAGCGCGGTCTCGGCAAGCTGTTAAGTAAAGGGGTCCGTTATGCCTCCACAGTTCTGGGCAAAAGCAGCAGTGATTTTGCCGTGCACGTAAAAGGCCTGGAACCAGCCATGCATGACCCCAGGGCCTTTCCTTCGATGGCTGCAAGCTACGCTCTTGGCAGCAGGGGTGCGGATCATCTTGAAGGAATGAGTTATATGTATGAAAAGGGTCTGCGAATCCCAGGTTATGGTTACCAGGGAGAACTTGACCCGCAAAGCCAGGAACATAAGGCGCAGATTGCGCATGAGAATATCAGTTACTACTCAGTTTTTAATGCGTTGGGATTGTGCAAGTTTATCTCAATCGGCAAGGCAAGTCTGGAGATGATAGCTGAATGGGTAAGCAAGGTAACAGGCTGGGACGTAGATCAGGACGAGCTGCTTACTGTTGGCAGCCGGTTAACAAATATGAAACGAATGTATAACCTTGCGCGCGGTATTACAAGTGCTGATGATATATTGCCCTTGCGGCTGATGCAACCCCGGGGTGGAGATTGTGCTGATGACGGCGTTGTACCGGATGTCAAAACAATGGTTAAGGCAATCTACAGGATGCGCGGCTGGAATGATAATGGTGTTCCCAAACCGGAAACGCTTGAAAAACTTGGTATTGCCCGGGTAATACAATAGGAATAGACAGGCATCTACATATGGAAACCTACTCAATAGTTGCATCCATTTGAGATACGAACTGTCGAACAGACAATTGACGCTACGCATACAGCCGATGTGGAGAAAGATGTTTTGGGAATATATCCGCCTGCCTGACTACACGCTCAAGAGTCATAAAGGGCAACAGCAGGTGTTTCAGCTTTTCTCATAGTAGCACTTAGGCCGCGAACATACGACTTTGCCCACAAGAAAGCCACCGCTGCTCCAAGGGTGTTACCCATCACTATACCAAGCCATACTCCTATTAAACCCATCTCCAGGATGAAAGCAAATAGCACAGCAAATATAAGTGTCAATAGGACGGTACGAATAATTGTTACTATTAGAGCGTTTATTCCCTTGCCCACACCCTGGAATATAGAGGAAGAAAACATACCAAAGGCTGTTGCTGGATAAAAAAAGCACATTATCCTGAGGAAAGCTATCAGATCGCCGGCGATGCGACTTGCACCTTCGGCCCGGGTAAACAGTGCTGTAATGTAAGGAGCGAGGAAGAAGACGGCAATACCTACTACCACCTCAATAATAATACCTATCTTTAGAGCATGCATAAAGGCTATATTGATCTTCTTAAAGGCACGCTGACCAAAAGCAGCGGCGCTTACAGAAACAACAGCCGTAGCGATACCAAGAAGAGGAAGTATAGCAATAGTCGCCACTCTCCACCCGATGATATAAATTGCCACAGCATCAGTGCCACCAACACGAACCAGAATAAGATTAATCAGTAACATGGTAAATGACATGGACAATTGCTGGGCTGAGGCAGGCAAACCAACTCTAAGAATATCTCTTACGATCTCCCTGTTGAAGCGAAACTTACGGAAACTAAACGAGACGTAATTGTCCTTTTTGAGAAAAAGCCAATCGAACAACAACAGGGATGTAATGAATAAAGACAAGATGGTGGCCCAGGCAGCTCCGGCAACACCAAGCTTAAGTGTATAAATAAAGATAGGATCCAGTGCAATATTGATTACAGCTCCCAGCGCCATGGCAAGCATAGCTCTTTTTACGCTCCCCTCACTACGAAGTACGGCGCTTGCTATGTTGACAAAGAATATTATCAGGGTACCGGCGAACATTATCCTGGCATAGGATACTGCCATAGCCAGCGTCTTTCCGGCACCCAACAGGATGAATATTCTCTCAGCAAAAATAAACAACGGGACGGTTACAAAGACCGCCGCCAAGAGCATTATGACAATAGTATGGGCTGCAACGTTATCTGCCCCTCTCTTATCCCTGGCTCCTATCCTGCGGGATATGGCAGAGCCGCCGCCTAATCCTATCCCCATCGCTATAGCCATAGTCATAAAGAAAAAGGGGAAGAAAAAACCTACCGCGGACAAGGCATTTGCACCCAGCCCCGAGACCCATATAGCATCAACGAAATTGTATATCGTTTGCACCGACATCGCTATGATCATAGGCAAGGCCAGCTTAATGATAGCTCTTTTCGGCTCGCCTAATAGCGTTTTGACGCCCTCAGTCTCTATTCCAGGAGAAGATGTATCTGGCATTTTTAAGGTTTTCTTCTAGAAATTCCTGCTGGTCCTCGACCAGCACTTCTGGGTTGATGAGAAATCTGCTGAATTCTCTTGAATATATTCTTTCGGTTTAACTTCCTTATGGGAAATCGCCTTTGATAATTTTTCTGAGCCACTAAAATCGCCTCCTTTTTCAATTCATCATTCACTATTCACTAATGTATCTTCCCAGGATATCCCAGGAACCTTCTAATTCATACTCTTTAATCAAGCGTTCCATTTCCTCTGCTACCCTGCTCTGAGCAATAGCAATATCATCAGGATGACTGCGCAGAGAAACTTCATAAGTCTGCCTAATGGAAGTTCCGATATTGATTTTGCTGATACCATTTTGAATAGCCTGCATTATTGAGGACCTCTCAATACCTGAGCCTCCATGCAAGACAAGAGGAATTTTAGTTACCTCAACCAGGGTTTTGAGATGTTTTATATCCAGGCGGGCAGAAACCTTTTTCTTATCTCTGGCTGCAACACTTATGGCTCCATGAACATTTCCTATAGCCACTGAAAGCCAATCCACTCCCGTCTCTTTCACAAAACGCTCAGCCTCTCTGATTCCGGTAAATCCCTTCTTAGTAGCGAAAAGCTCCTCGTAAGGAGGAAGAGGACCCTCTTCATGGCCGAGCACAGCTCCTAGTTCAGCCTCAACCGGCACATCAGAATTATGGGCAAGTTCCACTACTTTTCTGGTAACAGAAATATTTTCTTCCAGGCTCAATCTTGAGCCATCAACCATAACTGAGTCAAATTTAAGAACCAGACCTAATTTTATAAGATATCCCCAGTCAACCTTATTCCCATCCTCGTCAATTACCGGCACGTGGTCTAAATGTAAGCGAGTAAACGTTCGCTCTTGCAGAACATAATATCTCTCAGCGACCTTCTGAAAATTAACCGCACCAAATTTTTCCACGTCTGGCCGAGCAACCTCCACTAGTCCAAAGGTGCGATGCTTTTTAAGGCTCTCCACGATAGGTTCAATCATCGGTATGTAGGCAACATTGAAGGCAGGAATCAAAATTCCCTGTCGGTATGCTTGCTTCATAACCTCATTAACAGAAGTCTTTTCTTCTATCATCAGGTTTTCTCCTTTCTTATTTGTATCATAACCGAAAACCATACTGCTAGTTTAGTTTTTCTAAAGGTTTTTTGTTCTTTACTACACGCCAAACGCCATATGCTGTACGCCTATCTTAAGGGTTACATATTTTATGAGGACGGTATCCATTCTCTAAAGCTTCATTTCTGGCCTTAAAATAGACACGATTGCCAGAAACTACTTTTTGAGCTCTCTTGCAGCCCGGATAATGGAAAACAGATGAACTCCTACTGGCTAGATAATAAGGCTCATCGACTATCTCCTTGGCCACAACAGCGTTCTCTTCCTCATATAGTTCATAATTCAAGGGGATTAAAAGTTTCTTCTGGACTCTCTTGCTCAAAGAATTTAGCGGCACAAAGAGGTGAGGTTGCATTTCTTTGCGTGAGGGAATCTTCAGCATCTCTGAATAAGGCCCCGTCACCAATGCACCGATTTTGCCAGAACTATCTTTGGCCAGTCTTGCCCAGGCTGGTTTTCCTGCCTCACTGCAAACACGATACCTATGAGAATCACCCAGTTCAGTACAAAGAAGAAGACTTCTTATGAGAACAGGATTTCCTCCCATTGAAAGGTCAGAATGTCCCAGGGATTTCCACATCATCTTATTATTTACTAATTGTATTTCTGTAGAGTATTTCCTTCAAATTTCTCTTGGGTACGTGAAGCACTCTCTTTTCATCCTTCCAGTACTTAACAGAATCTCGCAAAGGTTCTTCTAAAGGACTCTCTTTTGGATAACCTAGAGCTACTACTAAATCAATCATATATCTGGGAGGAATATTCAAATTCTTCCTCAATACTTTCCTGTCGATAGCTCCTAAACAGCAAGAACCAATACCCTCTTCAAGGGCTGTCAAAGCTATATTCTCTGCAGCAAAGCCAACATCATATTGGTATCCTTCAGTGCTAATATCTCTATTAATAAGGATAATAATATAAGCCCTGGGTACTTCGAGCTCCACTGGCCTCCCATCTGTAATATATCCAGCCCATTTCAAAGTGGCAAAAACCTTATCCAAGAAATCTTCCTCATCAACCACCAGATACTCACAGGGCTGTAGATTCGCCCCAGAAGGAGCAAGTCTGGCTGCATTTACGCACCTTTCCAGCACCTGGTAGGGAACTCTCTTGTTTTCAAAACGCCTGATGGTTCTTCGCCTCACTATCGTCTCATACACTCCCATCTAGTTCCTCCCATTCTAATACTTCATCTATTTCAGTAATACTCATATCCAGAACTTAGACTGTTTTTGTTCTGTTCTGTTCTGTTCTTTTCTTCGAGATACTAGAGACGATTCACTTTTCTTTCCCATACCTTTTCATATATTCCTAAATCTCTCTGTGAAAAAAGAACAAAACGCACTTCTTCAAAGCTGTATCCTTCAAGGAAATCTCGCACCGCAGAAAGAGCAATGCCAGCAGCACGCTCAATCGGAAACCCGTAGGCACCTGTACTAATAGAAGGAAAGGAAAGAGACCGAATACCCTTGTCCCTAGCCAGGGAAAGGCTATTCTTATAGGCATTCTGCAACAGTGTGTCTTCCTCACGCTCTCCGCCTGACCAGACTGGACCAACAGTATGGATAACATATTTGGCCTTCAAATTTCCAGCCGTAGTAATAACTGCCTCTCCCGTAGGACATCGTCCTTGTTTTGTCCGAATTTTTTTACATTCTTCCAGGATAGCCGGACCACCAGCCCGATGAATTGCGCCATCCACTCCCGCTCCCCCCAGAAGAGTGGTATTGGCAGCATTGACTATTGCCTCTGTCTCCTGTTCAGTTATATCTCCCTGAATTAAGGTAAGCCTGATTTTATTTACCTTTGTTTTCATCCTCTAGCTCCAATCTCTCTGATATTGTTTTTTCAAAGCCCCTCTGGGTAGGTCTGTAATATTTCTTATTCTTCAATTCTTCCGGTAAAAACGTTTGTTCTACTTTAGCCTGAGGAAAGCTATGAGGATACTTATAATCCTTGCCGTAACCCAGTTCTTTCATTAAAGAAGTAACCGGATTCCGAAGATGCAAAGGTACCGGTAGATTCAACGTCTTTTTTACATCTTCTTTGGCGGTCATAAGACCAGCGTAAGAAGCATTAGATTTAGGAGCACAAGCAAGGTAAGTAGTTGCGTGAGCTAGATTAATTTGAGCCTCAGGTAGGCCTACGAACTCTACTGCCTGAGCAGCAGCTGTAGCAATTGACAAGGCCTGAGGATCAGCATTTCCTACATCTTCTGAGGCAAAAATAACCATTCTCCTGGCGATGAAACGAGGATCTTCACCAGCTTCAATCATTCGGGCAAGCCAGTACAAAGCTGCATCCGGGTCAGACCCCCGCATAGACTTAATAAAGGCAGAAATAACATTATAGTGTTCCTCGCCGGCTTTATCGTACAAAAGGGCTCTACTTTGCAGAACTTCCCTGGCTGTTTCAATATCAATATGACATATCCCTCTGCCATTTGGTTTAGTGGTTTCAGCAGCTATCTCCAGAGCATTTAAGACTACCCTGGCATCCCCATTACAACTATCAATAATCAAATGTAAAGCTTCCGAGTCCAGCTCTGCCCTATATCCGCCTAATCCTCTTTCTTTATTCTTTATTGCCCGAGCCAAAATCTTCTTGAGCTCGTCGTCGGTTAATCTCTTCAGAACAAAAATTTTTACTCGCGAAAGAAGTGGCCCAATAACTTCAAAGGAAGGGTTCTCAGTGGTAGCACCAATCAAAACAATAGTCCCGTCCTCAACATGAGGCAGGAAGGCATCCTGTTGGGCTTTGTTAAACCTGTGGATTTCATCAATGAAAAGAATAGTCTTCTGATTATAGACTTTTAGCCTGACCCTTGCTTCTTTTACTACTTTTCTAACCTCGGCTACCCCAGAGGTAACAGCAGAGAATTGAACAAAGTGTGAACGGACAAGATGAGCAATGATACGAGCCAGGGTTGTCTTTCCTGAGCCAGGAGGTCCCCAGAAAATCATAGAAACAAGTTTATCTTCCTCCAGCATCTTCCGTAATATTTTGCCCTTTCCTATAATATGTTCCTGCCCTACAAACTCATCCAATGTCTCTGGTCGAATTCGATCAGCCAGGGGAGCCTGCTTCTTTATATCGTCTGTTTTCTTCTGGTAAAATAGATTTTCTTCCATTGTTTTTTCGATAGAGAGCTTTCCATCTTGATGATTCCTTGCATACTCTGCCAGGTACACGCCGAATCTTAGAATTATCCTGCTCCCTTTCTCTCTCCCATTATATCAGAAATTTCGTCCTTGAAAAGTCTTAACTCCATTGCTGACCATTCACTACTTACCACTTGTTAATCATCTTATTTTCTGCTAGAATATAATGTGTCTTGATTCCATCTCTACTTAGTTAACGAATCAGCGAATTAGGATGAGACCCGTGCAGATAAACGAGTTTAATAAAAGCAAAGAAAGGAATGAGGAATGATTGTAAGATCAGGAGAGGAAAAAAGAAAAGAGGACAAGGCTATAGTTCAGGAATTCAAACGGAATGACCATTGCGAGGAATCGTTACAGGGAGAAGGAAATCTTTTCTTAACAACCCAAAGGCTGGTTTTGGAAAGACAAGTAAAAGGTAAACCAGTTATCGTATTTGAATTTCCCTTGAAAGCAGTTGATGAGGTTAAAGTAAAGGGATTTATAGGTAAGGTTCTATTACTAAAAGTTGTCCTGAAGAAAATAAACTCAGCTATCAAGGGAATAAACTTTTCTGGTAAGAAAGGACTTGTCAATCTTAAGATCAAAGTAAATGACCCAAAAACATATGCTACTGAAATAAGTTATGGAAGCAAAAAAGAATAAAGAAGACAAAGAGGAAAAGAAGGGAGCACTTGAATGGTTAGGGAGATAACAATTGCGCCAGATTTTAGGCCAGGATTCGTCGAAACAGGGGGCAAAATTCCCAAATTTCAATATCAAAAGTCCTTGAAACAAGAACTAGACCAGGGAAATCTCACTCAAGAGATGTGTCTGGACTTTCTTAAATGTATGTTATTGATTAGAAATTTAGAGGAAATGATCCGGGAACTTAACGAAAATAAAGGTAGATACGGACCCATTAAATATCTATACGGTGGAGCCACCCATATCTCTATCGGTCAGGAGGCTATTCCTACTGGCGCTATAGCTACCATTTCAATAAATGATTATATTACCAGTAGCCATCGAGGACATGGAGACGGCCTGGCTAAAGGTTACTTCGCTCTCAAGGGAATGAGTGATACTGATTTAACTGAGCTCATTAGAAACGAAGCGAAAATTAGCCGCTATTTGGAAATCTCTACAAGCAATAAAAACCATGAGGAATTATCAGAAGGGGCACTAAGAATATATCTTTACAGAATCATAGCTGAATTATTTGGCAAAGAGGAAGGCTGCTGCAAAGGAAGAGGCGGGGGAATGCATATAGCTGACTTTAGTAAAGGCCACCTGGGAGCAAACGCTATTGTGGGAGGAAGTCTAGCTATGGCTGTCGGAGCTGGAATCGCCTCAAGAAATTTTCAGGATAAAAAAGTAGTAATATGCTTAGCTGGAGATGGTGCTTTCAATAATGGCATCGCTCACGAGGCGATGAATATGGCCACTATGGCTCAATTCACCAATGGCTTAATGAGCAAAGAATTCGGAATCCCTGCTATCTTTGCTATTATTAACAACCAATACGGAATGACAGGACAGCAACGAGGTGAAGTAACGGGAATAGATTTTCTTGCTGAAAGAGGATTCGCTTATAACAAAGAAGGAATGTACGCTGAAGTAGTTAACGGTATGGATGTACTGGCTGTTACGGATGCAACCAAAAGAGCCGTAAAGCGCGCAAGGGATGGTAAGGGACCTATACTTTTGGAATTTTGGTGCTCTCGCTATAAGGGACATTCATTGAGCGACCGACTGGATAAGAAAGAAGATGAAAGCTATCGCACTATGAAGGAGTTGGAGGCCTGGCAGAAAATAGACCCTGTACGAACTTTTTCGCGTAAACTAATAGAAGAAGGAATTATCAGTGAAAAAGATCTTACCCATTTAGAAAAACGGGCCAGGCAGAGAAATGAAGATATGGCTTCAAAGGCAGTAGACTCTCCCAGTCCTGACTCAAAAGATATCTACTTTGGTCTATTTAGTGATAGCAACTCAAATGAGGTTCCTGCTCAATTTAGAAATGCTTCTATTCTTAGAAAACCAGAGTTCTTGCAGCGAGACCCTGATATAGAAATTACCTATAGAGAAGCGATTAATGAGGCACTATTTGAGGAAATGAGACGGGACAAAAGAGTTCTTCTCTGGGGAGAAGACATCGCTGATTATGGAGGAGCTTTTAATGCCACCAAAGGATTAATAGAAATAATGGGAAGAGAGCGGGTTTTTAATACCGCGATTTCCGAATCAGCTATTATTGGTGCTGGTCTGGGAGCAGCCTTAAGAGGAATGAGACCCGTGGTAGAAATTATGTACATTGATTTCATCTTGCAGGCTATGGACCAATTGGCAAATCAGGCGGCAAAATGGAAATATATGTCCGGCGGTCAACCAACTATACCCTTGACAATAAGGACAAGTATCGGCGGTGGAAAAGGATATGCCGGTCAACACTCTCAAAGCCTGGAGGCGATATTAGCACATTTTCCCGGATTAAAAATTGCTCTACCCTCCGATGCCTATGATGCAAAAGGGATGCTCAAAGCAGCCATTAGAGATGATAATCCGGTAATAGTCATCGAGCACCAAAATCTTTATAGGCATCCTTTTGGCAAAAGTGTAGTGCCCACCGAAGAATATCTAGTTCCTTTAGGGAAGGCAAGAATCAGACGTCAATTGGACGAATCTGAGAATGGCGTAACGATAATTTCCTGGTCCTACATGGTCTCTCTGGCTCTGCAGGCAGCCGAACAATTAAGTAAGGAAGGCATCGAAACCGAAGTAATTGACCTTCGCACTCTTTATCCGCTTGACATTGAGACCCTGCTCAAATCTGTGCAGAAGACAGGAAAAGTGGTAGTAGTGCATCAGGCTGTCCGTTTTATGGGCTTTGGAGCAGAAATAGCCGCTCAATTACAAGAAAAAGCATTTGACTACCTGGATAGCCCCGTACTCAGGGTAGCTGCTCCTGGTGTTCCTCCTCCAGCAGCTCCTGTGTTAGAGAAGGCATTTATGCCTGGTGAGGAAAAGATTATAGAGGCAGTGAAGAAATTGATATAGACCCTGTTATATACCAGATAGCTAACAGGGCAAGGTTATTCATGCGTAAAAAAAGAGTGTCCGAATCAAGGATAAAACTTACTGAGATTGTCTTCCCGGAAGATACTAATCCCTATGGAAGCCTTTTTGGCGGACGGCTGGTGTCGCTTATGGACAAAGCAGCCTTTCTTTGCGCTACCAGACATGCCCGAAAAAATTGTGTCACTGCCAGCATGGATAGATTAGATTTTCTTGCTCCCATAGGTGAGGGGTATATCGTAGAGATAGAAGCTCATATTAATTATGTTTCCCATAGCTCCATCGAAATTGAACTGAATGTCTCTGCTGAGGATACGCTCAGCGGCAAGCAAGTAGAGGCATGCCACGCCTATTTCACTCTGGTAGCTCTCGATTCAGCAGGAAAACCTTGTCCTGCCCCCCAACTTGAGCTTCAGGGGGAAAAAGAATATAACCAGTTTCAGGCAGGCAAGAAACGCCATCGGGAACGCCTTAAGACAAGAGTTCGCTAGTACGCACCTCATGGCACCGACTCATACCCCTACGACTATAAGACTTCTAACACTAACTCAAAATCTATCGCAAGCAGGTATTCATAAAGAATCTCTTTGTCTGATATGTCCCAGCCTTCCACCGTAATGAATATTTGTTTCTCCTCAAGCTCGAGGCTCAGCTTCCCCTGCATATCCTCCTCAGAGAATGTCTCAGCAATCTTTCTTCTTTTGCCCTCAATTCTTTTTACCTCCAGCTTGGTCCCCGGCTGAAGGCCAGGATTCTGTATGACTATCCTTAGCTGCTGCAGCAAGGGACTTTCGCCCATTATAGAGATTTCTATGCTTTGATCTGATTCTTCGTCGTAGTATCTTCTGGTTGCACCAACTGCTACTGAACCTAGCCCAAAAAACCCAAAGCTTGCTGCTTGGCTTTCCTGGTCCTCTGCCGTCCAACTAGCCAAGGGTACAGGAAGGGCTTTTCTTAACTCAGTTGTCTGCAATGACCGGATCTGACTAATAGCAATCTCAAGCTCCTCTATTGCCTCCGAATAACTTCCCTCCTCATATGCTTCCCTAGCATAACCCATCCCCTCTGTAATTTCATCAGCCCAAGCCGATAGCACCAAAGTCAAAGCCAATATCACTACCACTCCTACTCCTACTAATTTTTTCATCCTGCCATCTCCTTATATCCTCCGTATTCTGAGTTTTTTCTCTACCACACGAACCTTCCTCTCTCTTTCCCCATTCTATCTAAAGAACAGAAAATCGTCAATTATTCCCTTTCTTCTTTAGAAAAAAAGGGCTCCCTTTGCTAATTCATAACCACTTTTTGCCCCTTTGGATAAAGCTATTTCTAAGTAGGCTGCCCGAGAATTGTAATAAGGAGGTCCCTTTCGCGAAAACAAAGTAAGTACATTACCTCCATGCCCCACGGAAACCCCTTCACAGGGCTGATGACTTCTAACGAGGGTCCTCACTCCTAGTTTAGCAAGTATGTCCATAGTTAGCTTCTCTCCGAAAGTTCTACCTTCGCCCCTGAGAGAAGGATAATCCTCCTTTGTCTCTCTCGGGTCGTTCCACAATATCTCTTTTAGACAGTCTGTCCTGGGATGGGTTTGATGAGCATAGGCTATTTCATCTACTGAATTAATGTCCTGAGGTAAGCCGCCGTGCAGAATCAAATATTTTCCTTCCACAATCACGCTATGATGCAGTCTATCAAAAAGCTCTTGTAGCCGGGCGTAAATTTCTTTTCCTTTATCTCCGTATTTTCTCAGCAAAAAAAAAGGAAGATCATGAGGATAAACCTTCAAATCCCTGGGCCCCTCATGATTACCTCTCAACAGAATAATTCTCTTCCTAAAGAGGCTCTTAAGCTTCAAAATAAGGGAGTAGACTTCGACGGACTCTTCCCCTCTATCTCCATAATCTCCCAAGAAGACTAGATAAGGCAAATTCTCATCCTTTTTTTCCACATAAGCACTCCTGGCAAGAATGTAAGTTAGGCTTTTCATGTCTCCGTGCAGGTCTCCTACCAGCAAAGCTCTACCTTTCAGGGGAAGATAGACCAGACCACCTCTAATTACCTGCTCACCAGTTTTTCCTTCTTTTCTCTCTTTTTCCAAAATCAGATTAACTTCCCCAATAAGAACAGAAAAATCATCTGCGTTAAGAAACGAGGTCTTTTCAATCAATTCCTTTATTCTCATATTAAACATAGTACCTCCTTGCAGGCAAGTGTCAAGAAATTGGCTTTGCAGGTAATTTCCAGAAATATTTGACTCTTTTTTGCTTTGTGTTACTATTTCTATAATAGTGATACCCGCAGAGATGATTAAAGGATATCGCAGAGGAAGGTGAGTGTAATGGAGGAAATAATGAGATTTGGGGTATCCATGGAAAAAAACCTTTTAACGAGCTTTGATGAATTGATCGCCGGAAAAGGATACACTAGTAGGTCTGAGGCGTTCAGGGACTTGGTCAGAGAGCATCTAGTGGAAGAAGAGTGGAGTACAGAAAAGAAAGAGATGATAGGGACAATCACCATTGTTTATAACCATCATACACGGGGACTCTCAGATACTCTGACTGATCTCCAACACCAATTTCTCAACCTGGCAATCTCTACTATGCATGTACATCTAGATGAAGTCAATTGCCTCGAGGTCTTGATAGTAAAGGGGAGATCAGATAAAATCAGATTTATCGCCGATAAACTGATAAGCACCCGTGGGGTAAAACACGGAAGACTGACTATGACCACTACGGGGAAAGAGCTATCCTAGATATTTTTTTGCAGGTATTTTTCAAGCAGGATAAAGAAAGAAGAAGATTTATGCATATTTCAGATGGTGTTTTATCGGCACCGGTATGGATTGGAGGTTACGCCGCTGCTGTCACTATTATAGCAGCTACCATCAAGAAGATAAAGGTGGATAATATGCCCAGGGTAGCAGTAATGACTTCTGCTTTTTTTGTTGCCTCTCTGATCCGTGTCCCCCTCGGCCCCACCAGTGCGCATCTTGTCTTGAGTGGTCTGGTAGGAATGATTCTGGGACCGGTTGCTTTCATATCAATCTTTGTTGGTCTTATTCTGCAGGCTTTTCTATTTCAGCACGGTGGTATCACTACCATTGGAATTAACGCCATTATGATCGGGACGCCAGCTTTCCTGGCATATAAAATATTCAATCTAAGAAAAAACTTTGGCTTTAAAGCTAATGAATTCATCTTTGGAGCTCTGGCTGGTGCCTCTGGGATTCTGCTTGGAATTCTGATTCTGGCATTGGCGCTGCTAACTACAGGGAGTGAATTTGTGGGAGTGGCCAAATATGCCACCCTGGCTCATCTGCCTGTAATAGTCCTCGAGGGAATCATAACCGGTTTCATCGCTTCATTTCTGGCAAGGGTAAAACCAGAGATTCTGAAGGCGAAATGGTAGACAGGAGGATTAAGATGAAGAAAATTAGTGTAATGGTACTGATTATGACATTTGTAGTTATTGGGTGAGAACCAGAGACATGAAATAGGAGGAAGAAGGAACTATAATGAGAAAAGGTAATTCAGTCAAGGGAACCTTCGATTGCCATAAGCTTTTAATCAGTCTCGCAATCTTGACTTTGCTGTTGTTGATGCCAGCCTCTGTTCTCTTCGCTCACAAGGTAAATATTTTTGCATACACAGAAGGCGATACCGTATATACACAAAGTTATTTCTCTGATGGGAAAGAAATAAAGGGTGCAATAGTGGAAGTTTATGATAGTCAGGGGATCAAATTACTGGAGGGCAAGACCGATGAAAATGGTGAATTTGATTTTAAGCTCCCCAAGAAAGACGATTTGAATATAGTCCTTCTTACCAGTCTGGGTCATAAAAACTCATATACTCTCGCAGCAGACGAACTAACCGGTATCATAGCGACCGAGAAGCCACAAAAACCGGAATCCAGAGAATCCGAAGCCAAAGAAGTGATGCAAGTGGATTTAGAGCAAATCAAAAAAATCATAGACAGCTCTCTCGATGAAAAGCTAAAGCCGATTATGAGACAACTGACCAAGGCGCAGCAGAAAGAAGTATCCTTTACAGAAGTGGCAGGTGGGATTGGTTACATCTTTGGCATTATAGGAATTATTTTATATTTTGCCAGCAGAAAAAAGGAAGGTAGAAACAAAGATGCATCTACCCGAGATTGACAAATTTGCTCATCTTAAATCGCCCTTACATTCGTGGGATGCAAGAGTAAAAATAATTTGTATTTCTAGCTTAATCCTCTCTATTGTACTCCTGAAAGATATTAGAGTGGCCTTTCTTGGACTTGTCCTGGCCATAATTTTGGTCTTCTTGTCCAAAATTCCTTTCTCTTTTATCTTCGTTCATCTGAAATGGGTTCTCTTCTTTGTTCTTGCCCTTTTTGTTGTTATCTCTCTGACGGTTCCCGGCAATCCGTTAATGAAATTCTCTTTCTTGAGCATCTCCCGGGAAGGGGTCAGACTTGGCCTTTTGATAAGTTTGAGAGCAATTAGTGCTGCCTTACTTGTATTTCCTATGCTCGGGACAACCAGATTCCATTTGACTCTCAAGGCTCTTCAAAAAATAAGCATTCCGGACCAGCTCATTCAGCTCCTTATGTTCACCTACCGGTATATCTTTTTTTTCCTGGATGAAGAAAGAAGAGTCTTTATTGGTGCTACTTCCAGGGGTTTTGTCAGAAGAACAAATCTTTTTAGCCTAAAAACCATGGGAAGCCTGATGGGGATGCTGTTAGTTCACAGTTTCGAGAGGACAGAACGCATCAGGGATGCTATGGTCTCCCGGGGTTATGACGGCAGATTAAAGACGCTGGATGAATTTACTCTCGCTGCGAAGGATTTCATTAAAGCATCACTCATCATAGCTGCTGCATTATTGTTAAATGTTTTCAGATGGATAAGATGAATAAGATAATAAGAATAAAGAATCTTGAATATAGCTATCCAGATGATACTGACGCCCTCAAAGGGATAGATTTAGATATCTTCAAAGGCGAGTCCATTGGTCTGATTGGACCGAATGGCGCAGGCAAATCTACGCTCCTTCTTCATCTAAATGGGATCCTTCGGGAAGGACCTGGTTCAATTGAAATTCTGGGCATGAAGGTGGAGAAAAAGAACCTTATGAAAATCAGACAGAAAGTAGCTATAGTCTTTCAGGAACCGGATGATCAACTCTTTATGCCCACAGTTTTTGATGATGTTGCTTTTGGCCCAATAAATACAGGTTATTCTGAAGAAAAAGTGAGGAAGAAGGTAAAAGAAGCATTAAGAGAGGTCGGGATGGCAGGCTATGAGAAAAGATGTTCCCATCATTTGAGCCTGGGAGAAAAGAAAAGAATTTCCCTAGCTACCGTTTTATCAATGCAGCCAGAAATTATGATTCTGGATGAGCCCAGCAGCAATCTGGACCCTAGGGCAAGAAGACACTTAATAGAGCTACTTAACAATCTTAGTTTGACCAAGATAGTTGCCGGTCATGACCTGGAAATGATTCTCGAAATTTGTCAACGGGTTATTCTCTTAGACGAAGGCAAAATAGTCACTAACGGAGAGACGAGAGAAGTTCTCAGTAATAAATCGCTTATGGAATATCACGGCCTGGAGGTACCTTTGTCTCTTAAACATGGATAGTCAGTTCAATTTCTTCTTCTTTGCCAGTAAATCAGAGCTAGCCTGCTTTGCCTCTTGATAGACCTCTTTCAGGGGGATGTTAAGGTGGGTAGCAATCTTTCGGCATTCTTCATAACCAGGAGAGACATTTTTGACAATACCATCAAGTTTTCCTATTTTAACCTCAACTTTGCCATATTTAGTAAGTACGTTCCGGCTTTCCCGATTCAATTTTCTTCTCTTTACTTTCGAGATTCTCACTCCCAGGCTAGTAGTTTCATCAAAAATAACTTCGAGCATTCTTTCTGTTTTTTCCTCATTTGTTATCACACTAAGCATAGTAGCAGGTCTTGTTCTTTTCATCTGAATGGGAGTGAGGAAAACATCCAGGGCCCCTTGATGAAATAATCTATCTGTTATGTAATCGTAGAACTCAGGATTCATATCGTCAATATTGGTTTCTATTAAAGAGACTACATCCTCCTCATATACATTCCTTAACACCCCTACAGAGACTCTCAGTAAATTGGGAATGGGAAGGTCTCTTTGTCCGGCTCCATAGCCAATATTATCTATTTTCATCGGAGGCATCTGGCCAAAGTTTTCAGCCAGAGTGCTGATGATAACTGCTCCAGTGGGGGTAATCAGCTCCGCCTCGATATTGCTGCCATAGACAGGAATCCCTTTCAATAACTCTAGAGTTGCCGGGGCCGGTACAGGCAAGGTGCCATGGCTGCATTTCAAAAAGCCTTTGCCAAGAGGCAAAGGAGAAGAATACACCTTGTCTATCCCTAAACACTTCATTCCAGATACTACTCCTACCACGTCAATGATTGTATCTAAACCGCCCAGTTCATGAAAATGCACCTCTTGTACGCTTTTCGTGTGGATCTTTGCCTCCACGCTGGCCAGTCTGACAAAGATAGCTCGACTGCGCTCCTTTATCTCTTCTTTCAACTTACTCTTATCCAGAATCGACAGAATATCCTTAAGTGTCCTTTCTTCTTTTTCCTCTTTGATGCGTATCTTGATTTGGGTGGCGGCAATGCCCTGCTTGGCTACTTTTTCTGCCTCAATATGATAATTAGAAAGGTTTAATTTATTTAGCTCCCCTTTCAGCTCTTTTACTGGCCAGCCCAGATCAAGTAGTGCTGCCAGCACCATATCTCCACTAATACCGGATGAACAATCAAAATAGACGGCTCTCATTTCTCTTTACCCATATGGTTGATTAAACTGGCCATATATCCAGCTCCAAATCCATTATCAATGTTCACTACTGCTATCCCAGGAGCACAGCTATTAAGCATGGTAAGAAGAGCAGAAAATCCTTTGAAACTGGCTCCGTATCCCACCGAGGTCGGTACGGCTATCACTGGTTTACTCACCAGACCCGCTATTACACTGGGCAGAGCCCCTTCCATACCCGCCGCTACCACCAGAACGTTGGCACTAAAGAGCTTGTCCTTATTGTCAAATAAACGATGAATTCCAGCCACTCCTACATCGTAAAGGCGATCTACTTTATTATTCATAGTCTCTGCCGTGACCACTGCCTCCTCGGCTACAGACATATCTGCGGTTCCTCCACTCACTACCACTATAGTCTGAGAACTTACTTTTTCTTCTCTTTTTCCCAATACAACTATCCTTGCCTTTTCAAAATATTTCACTTCCGGTAAACTATTCTTGATGGCCTGATAGACCTCTCTATTGGCTCGGGCAGCCATAACTGTCGATCCATTCTCCCTCATTCGCTCTGCAATATGGACAATCTGCTCAGGAGTCTTACCCGGACAAAAAATTACCTCAGGATAGTCTGTTCGCAGTTCTCGATGAGTGTCAATCTTGGCAAAACCGAGGTCCTGGTAAGGAAGAATTTTTAGCTTTTCTAAAGCTTCCTTTACCTCCATCTTACCCGATTTTACCTTATCCAGTAGATGTCTGATATGCTCTACTTTCACTTTGACTTGCCTTTCTCCAGAACCTCATTCATGCTTCCTGTGCGATAGCCTTCCAGGTCAAGAGTAACGTAAGCATATCCTATTTCTCTAAGTTTCTTAACAACCAGTCTTGCCATTTTTTTTTGCCAGAATAAGCCCATTTCTTCTGGCGCCACCTCGATCCTGGCTATCCCATCATGGTCCCTTATCCTTAGCTGCCTTATTCCCAGGTCTCTTAAAAACCTTTCTCCCTCATCAACTCTTTTTAATTTTTCGCTGGTTATTTTGGTTCCATAAGGAATTCGTGAAGCTAAACATGCTAAAGCAGGTTTATCCCAGGTAGGTAGATTCATTTCATGGGACAAGCTGCGAATTTCGGCTTTAGTTAAGCGGACTTCTTGTAAAGGGCTCTTTATGCGCAATTCCTGTCCAGCCTGCATCCCAGGACGAAAATCCGCCAGGTCATCGTAATTAGAGGCATCCGCTACGCAGTTCAAGCCTTGTTCGTCAGCTATCTTATTTAACCTGGAAAATAATTCGGTTTTGCAGAAATAACATCTTTGGGGAGAGTTCTTGGCAAAATTCTGATTCGACAGCTCCTCTGTCTGAATGATAAAATGCTTAACGCCTAATTTTCGAGCTATTTCCTTAGCTGTCTCCAGTTCGGAAGCTGGATAACTCTCTGAGCTGGCAGTTGCCGCTGCTACTTTGTCTTGAAGCACATCACGAGCGACTTTAAGCAGAAAAGTACTATCGACTCCCCCGGAAAAAGCAATGAGAACGCTTCCCATGTTAGAGAGAATTCTCTTGAGACTGGCTAGTTTTTCTTCCATAATCAGGCCTTCCTTTCTTTTAATATAGCGTAATTCTAGCCTATTGTCTCACATTGTCAAACGACACTTTCTTCTTTTTTGAATTCTAAATCATCGTGATGAACTAGGAAATTATATACTCTACCAAAGGACATTTTCCAAAGAAGCCTTATAGGAGCAACCCTAACAAAGCTTCGAGTTGAGGAAAAGGAAAGACTTGTGTTTGGGGAACGAGAAGCTAAGCAGAAATAATAAAAGGCTACTATACAGCGACGGAAGAAATCGTCCTTCGGTATTTCTTGACAAGATGCCTTTTCTGTGTTATCTCTTTCCAAGCTAAGTCAGAAAATTCTTGATATGATAGGAAAATGGGGAAGAGAAAATGTCTGTCATCACAAAAGCTATAAAACTTAAGACAAAAGGACATACTGACATTATTGATATTACCGAAAGGGTAGCTCACTGTGTCAATGTCAGCAAGGTCACTGAGGGTATAGTTACTGTTTTTATACCCGGCGCCACAGGCGGAATAACCACGATAGAGTACGAACCGGGATTAATAAAAGACTTAAAGGAAGCTTTTGAGAGATTAATTTCGGAGAAGATAGAATATGCCCACCACTTAATACACAAAGATTTTAATGGGCATTCTCACATCAGGGCTTCCTTTATCGGACCATCACTGACAATTCCATTTTCCAAAGGAATGATTCAACTAGGAATTTGGCAAAGAGTTATCTTTGTCGATTTTGACAATCGTTCGCGTAACAGGAGTCTGATTGTCCAGATAATGGGTGAATAAGCACGCTTGTGAGTTTGGCACGCCTGCTACGGCAGGCGCCACTGACGGAGAAAAGGAAAAATGATAAGAGAATTCTCCAGAATGCTTCTTGTACTGCCAGAAATCAAAGAATTACTCGGGCAAAATAAAAAGGAGCAACTGAAAAAGATTTTCTATGATTACGAACCTATAGAAATAGTAGAAATATTCAAAGAATTTAGTCTCAAAGATAAGGTCTTTCTTTTTTCTCTCCTGTATATGGACTTCGCCGCCGATATATTTGAGAAAATGGACAAAGATGACCAGCTTACTCTCCTGGGAGCTTTTGACAAGACACGCAAAGCTGAAATCCTAGACGAAGTCGCTCCTGATGAAAGGGTAGATTTCTTCGAACAGCTGCCAGCAGAAATGGTCTTGCGTTTCCTCAGTATCATGGAAGAAGAGGAAGCCCAGGATGTCCGAGAATTAATGAAATATGACAGGAACACGGCTGGCGGAAGAATGACCACAGACTTTGCTCAGATGGAGAAAGGAATCACCGTTGAGCAAACACTAAAAAGTTTGAGAAAAACAGCAAAAGACCTGGAGATGATATACTATATATATGTAGCAGACAGAACCGACAAATTATTAGGCGTGGTTTCTCTAAAAGACCTCATTATAGCTCAGCCAGAGAAGAAAATAGACGAGATTATGCATAGCAAACTTATCGCTATTCCCATTAACATGGACCAGGAACAGGTAGCCAAGAGAATTGCCCGCTATGATTTCTTAGCCCTACCTGTAATAGACAAAGAAGGCAAAATCAAGGGTATTATCACCGTGGATGATTTAATTGACGTTATTAGAGAAGAAGACACCGAGGATATGTACAAGTTTGGAGCAGCAGGAAAGCACATAGATAACTACATGTCTACCCCTCCTCTTTCCATCGCTAAACATCGAATAACCTGGCTTTTGATTCTAGTGGTAACAGGTTTTATCTCTGGTACTATAATGGAAGAGTTTTCTTTTGCTCTAAAAAATGTAGTGTCGTTAGCCTTCTTTATTCCTCTACTAATGGGTTCAGGAGGAAATGCAGGGACTCAGGCAGCCTCAGTGGTAGTGAGAGGACTGGCTATAGGTGAAGTAAGACTGGGAGATATATGGAGAGTAGTGAAAAAAGAATTTCTTATTGGCATAACGGTAGGAACAGTCCTGGGAATACTGGCTCTCTTAAGGGCACTAATTCTACAAAAAAGCTCTCCTCTGGGGATAACTGTGGGAGTGAGTATGGTAGCTACCGTAACAGTAGCTACTTGCCTGGGAGCAATTCTTCCCATTGTTTGTGAAAAACTGGGTCTTGACCCGGCGGTTGTGTCTGGACCTTTAATCACTACCGTGGTAGATATATCGTCTCTTTTAATATACTTTACAGTAGCTATGCAGCTTATGGAATTTACCTAAATTGCCTCAACTTCTGCCTTGAATCTATCAATTGCCTCTTTTCCGTTTAATACCCCTATCTCCAACTCAAATTCCTTTTTTTCTCCTGGCTGCAAAAATTCCAGAGTCCCCTTTTTTCTCAATTCATCTCTTCCCTCTACCAAGCAATTAGCCGGCTCCATTCCTACTACATAAGTACCTTCCCCCATCATTTTCCATTCAATGAATTGAGACAGTTGTTCTTTTCTGTATTTAACATAAAAACCGAAACCGTCTCCTTCCAGGTTTCTATTGACCAAAGCGCACTGAACCAGTCCTGAGCTATCCTCTTTCATCTTATGATAGTAGCACTTTTCCTTGAATCCAGGAATGGGAGAAGTAAACCTGTCGTAATCTTCTTTTCCTTTTTCCGCTTCCTCATCTCTGGGCACAGCCTCCTGGGTAGGTGAAATTAATCTGCTCCCTTCGGCCACTACCGGAAATCCCCCATTTATATGATAGAGAAGCATAAAAGGAGTTCGCTCATAACTTTCATTTTCGACTACATCATAAATCCAGAGTCGGGATTCACCCAGGCGAGTACGGATTTTTCTTCTCAAGACAAGGTTCTCACCAAAAATTACGCTTTGACGCAGAAGTCCACTTACAGAAAGCTCATAGTTATCTTTCTCCCACTTCTCCTCAAGGGAGACTTTGTCTGCCGGAATATGGGAAATCCTTCCATGCAGGCCCAGGCTTTCTCCCTCATCTTCACAAGGAGCTCCACAATAAGATAAACCGCAGGTAGTAAGCAAACCTCCCAAAAAGCTTCGCAGCCATCCCATTCCTTCAGGTTCAAAAAAGTGAGGGTGAACCTCACCAATAGAACTCCTCCAGCAGAGCGATTTTCCGCAGTATGATGCCTGGGAGATGTCCATCCCTCTATCCAGGATAACTGTAAAGCGAAACCCTGTTCCTGTCCAGATATCTACCGCTCTCACTCCCCTACCCTTTCCATTCAGGAGTTCATATTTCTTCATTCCCGCCACCTGAGAAATATCTCCGACGAGTCTCATTAGTTCCCTTTTACTATAATCTTTGCCAAAAACCTGTGCCATTCTTTCGCCCCTTCATAGCGTTTAGCGGATAGTGTATAGTGAAGACAAGAAGGAACGTACTCCACTGAATATTTGACTTCATAGTGAATCGTAAGTATTTTTCTACACGCTAAACGCTATCCGCTTTGCTTACTTGTTGGTAGGAATAGCAATGTACATTGTCCAGACACCTTGACGCACTCGAAGAAGAATATTCTTCCCTGGTTCTACCTCTTGCAAAGTTTCTCTAAAATCATCTATGTCAGTGATTGTTTTGTGCTCTACCGCTTTGATTACGGCTCCTGGCTCAATTCCTGCTTGCATAGCTGGGCTGGCAGGAATCACCTGGGTGACTACTACTCCCTGCTCATCTTCGGCCAGATTATATTTCTCCCTTAATTCTGAAGTAATAGACTCAACTTTTATCCCCAGAAGCGCTTCTTCCGGAGCCTTATCCAGAACTTCTTTTATCTCCTTTTCTATCTCTTCTTCTTCTTCTATTTCTATTTCTTCTTCTTTCGCTCGTACAATCTCCTCCGGTATTTTGCCCGTAGTAAGAGCAATGGTAATCTGTTCTTTTTCTCTAACCAGAGTCAGGACTATCTCCTCACCAATTCTTAGTTTCAGGATTTCATTTTTCAAATCCAGAGGAGAGTCAACATCTTTTTCATTCACTTTTTGAATAACATCTCCAGCTTTAACTCCGGCTTTTTTTGCTGGACTTGATTCTACTACTTCTGTCACCAGGACTCCCTTTTCTACTCCAAATTTTTTGGCCAAATCTTCAGTAAGTTCTGGTTGCATATAAATTCCTATCCAGGGCCATTCTATTGTTCCATACTTAACCAAACTATCCAATATGCTCTTGGCTTTGTTTATTGGTACAGCGAAGCCAATTCCTATCGAGCCCACTCCAGAAGGACTGAGAATGGCGGAATTGATTCCAATAACTTCTCCATAGATGTTTACCAGAGGTCCGCCACTATTACCTGGATTAATAGAGGCATCTGTTTGAATCAAATCAGAATAAACTCTCAACTCTCCGCCTGTCCCTCCTATCTGCATAGCTCTTCCTCTAGCGCTGATTACCCCTACGGTCACCGTAGGTTCATACTTCTGGTTAAGCTCTGAAAGAGCGTAGCCAAAAGGATTACCTATAGCAATAGCCCATTGTCCCACTTTCAGGTTATCTGAATCACCCAGAGTGACTACGGGAAGGTTATCTGCCTTAACCTTGAGTAGAGCCAGGTCTGATCCTGAATCTGTCTCTACAATCTCTGCATTCAGGATACGTCCATCAGAAAGAGTGATTGAAATGCCACCTTCGTCTACCTGATGAATCACATGCTGATTGGTCAGGATATAACCATTCTCATTTATGATCATACCAGAACCAAGGCCTTTTTGTTTGTATTCTCTGCCAGGTTCGGGAGATCGGAAAAAACGTCGGAAGAATTCGTCAAAATTCTCGAATTGCTCTCCATAAGTGCGTTCCCGACTGGACCGAGAACCTGCCACTGTTCTTTCCGTACTAATACTCACCACCGCTGGACTCACTAACTTTACTGTACTAATAATCATTCCCTCCACGCTGTCAGGAGCAATAGAATGAACCTCCTTACTCTCCTGGTAAAGGGTTCCTTCAAATCCTTTCAGTTCAGTGGCTGGCACAGGATAGCCCAATGAGGCCAGGCCAATCCCCACGACTATTAACCCTCCTACAAGAACCATCCAGAAAACAAGGGGAAATCGAAACATCTTTGAAGCTGATAACCTTTCAAGCATAGGAAAACCTCCTCTTTACATCTCTATTTTTTCTAAAATTGTCGTCTTTTTTGTCATCACGAGCCTGGCCATAAGCAGGTGTGCCGGTCCTGAGATTGCTTCGGCTTCACTTCGCAGTGGCAATACTACTGGTAATTATTTCCTGCTACCTTTGGCAAACAGGACAAAAACAGGTTCCTCTCCCGCTTACTTTGATTTTTCTTATAACTGCTCCACATCGAGGGCAGCTCTCCTTCTCGCGTCCATAGACTCTTAGATGGGATTCGTAACTCCCTTTTTTTCCGCTTAGGTCAACATAGGAATTTACTGAACTACCACCATAAGAGCTCGCCTCCCGTAAAACAGCCAGTAGACTACTATATAAGCTCTCAACTTCGCTATCAATAAGCATAGACGCATTCCTCTCAGGATGAATACCACTCAAGAAGAGTGCCTCCTGGGAATAGATGTTGCCAACCCCGGCAATAAATGTCTGGTTAATTAAGAGAGATTTTATCTTACCTTTCCTTCCTTCCAGAAGCCCTCTGAATCTAGCCAGGGTAAAATCATTCTCTAAAGGTTCCGGGCCTAGACTCTTCAGAAAAGGAAGATTGGAAAACTCCTCATCGGATATTAGCCATAATCCTCCAAAGCCTCGCATGTTAACAAAGTTAAGCTGAGTCTTATCTGGAAAGATAAAAATCACCCGGATATAGGGAAGCTCTTCCCCTTCTGATGAATAAATAAGCTGACCGGTCATTCTTAAATGAATAATCAGGCTGTCCTTTGAATCTAATTTCAGAATTAAATATTTCCCTCTTCGCCTGATTTCGCTGAATTTTCTTCCCTCTACCTTTCTAATGAACTCACCTGGCGAGGAAGGTGCTTTTATCGCTTTCTTATTTCTTATGATTACCTTGTTTACCCTTTTCCCTTTTATTTTCTTCTCTAGACCTTTTCTTATTGTTTCTACCTCTGGCAACTCGGGCATTGCTCCAGCTCCTTTCTGTCGCTGTAGCTGGTGAATCGTATTTCGTGAATCCTATTTGGTAAATCCTGAACTGTATTTGAATTTCTTCGTTTTTCACTATTCACTAATTTGCCATTCACGGTTCTTACTCATACCTTAATGCTTCTACCGGGTTTAACTTGGCTGCTTTCATTGCTGGATAAATACCAAAGACAAGTCCTACTGCAGAAGAAAAGCCAATACCGATAACAATAGAAAACATGGA
>SDBT01000555.1_pt1 | contig 59418 bp, 93 predicted proteins | sample 2277101 | NCBI WGS metagenome assembly SDBT01 (sample SAMN10404973, study PRJNA504765) | marine sediment metagenome | isolation source: marine sediment core GS10_PC15, 103 cmbsf | place: Arctic Ocean: Southern Knipovich Ridge | collected 2010 | reverse complement strand
CCCCAAATTCCAGAGCCAGACCCACACGCCCTGTCTTGCCGCCCATGCCTACGCGCCAATCACCACCGACCCTGGCCACCTGCACCGCTTTGCTCAGGTTGCCCGTATCGCGTGCCGGACTCTCGCCCGGTGCGCTTGCACGGTGCGTTGCCTTCCGTCCTTCGAAGCTCGCGCTGGCCCGAAGGGGGATGACCTTGCCGCCCTTCGTGATGAAGCCAGTGCCAGCGTCATACGTCGCACCACTGCCAGGCTGGTTGAGCTGCATCTTCCATTCCGTCTGCAGCTCCGTGGCCCCCCGCTCCAGCATCGCGTCCCTGGCCGCCAATAGTCCCAGCGCGGCCATGACGTTGGCGGGGTTGCCCTTGGTGAACCAGCCTGTCTTCATCGCTATGTGCTCTCCGTCGTCAGCTCCAGCAGCGCCATCGTGTGCTCTATGCCCACCCAGTCGCTAACGTCCCCCAGTGCCCTGATGTGCCACTGCGTGTTCGTGTACGGTCCGCTGGTCTGCTTCAGCCTGTTGCCCACATCTATGCCCGCCTGCGTGCTTTCGAAGAACGCCTGGAACATCCCTTCCTTTTCGTACCCGAACCCCTTGGCCACCTCTATGGGCGAAAGCGTCTGCACATGGCAGCTGATGCCCGCGGTGGCTGCCAGCGCCGTCACCGTCCGCATGTTCACCACCGTCTCGGTGGCCACGAACAGCGTGCACTTCTGATCCAGCAGCGCCGTCAGGTCCGGGTTCACCGTCATGTGCTGATCTGTTCATCCACCTGGCTCGTGGCCGGGAAATCGAACTGGCCAACCGCGAACGCTGGCTGCACCCTATCTGAATCGTCCTCTTCCGCCTTCTTCAGATCCTGTGAGATCGCACCCGCCCAGGGAGCCGCAGCCCCGTGCTTCTTCGCTTCCGCTTCCAGCGTCTTCGCCAGGTCCATGTAATGCTTCACGCGCTGGCTGTAGCTGATCTTCAGCTTGCCCATCGTGGTGTCCACGCGCCGCGCAAACTTGCCAGCGATGGCCTTGGCCACGTTGGACGCTGCACGCCACTTGTTGCCCCACACGCTCACGGCGCCAGCGATCTCATCGTCCGTCACCAGTTGGTCCGTGGTGTCCGTGTCGCCTACCTCGAACCTCACGAAGTCGCGGTCATTGGCCGAAGGGTCACCCGCATACGTCCAACCCATGCTAGTCGCCGCCCTTGTCGTAGTAATAGCCCTGGGCCTGAGCCTTGAAGGCCGTGAGCAGGGTGGTGCCGTCCGTCACCTGGATCTGCAGCCGGTCGCCCTGCTGTAGTATCACTTCCGCGCCAGACTTACCGATGGTCCAGCGGATGGGGATTGCGTCATCCCCCGCAGCTGGCTCAACGATATTGTCAATCCCGGCGAGCAGCCCAAAGTCCGCGTTGGTTTTGATCGTGCCACCGTCCAGAAAGTCAATCAGGACATTGCTGCTGCTGTCGAGCACCCGGAACTTCAGACCATTGGTCAGCGCAGCTACCAGGCCGCCGAATTTGTCATATCGTAGATTGCCGTCCACCAGCACGATATTCACGCGCCGGATCGCCGCCTGGAACTTTGCCGTGCTGGGCGACACTTCGAAGTTGAATATGTTCGTGCTGGCGCCCACCACCCGCATATCAGTGAGGCCGGTGCTGGTGGCGAAGTTCTTGAAAAACAGATCAGTGGGCCGCTTGAGTGGCATGGCCCCTTATCCTTCCTGCCCCTCCACTTCCGCTTCGGGGCCGTCAAGCACCGGGGTGGCCGGTACATCGGCCGGTGCATCTTCCGGCGCATCGGGTTCGTTGTTCTCGCTATCACTCACCAGCGCCAGCTGCGGCTGGTCGCCCACTTCAGGGTGGCTCGGGTCCATGCTCGTGTGGTCGGCCACACCCCAGCTTTGCAAGGCCCACTGCGCGCTCTGCCTGGCCCCTTCCGTGATGAGGCGCTGGTCCTGCATTTCCCTTACCTGCCGGTCCAGCTGGCCGCACTGTCGGTTGAGTTCAGCAAGGCGCGCCGTGAGCTTCGCGCGAAACCCGCCGTCGCTCCCGTACCCATATTCATGGGTCGCACCCAGCAGGTCGCTCGCCTGGGGCACATACAGGGTGATGCCCTTGCCCGCGCACACGCCCATCCAGAACTCGACGCCGTTGCGCTGGCCGAAATATTCCTCGTCCTGGCTCATGTCCACGCCGTATACGTGGATCTCCTTGAAGCCTTCCAGGATGGCAAACGCGATCATCCAGGCTATTGAGCTGGTGTAGTAGGTGCGCCTGTCGAACTCTTCGGTGAAGAACGAGCGGAAGAGCTGGCGCAGCTCCTCAGCCGGGAACTCCACGGCAGATGGCACCGCTTCCACCAGCTGCTGCAAGTACACCGGGATCTTCTGCCCCGCATACCATTCCCAGCGGTCCTGGCTGATAACGTCCACCGGGTGAAGATCGAACCAGCGGTCAGCCCGTGGCACCTCTTGGCCATGAGAAAACAGCGCGTTCAGGCCCCAGATTTCGAAGTCCTTGTCCTTGAACGGCGCCAGCTTCTTGTGGTCGGTGAATCCTACAATCGCTACCTTCGTGCGCTTCGCCTTCGCGTCACCTTGGGGCCTTGGCTGCTGGCCCCCCTGTCGTCTTCCTTTACCTCTGCTCATTGGGTCCCCCTACAGTCAATGATGATCCGCCCCTGTGGGCACTTCGCTTTGCTCGGCCGCATCACCAACCACGGCCAGGCCCAACCCTTCGAACGCCTCCGCTGGCATCTCGTCGCCAGCGGCTTCCAGCGGCTTTCCGTTGCCGCCGTCTATGTCTGGATGATCCGGCTGCATGCTCTTGTGGTCAGCCACACACCAGCTCTGGTAGATCCACTGGGCGGTCTGTTGCGAGCCTTCCGCCTTCAGCTTCATGTCCGTCAGTATGCGGATCTCATCCTTGTGGGCCGCTACCTTGGTGGCGATCTGCGCCAGCCGCTCCGTGTACTCTTCCACCCGGCGCTTTAGCTTGGCCCGAAGCCCGCTGTCGGTGCCGAAGCCGTATTCATGGGTGGACTTCAAGAGATCGCACGTGTCCGGCACATACACCTTCACGCCACGGCCCATGGCGATGCCCAGCCAGAACTCGACGCAGGCGCGCTGGTGGCGGTACTCGTGGTCTGCCGCCATGTCCACCCCGTACATGTGCAACTCTTCCAGGTCCGGCACTGCATGCAGCGCATAGGCCGCCATCCAGGCGATCGAGCTGGTGAAGTAGCGGAACTCGCCGGGATCCTTCACGAACATGTCCCCGAACTCTTTGCGCACCTGCTGGGCCGGGAACTTCTCGCTGTGCGGGAAATCCTCGTGCGCCTCCTGCAGAAGCAGGGGCATCGTGGTCGCCTTGTACCAAGCGCTGCGCTTCTCATCAGCCTCAATCAGATGCGCAGGATGCAGGTCGAACCACAGGTCGGCGCGCGGCACAGTCTCGCCCAGCAGAAACAGCGCGTTGAGTCCCCAGATAGAGAACTCCGGGTCATTGAATGGTGCCAGCGAGCGGCTGTCGGTGAATCCGACAATCGCCACCTTCCGCTTCAGGTGCTCCGGGGGTGGCTTCACAACGCCACCGCCCGCGCCCCTCGGTGTCTGCTCTTGCCCATGTTTTCAGGTCCCCGTTCAAGTGGTCTATGTGGTGGCTGCCAGCGTCACGCCCGTGCTGAAGGCCGTGACAATCCAGCGGGCAGCTGAAAGCGCCTGGATGGACGCCGAATACCGCGTGATGCCCTTGGTGCTGCCGCCGCTGAACACCAGCACATCGTTCGTTCCGTCGAACGTCGCTTCGCCAGCGGTCGTCACCATCACTTTGCGCACGCTGGAATTCGCGGCAATGTCCACCGCGAAATCGTACCAGTCGCCCGCTACCGGCGTTTCGAGCACCGCCGTGCTTGCACCTACCACCACGACGTTCGTGGTGCCCGCACAGGTGATGTGGTAGGTGCCCTGCTTCACAGGCAGCGTGCCCACCGGCCCGACTAGCCCAACGGCAGTGACGGCCTTCCTGCGCAGCGTGGACTCAATCTCGCCCGCCGTGATGAGGGTGGTCAGGATCTCACCAGGCTTGATGAGGGTGGTTTCGATCTCGCCAGCTTTGATGTGCGTGGTCAGGATCTCATCGGGCGCGATCAGCGAACTCTCGATCTCCCCGGCCAGAATGTGGGTCGTCAGGATTTCGTCGGCCGCGATCAGCGAACTTTCGATCGCATCCACCGCGATCATGGTGGTTTCGACGGCGCCAGCTGTCGGCACCGCTACGCCAATGAGCTTCCCGACCTTGGCCTGCCCCAGAGTAATGGTCAACACTTGCTGCTTCCTCCCTACAGCTCGGTGGTCCTGGTCATGCTGGCTGCATCAGCGCGTCCTGCGCTTCCTTCGCCTTCTCTTCGCCTTGGAGCCGCGTGCCATCCGAAAGCTCCCACCAGCTGCCCTTCTGCTTCTGCGGCCACGTACTGGCCTGCGCTGGGGCCTCTTCCTTCAGCTCACGATCCGGCGGCAGCTTGCCCGGCAACCAGAACCTGCCTTCGCTGTCTTCAACGGGTGTGATGTTTGGAGCCAGCAGCGTCAGCCACCTGTTGTCCACCAGCTTCTGCTCATTGCGCCAGCTGCTGGCGTCCACGCATTCGTTGCGTAGCCGTCTGTGCTCCCCGTCATACAACGGTTTCTGCACTACATGCGTCAGCGTCGTATCCATATCCATCGGGTCCCCCTACATGTGATGGTGCGGGCAGCCGCCCAATCAGGCGGCTTGCCCCATCACCATTTCTACGCCACTGCGTTGTCCAGCAGGTAGCCCAGATCCGTCCCGGTCACCTTGAAATCGAAGCTCATCTCGCCTTCGATCCGGTCAGCCTTCAGCTTCTGCATGAAGAAGCTGTTGATCGTCACGTCCTGGCCCATTCCGCCCCCGCCGTTCCAGGCGAAGGTGTAGCCAGCGCTCGGAGTCATCAGGCTGGGGTTCGGCGCCACGTGGGCCAGCAGTGCATGCTTGCCCTGCACGAACGCCATGGTCGGCGCAGTGGATCCTTCAGCTGCGGTGTTCTTCACAGACTTGCACACCAGGATGTCCGGGATCTCCAGCAGTGCACCCACCATGCCGGTGGTGATGGAAGCCGGTGTGGTGGCCTTGTACCGATCCACGATGTCCGGGTGATGCTTCAGGTAGCGCCAGGTCTGCTGCCCCAGGATCATGGTGTTCACCTCGAAGCCGGTGTTTTCCAGGATCGTGGTCTTCCCGGTTTCGATGTCGGTGATGGGATTGCTGGCAGCGTAGTCGCTCCACAGGTTGCCGGGCGTCACGCTGTTGGCCCAGATCGCTGTGCTGAACGCTTCGGCGGTCCACTGGATTTCACGCCGCAACAGAAGCCGCTGCGTGACGAACTCCGTGGCCGCACGGTCCAGATCCAGCGCTGCGTCCGCGTTGCCCCTGGCCTGGCTGCCCACATCCTTGTGGATGGCGTACACGTCACTGAAATACGTGTCACTGGACAGTGTGTAGCCGCTTCCGGCGCTCTCAGCGGCATCGCCACGCACTTCGGCTTCGTCCCTGAACCAAGCGGCCTTGTCGAAGATGTAATAGCGATCCGACTGCTTCATCACGCGCACGATGGGAAACGCCTGCGTCGCCACGAAGTTGGTGTGAGCCTGGATGTAGGCCACACTCATGTTCGTCAGCGGCACGTCCACCACGTGCACGTCAGCGGCAGTGGGCTGCGCCTTTCGGATAACTCGGTTCATTTCTGTCCTCACAGTCCTATGTTCGGGTGCGTGGTCAGCCAGCCATCAGGCGCTGGACATCTGACCTTCATGGGTGATGAACATGGGGATGGTTCGGGTGAGGCCGGTGGTGGCTATCGCCTCCATGGCACGCCCAACGATGTAGGCCGTGCCCCCGGTGGCGCCCTTCACGGCCCTGCCAACCACGCTGGCGATAAGCTTGTCGCCCACCGCAACGGTGGTGGCCGCCGTAGAACTTGCCACCACCTTCGTAATCGTCCCGCCCAGAGTCTGCACATTGGCAGCCCTGCCTTCAGCCGCAGGATCGTTCTGCAGTACCCCCATGCAGAAGTCGCCCCTCGTGGTCACCACCTGGATCTGTCCGTCGCTCGCCTGGTTCACCAGGTAGAATTGCTTCGTAGCCAGACTCGCGCTGGCCTCCCAGGTGAACGGGTTGAGTCCTTTTTCCACTGCCATGGTCCTGTTCCTCCCTGGCGTTCAGCCAGCCGTTAGACGCTGGACATCTGCCCCTCATGGGTCAGCTGCATGCTGATGATCCTGACGGCGGCAGCTCCGCTGCTCAGAACTTCCTGTGCGCGGCCGATGGTGTAGAAGGTGGCGCTGCCACCGGCCTTCACGGCCTTGCCCTGCGAACTGTTGATGAGCGGAGTGCCCACTGAGATCGTCTTGCCTGCTCCCGCTGTCGCGCTCGCCACCACCTTCGTGACTGTCCCGGCCTTCGTCTGCACGTTCGCAGACTCACCTTCGGCTGAAGGATCGTTCTGCAAAGACCCAAGGCAGAAAACGCCCTTGGTGCTCGCCAGCTGGACCTGACCATCACTCGCCTGGTTCACCAGGTAGAACTGCTTGTCACTCAGGTCTCCGCTGGCTACGAAGGCGAACGGGGCTACTCCCTTTTCCACTGCCATTGTCCTAGTCCTCCCTGGCGTCTGGAATGAATGGCCCTACGGGCCGCCGTTAGTGAGAATGCCGCACGCGATGCTCATTGCGGTGGGCCTCGTACACCTCCGGCAGCTCGTCGCATGCCTTGCTGAACGCTGCCGCCTTGGTCAGATCGCTGTCAGCCTTGCGCAGCTCGTCTGCCTTCTTCTGCAGCTCGGCCTCCGCATCGCTCGCGGTCCCTTCGCCGTCCACGCCCAGCCCCTTGAACAGAGCCGACTGGGTGAGCAGCTCGCGGTCTGCCTTCAGCATCGTGGTCAGCGCCTTGTACTCTTCCTCCGGCATGCCATCGCTGGCTGCCTTCAGGATGCCGCCCAGTGCCTCAGCGTCTTCGCCTTCCTTGCCGAATTCCGTCTCGGCCTGGTTGGTGAACTTGGCGATGGATGCGGTCTCTTCCAGCTTGGCCACACGCTGATCGGCCTTCTCGGCCCGGTCAGTGGCTTCCGTGGCCGTCTTCTCCAGCGCATTGAGCGCCTTCTGGACAGGCTCAGGCAGGTCATCCTTCTTGATCTTGTCGGGCTCCACTTCGCCACCCGTGCTGTCCTGGGCCTTCTCCAACTCTGCCAGCTTGGTGGTCGCGGTGGCCAGGTCTTCCGCAGCCTTCGTCACCTGAGCTTCCAGGTCGGTCACGAAATCCTGGGCGCCTTCGATGTCCGTCAGCTTGGACACGTCGAATTCCTTCATGTTGCCCTCCGTTGAGGTGTTCCATGCTTCTGTGATTTCTGCTTCGGTGGTCCCGAAGGCTTTGGCCAACATCGCCACCAGCTTCGCCCGCAGGCCATCGGGTTGGTTGGTCTTCACCGGGCCTCCCCCTTTCTGAAACGGCTTGCCTTCTAGCCAGCTCGGCAGCGCCGCCTTGACGGCTGCCGTGAATTGCTCCAGCGAAGTCAGGATCAGGGCCTCGGGATCTTCGTCCTCATCGGCTTCGAACAGGCTTGAGCGTATAGCGGTCCCGATGCCTTCTGTGATGCGCCACACCTCGTTGTTTAGGCCATCCTTGCCCCTGGCTTCCTCGAAGGTTTCAGCGTCCTTCCAGAATGCGATGTGGCTGGCTTGGTTGGCACCTTCCTTGACGATCCCCACGAAGTCCAACCGCTTCACCTTCAGCAGCTTGGGGTTAGGCATCTGGCAGGTCCTCCCGGTCACCTTCGCCGCGAATTGAGAACATCCGATACTCGCCCTTCTTGATCTTGTCCCACACGCCCGCGTCGGTGATCTTCCAGCCTGTCCACCAGCCCAGCGGCACGCTGCCCGCTGGCATGCCCATCTTCTCTAGCTTCTCGGGGGTGAACAGGATGGATTCCACCAGTATCCCCACGTCGTCCACACGGTGCATCTCATCGGCGCGCCTGCTCTTCAGCACGAAGTCGTACACGGCGATCTCAAGGCTCGGCAGATCCAGCACGTCACCCTGCTTGTCGATCAGCTGGCCGCTTTCGTCCTCTGCCACTGAAGCCCACCCGAACACCAGCTGCTGCTCTTCGTCCAGCTTCTGGAATTCGCCCCGTAGCTCCATGCCTTTGATCGCCTCTTCTACGTTGATGACCAGCGCCGCCAGATGCTTCCCGGCAGCCTTGGCCGTGGGGTGACACTTCAGCCGCTCCCAGCCCTCTTCCTTCTCGACCTGGACGCAGCGCTTATCCTTTGGATCCAGTCTGAATGGCATGGCCACCAACAGAGAAAACCCCGCCCGGGACACCCCTCTTCAGGATGCCCCAGACGGGGCCATGGAACCTTCTGTGTTCCGCTTCCGGCTTGCCGTCGCCGCCCGGACCCGCTGCCCGGCTACGCGGCTATGTCTGCTTCCAAGTTAAAATGACTCGCGGTTTTATGCTACCTAGCTGCTGGTGAGGCCCATGTGCTTCATCGTCACGTCCACCACTTTCTTGCAATCTGGGCACCGATAATCCAGCAGCACCATATGCGGCGGCGGCGGGCTCTCGGCCAGCGCACCCACCAGCCAACCGACAGCAGAGGGCCTCAAGTTGATGGGGATGGTTCGCTTGCGGCTGCAAGCACATCGCACTTGCAGCAGCATCTTCGGCCCGTCGTACACAGGGCCATCGGCGGGGGTCTTCAGGGCGTTGGGATCTGGCACCGATACCACGCCTGGTTGGCGGTTTCGCCTGCTGTGCTCGTGTAGTAGTCCACGCTGACCTGCTCCACCCCTTCGAACCAGCGGCCCAGCAATCCCTCCAGCTCCAGCTCGGTAGGCTCGTGCAGGTGGTAGGGGTTCAGCGGGTTCGCGCAGCTCGCGCCCAACGGCACCGCCAGGATGAACGTCGCCGTCTCAGGATGCGGCGAACGGCTCAGCAGATCCGACACGTTGCACACCAGCAGCCCCTGGTCCATCTGCTCCAGGTGCTCCAGGGTTTCGATGCACACCACCACATCCGGGAAGGCGTTGGCCCTGTGCAGCGCGCCGTGGATGCCTATGTGATTCCAGCACCAGAACCAGGGCGACCACGGGGGCGATCCCTTCCGGTGGTGCTTCGTGGCGTAGTGGATCGCCCTGGCGTCCGCGTCACAGCCCAGCACAAACGGGGGCATTATGACCTTGCTGGGATCGCCAAGAATCTCGCTTCCATAGCCTGACCCACACCCTAGATCCAGCCAGAACCCTCTGTGCGCGTCATCTAATAGTTCGGCCGCTTTCTCATACCGCCCCACGTGCCGCGCCACCACCTCCGGGTCTGGGTTCGCCACGATCTCCATGTCTGGATCATCGTGCAGGTAAAGACGCTCCCCGGGTCCTGTGCTCTCGGCCGTCATCGCTGCACCGCCATGGCCTTGGGCGCCACAATGCGGAACTCGCGGCCGTCCGTGGTCTTCACCGTGACGACGTAGCTGCGCTCTTCGTACCCAGAGTCCTCGTAAACGAGATGACCGTAGGGGCTGTTGTATTCCAGCGTCATCTCGGCCGCTTCGATCTCATACAGGGGGGGCGGCTCGGGCATGCTCTCTTCCGGTGCTTCGTTCGGATCCACAGCCATGGCTACGGCTGCCGCGGGCTTGACTGCACCCACCAGCCCCAGCAGCCCGCACGCCTTCAGAAAATCAGCTCGCTTCATCGGTCCCCTTCCTTTCGAATGTCCCCATGATCCAAGAGAGCGCGAAGCCCAGAATCAGGCACGCAGCTGCGCCGTGGCCCACCTGGAACCACACGGCCGCCACCAGGCAGTTGAAGCCCAGCGCCCAGAACAGAGCGCCCACGTTGTCAGTCAGCCACTTCGTCATCAGGCACCCCCCTCAGCTTCAGCAGCGCAGGCATCTCGCTCGGCCACACGATCTTCTCACCATCGCCCAGCGCGCGCTCCTGGCTCCGTATGTGCTGCACCAGCCGCATGAACGCCAGCGGCTCCAGACTCGCCATCTGGTCCGTGCCCCACATCGTGCGGTCCAGCGTTATGTGGCGCTCCACCATCTGAGCGCCCAATGCCACTGCCCACTCAGTGGGGGCCATCCCGAACTCGTGGCCGCTGTAGCCGACGCTCAGCCCGTAGGCCGGGGCCAGCTCCGCCTGCATGCGCTGGATGCACAGCAGGTTCAGCTCGGCTGTGGGCGCCGGGTAGGCTGAATGGCAGTGCAGCAACCACAGCTCAGGCAGGTCCAGCCGATCGGGCGCCGTTGCGTTGTCCAGCGCTTTCCTCGCCCCATCCACGGCCGCCACCACATCATCCCAGCCCGTCATGCCCGCGCTCAGTATCATGCCCTTCACGTTGCTCTCGGCCACCAGCCCGGCCACATGCTGCACCAGCTCCACGTTCGTCAGCTTCGCGCTCGGCAGCTTCATGTAGTCGAAGGCGAATTGTGCGGCGAAGTCGGCGCTGGTCACGTCCCACACTGAGAAGAACATGCCGATGTCCCGGCGCTTCGCATGGTGCCACAGGTCCATGTACTGCCCTGCGTCAAACTCCATGCGGTGCCGGTAGTCCAGGTAGGTCATGCGGCCCCAAGGCGTGTCACGCCCGATATGCCACTGGTCACGCGGCACACATTCCTCTGGGCAGCGCTTCTGGAACTTCACGTAATCGGCGCCACTGAACGCCGCCGCGTCAATCAGCTTCTTCGCCAGCTCCATGTCGCCGTTGTGGTTGATGCCGATTTCCGCCACGATAATGACGCTCATCCTGTGCCCTCCAACAATGCAAGCACCTTCTCATTGAAGGCCCGGAAGATGAAGCGCTGACGTTCCAGCAGCGCCGTATTGTATTCCATTCCCATGGGCTGCGCCAGCATCCCGGCCATCACGCCGCCCGGCATGTCCGAAACCAGCATGCTCTTCCCGTAGCCCAGCTCGCCCATCGTGGCGCCCACCTCTTCCAAGTCGCCCAGCCCGAACATGTAGCGCCCCTGGCTGCCAGCCATCAGCAGACCGTGCTTCCGCATGCTCAGCACCACCTGGCTGCGCTTGTAGATCAGCAGCGCCGCCTGTAGCGTTTGCCAGTTCGGCTGCTCCAGGTTCGGCAGCATGTCCTGGGCATACGTGAAGTTATCCGCTCCCAGCTCGCCATCCAACAGCGCCGCCACCTCATCGTCCAGCCCAGCGATGTGCGGCACCAGCACCACATGCGCATTGCTGCCCCGCACGAAGCCTTCCAGCGCGTCCACCAGCCTGCCCAGGAACAGCAGCTCTGAGTGCTTGCCGTTCGGCCAGCGCCAGTCCAGCTTGTCCGATGCCCAGCATATGCTGATGATCGGGCGGTTGGTCGGCAGCTGCGGGGGGGGGGCCTGGGTGTTCACATCCCACTCAGGCGCCGGGAGGAACAGCGCCGGGTCCGGGATCACTTCGATGGGTGGCGCAGGATCCAGCAGCTGCGCCAGCAGGTCCCGCGTGTAGTGATTCCTGACGCTGAACAGCTTGGCCGTGTCCGTCAGCTCCAGCAGGCTGTCACAAAATTGGTCGTGCTCTTCCGTGCGGCCTTCCTTCCGGTAAGGGAATTCCGTGAAGCCCAGGCCGTAGACCACGATGGGCGGCCGGATCTTCTTCAGCCGCTCCCATTCATAATCCCACTGCCAGCCCGTCCCGCTCTCCAGCTCGGGCTTGTTCCAGAGCAGCCCGCCGCCGCCGACTATCACCATGTCGGCTTGGTCGTTCACTGAATTCACCCAGGCGTCTGTCATCGGCCCCCCTTGGCAGTCTATGGGAACCCAGTTGATCTCCCCTTCGGCGCGCTTCAGGTTGTGCTGCATCGCCATCTGGATGGCCCTGTCGCCCAGGTTCCGGCCCCAGGCTCCCACGTGGTAGATCGTCTTGGGATCGCTCATGGTAGCGTCATCGCCTTTATGATGTCATCGAACGCGGCGTCTGAAAGCCGCACTCCGCAATCCGTAGTTCCTTTTCCTTGTCCACCGGCACCTGTGCCTCCATCACCGCCAGCACCGCAGCCTTGAACCCCGCAGGGACCAACGGCAGCAACGCCAGGAATCCGCGGCGCTTCATTGGCTCAGTCCCCACCATGACGAACAACCCAAACGAGCAGGGCGAGTCCAAGGGCTGCATCCAATGCACCTATGACATAGCTACCGTGGCTGAAGGCAAACCAGGCTGCGATAGAGCAGACTACTACCATGGCCCACCAGAGTAGAGCAAGACACCACCACGCGGCGCTTCGCCTTTTTGTCTCAGTCATCAGCTTCTGCTCCTCTTCCGCATCTTGCGCCGTGTCTTGCGCTTTGCCTTGGCCTTTAGGCTCAACGCCCGATGCCGGCAGGATCTCGCGTGCATCCCGCAGCTCTTCCAGGCGCTTGCGGATTGTGTCCGTCATCGCAGAACCACCTTCACGACACCCTCTATGCACTCGGCTTCGAACTTGCCAACCGGATTGCCTTGTTCGTCGGTCGCTTCCTGAAGTTGTCCATGCTTCCTCACGTAGTGCCAGACCCAGCCTTCCCTGTCGTCAAGTTCGAATACGTCCCGGATCTCCACACCATCCACCAGAATCTTGGCGACATGTGGCGCTGGCGCTCTCAGGCGTCCGACCTTCATCACTCCTCCCTCACCAGATAGCAGCGCAGCCCGAAGCCCTCTATGGTCCCGGCCAGCACTGAGTCCTGAAGGGCCATCGCGTGCTGGTTGCTCTTTCGTAGTGCGGTGGTCATCGTTTCAACGTGCACCTGCTGCTCTGCCAGTTCAGCGTCTGTCACACCGCGTTCCACGAGAGCGCCTATCATCAGCCCTATGACGACGCAGATCAGTGACAGTCTGCCGCCGGGGGAACACCACCGAATAAGCCCGTCGAGTTTGCTCATTTCTCTTCCGCCTCGAAGTGGGGGCAGTTGCCGGTGTTGATCTCACGGCAATAGACAAGCGTTCGTTCGCCGTCCAGCGGGTCCCAGGCTTCCACACCACCGCATTCCCATTCCCGCTTCGGTAGACGTCTTACCCTCTGGGTTGCTCGGTTGAACCCCACGGCGCTCTCTACAGACTTACATTTCGCGCACACCGTCTGCGGTTTCTCCGTCACGAACTCAGCCATCAGTCTATCCCGTTGATGATGCCCAGCATGTCGCCGCCCGGGCCGTCCGGCATCGGGTCGCGCTCCGGGTGGGCCTTCTTCTCAGCGTCGCTCATGTAGGCCCAGGGGCGCTCGCACATCGCGCGGTTGCGGTAGCGCGTATCGCCGCCCTGCTCGTACCGGCCCGGCCACGCTGAAATGTCGTACCCGTAGGCGCCCCCCTTGCGGCCGTCTTCCCCGAAGGTTGTCCACACCACCTGCTGCTCCACGTTCTTCAGCAGAGTCTCAGAGTCGTCCGCCTCAATCACGATGCCCCTGCCAGCAGCAACGCCCAGCCAGAATTCCAGGCACGCCCGTGAACTGTCCGGCTCACCGTCGCGGTAATTCATGCCGTGCAGCGTGATGCGCTTGTAGCCCATCCAGATCGCATAGGCCACCAGCCAGTCGAAGCTGCCGCAATGGTAGTCCCCGTACTTCGGCAGCAGCCCCTCCACCTGCCGCCGGGGGAACACCACCGATGAGGGGATGCGCCGCTTCAGCTCCAGCGTCATCACCGGGATCGTGAGGCCCGCCAGCCAGCCCAGATACTCCAGCCTGCGCAGCTCGTGGATCCGCAGGTCGTGCAGCTCGAACCAGCGGTTGACGATCCCATCCTGCACAGCCAGCTCCATGGTAGGCCCAGGCGGGTTGCAGCTCCAGATGTCCCAGCCGCGCTTGCGTTTGGTTGGATTGTACTCTCCGGGCTTCTTCCACGGCACGCCATCCCACCGGGTATGGTTGCAGCCCACTATCGCCACGCACTTGTTCATGGGGTCAATCCTTGGGCTTGCTTTATGACTCGGACGAGCAGGGCGTTGACGGCCTCACGGTCGCACTGTTCCGGCAGCCCGCTCTCGTCGCATTCCTTGAACCGCTTCCAGAGATCCAGCGCGTGGCGTTCCGTCTTTCGGTAGGGCCACTCCCCGGCTTTGATCTCCATGATGATCGCAGCCTCTTCCTCCGGCCTCCGGGTGTGCATCTCGCCTGTCTCGGCCAGCTCAATGCCCATGCCCAGAAGCCGAATGCAATGGGCCGCGTGCTTTACATCATAGCCCAGCTCGTCCACCAGCGCCTTCCGCTTCGCGCCCATGTAGCCCTGATAGCGCTTGCGGTCCATCTTGTGCATCTGGGCCTTGGCATAGCCAGCCAGGGCGGTGAAGCATTGGCGCGATAGGAACAGCTCACGGTGCTCCAGAATCTCCATGCCCGCCCGGTGCAGCACCTCCACATCCTCCGGCTCGGTCCAGAGCCAGGAATGCACGTTCGGGTTTCCCTTGGCGAGTAGGTGGAAGAACTTGCGCACGTCGTGGATCAGGTGGTCGTAGTGGTCGCCTGCGGTGTCCCATGACTGCTGGGCGTTGCCGAACCCACCGAACCCCAGGTACCAGTCAATCGGCTGGACCGTCACGCCGAACACGTCCGTGTCGTCGGTGGCCCTCGGGTGTCCTTCCGGCAGCTTCGTGCCATGCGCGTCTGAGCCACGGATCCCCGCAAGTATCACGTTGCTCGCCCACTTCGGGCGCTGGCGCATCAGTGCCCCCACGGCTTTCTTCATTCCGGGTACTCCTCCCATGTGCGGCCGTCGAGCTCCCGGCCCGCTGCTTTCTTGCCCACCTTCGCCATCACTGCGGCGGTGTCTCCAAAGTAGCGATTCTTCTGCTCTCCACTCTCCAGCATCGTGAGCACCCTGCCGTCCCTGAGCACCACACGGTTCGTCTTGCCGACCTGGGATCCGTCCTGCCACTCGCCCCACTGCTTGAAGAAGAACGGCACGCCAGCCTGCTGGCATTGGTCCCTGATGGAGCGCGGCCAGTCTGGGTGCATTGGCCGGGCACCGGGACCGCTCTCTCCGCCGACCACTGCCCAGTCAATCATATCCCCCGGCCAGAGAAGCGATTTCTCCCCCATACTCTGAGCGGCGATGGTATCCACGCCCAGAAGGTCCACCGGCCCCAGCAGCGGCTCCAGGCTGACCCACCTGACAGCCGCCGGCACGCGCAGGAGCTCCCGCACCCGCTTCGTGGTCGACTGATCCTCGACCGAGACCCCAAGCCAACAATTTGGAAGCGGCCAAGTTAGATGTGCTTCCAAGTCCTCCGGTTGCAGATAGCCGAGAGAGCTTTGGGATTCATCTTGAACTTCGGGGCAATCTCTGTGAGCATCGCTCCTTCTTCCCTGAGTCTCCTGATTTCCAACACATCCTCTTCTGTGAGATGGGTCTTGGGATTTTTGGAGCCTATCGGACGATTCCGGTTCACGTTCAAGACATCTAGAGCGTGTCTCCTCTGCTGGCTGTAGGTTGCCAGTTCCAGATTCTCCGGTCTGTTGTCGTCCTTCACGCCGTTTCTGTGGTTGATCGTCAAGCCCCTTGGAATCGGGCCGTTGAAGTGCGTCCAAATGATTCGGTGGGCACCCGTCACCGTTTTCTTTCCGGCGATCATCGTGGTGACTAGGAGATAGCCTTGGCGGGTACGGTATTCGGCCCTCACCTTCCGGCATGGACTCGTCCGCGTGCCCTTCGCGTAGGCCCCTCCGTCCGCTACCCCCCGACCGTGGCGCTTTGCTACTCGCCAGATGTTGCCCTGCGGGTCGATTTCCAACTCCCCTGCCGCGACCAGTGACAGAAGGGTTTGTTCCTTGTTCATACTTTGAATTATACACCGAAGCGGCCACCCTGTCTACTGCCCCCAACACATACTCCTTCATACGTTCCGGGCGTTTTGTCAAAAGCTGAAACGTGTGGTGCGGAGCCAGGGCCATCACAGCGAACACCCGGTCAATGAACGCGCCCGGCACCTTCGGGTGGAACAGATCGGCCCGTGAGCAGACGAACACCCTGCGGGGCTTCCGCCAGTGCAGCGGCTGCTCCAGGCGTTCGGGCAACGTGCGCACTGTGCCGTTGAAGATGGTGCGCCCATCTGCGGCCTTCCGGGTCAGGCCCCCATAGGTCTGCTTCAGGTTGCCCGTGGGATTGCCAGCCAGCCGATTGCACGTCACCGCGGCCCAGCAGTTGCGGCAGCCCTCAGACTGCGGCGTGCAGCCTTCAACGATGTCCCAGGTTTCGTCCGTCCAATCAATCTTGCTTGCCACCATTCACCCCCTTGCCTTCAGCCCGCTGCCCCTGCGCTGGCGCTCTGCCCATTCCAGTTCCTTCTGGTCCAGCAGCCGCGTCTGGATCGCCGTGTCCCAGCACTTGCCGAAGTAGTACCTGCCCGAACGCCACGCCGCCGGGAACGTGTTCACCGCCGCCCGCAGATACCGCAGTCGCTTTCTCATGTCTCTTCCTCCATCGCCAGCAGGTTCGCGTTCGATGACAGCCCAGCCAGCAGCACCGAAGCCGTGTCAATCGCGTCCCGCTCATCTAGGTCCACCGTCAGGTCCACGCCTGTCTCATGGATGCTGCCGATGCAGAGGCGGAAGATGTCGGTAGGCACGCTGCGCCCCTCTGGATGGGTTTCGCCGCAGCACATGTAAGACTCGAAGCCCGGTGAAGCCACCCTGCTCAGAGGCCAACAGTCTTCCGCTGCCTTGGGGCAACCCTCCGGGTGTGTTATCAGCCCGTCGTGGATCGTTTCCCCAGCCCTGGTTCTGGCTTCGCTCATGGCGCCTCCTCCGTGATGCCGATGGCGGTGAGGATCTTCTTGGCGACATCATCAAATTGGGCGTCCTCGTCATATATTTCCTCAACCACCCTCTGCCGCATCGCCTCGATGTTGTCAGGGGTGGTCGAGATGAAGACGCCGGGAGTACCTGTGGGCATTGCCTTTATCAAACTCACGCGCCGACTCCACTTCTCGTAGAGAACCACCGAAATCACTGCCCCTCGCACGCTCTCAATCTTCATCGCTCCACCTCCGTTGTGGGGGTCACTCGACGGCCTCCCCGCTGATCCAGTACGCCCACAAGATGATCGCGAAACCAGCGACTACGTGATACCACGCGCCTTCACCCCAGCACCATGACAACACGAGCCACGCCCCCAGAGCGCAGAGGGCCGCCACGATGACATACTGGGGTATCAGCAACTTCATCTCGGGGCTCATCGCTCCACCTCTACCTGCTCAACGCCGCAGGCTTCGTCTAGGGCGTCTAGGCGGGCTATGGTCGCGGAAAAGAGAATCCAGAGAATCCCAACGAGCCCAAAGAGCCCCATCACCCAGAGGAACAGCGCGTCCTTGACCTTAAGGGCCTCGTTTATATCGCTTGTCAACCCGCTCATACCGCCTTCCCCCGTTTCTTGTCTGTGGTGTCCATCTTCCTACCCTCCCTCCGGTGGCAGGAGGGCTTCGATGCGGTCGGCAAGTTTATCTAAATAGTCGGCGTAACCACTGCCTTCGACCCCACGCCTTTGACGTGCCTTTCTGGCGGCCAGTTGCACGGCCTGCACATCCTTCCTCGTGAATCCGAAGGGCTGGTCCTTGAGGCAAAGGGCGGCGACTGGGTGGCGGAGATGTGGAAAGACGTGGACGGCAAGATGGTCCGCCTCTTTGAACAACACCTGTCCAGTCCCTTCGTCCCATATCGTCGCTGGCGGTCCTTCGGGAAATCGCGGATGGGCACGTACAATCACACCCTTCGCCCACTCCTGCTCCGTCAGTGCTGGCTTGATCTTCATTCTTCCCCCTCCGGCTCAATGCAGTCCTCTGGCTTGTAGTGCGTCACCTGGCCCAGCTTCCGGCCAGTGCCAAGGATCTCCACCATCTGGCCCATCTTCCAGCGCTGCCCGCACGCGGCGCAGATGGTGCCCACAAGGGCGCCCTGCTCACGCACTGCCTTCAGGTCGTCTAGGATTTCCTGCTCGGTAGGCTTGCTCATCGGGTCCCCACCCTGAGAATGGTTGGCTATCGGGTCCTCAGCACAGCGTCTGCCAGCTGTAGTCCCGCTTCTGTGTCAACGTCCAGCCCGCTCAATGCGTCCATGGCGAACGCCAAGCTCTTCGGCTGGTGGAATGTTTCGTAGGCTTCCAAGGTTGTGGGTTCGGTGACCTGTATCGCGCCGTTGGATATGAAGCTGCCCGGCACGTTCTTCCAGTCGCCTTGCCTAGCTGCCCCATGATAGCCTGGCGGGGGCGTCAGGGCAAGCCAGCCGTCTGCACCTTCATGCCGGACCTTCGCTGAATGGGTGGGCGTTACGCTGATGACGCTGGCCCATTGGTCGCGGTCCCACCAGTAGGCCAGCGCTTCGTCCACGTGGTGCGCGGTTCTGAGTGGGCTGGTCGGCAGCAGCTGCACCACGCCGTTCGGCTTGTACTGCTCAGCCCGCCATAGCCGCTGCACCACGTCCAGCACCGGAGCCGTCGCGCCCACTCCCGCCTTGCACAGCTCAGCGTCGCGCTTCAGCACCTCGCACCCCATCTTCCTGGCCAGCTTCAGCACCCTGCGGCTGTCGCTGCTCACCACCACCCGCGTCACCATGCTGCTCAGCAACGCCGCCTCTATCGTCCAGGCCACCATCGGCCTGCCGCCCACCAGCCGCATGTTCTTGCCCGGCAGCCGTCTGCTGCTGCCCTTGGCTGGGATGACGGCCAGCACTTCAGGGGTGTTCATTATCATGTGGTCCCAGTGGGGCTACAAAAGACTCGCCGCCAGAACTCCTCCTCTTCACCAACGTCCCCGATAGCCTCCACCGCCCTGCGAGCCGTCCTCCACCGCACGCCTATCTCCCGGGCAATGAATGAGATGTTGGTGGGGCGTGGCTCGGTTACAACCCACGCCACGGCCCAGAGCCACTGATTGGGTGTGAGGTGGGTCCGTTGTAGTGGGGTACCGGTGAATACCGAGAACTGACGACGACACGAATTGCATTGATGCTCAATCCTATCTGGAAGATTGTGAGTATGGACAGATCCGCAATGAGGACATACCGGACAATGCGACCAACGAATCTCTTCCAGTTCTGCTAGGCTGCCAGGCTCGTTCACTGGGGCGTTCCGGGGAAAGCACCGGGGTCCGGGACGATCCGTGGCGGCAGCCCACTGGCTTCCCTGGCCCTGTCCCTGGCGTCCTGGAGGGCGTTGATCCGCTCTTGCGCCCTGCGCTCGGGCCTGCTCAGCCTGCGCTTCTGTCTGCGCTCGGTGATTATGATGGTATCGCACCGGCAATCGATGTGGGCTGGAGCATCGGCCACGCTGCTCCCCTCCCCCGTCATGAAGTCCTCATTAAAGCCACGTATCTGTCTGTGCATGGGCAAACAATTAGTACATGTGCGTGGCCCCGGCGTCGCCAACCACATCCGTACATCCTTTGCCGGATCCAGGGCGCCGCGCTGGATGGCCTGCATCCAGCCCATGCGCTTGCCGAAATGGTAGGCTGTGCTCGCCTCAGTGCGGGCAATCGTCCTGGCCCTGTTCCTGAACCACCTCTCCCGGTACTGGCGCGTCATCTTGTCCACGTTGGCCATGCGCAGGTTCTTCGCGTCCAGCATACCCCTGCTCATCGCATACTGCCTGCCCAGCGCCGCCGCGCTCATGTCCCCCTCAATGGTCCTGACAAGGTTGGCCCTGAAGTTATTCACGCTCATCGTCTGGCGCCGCGTCAGCTTGAAGCCGTTCACGTCCCTGATGCGCCGGGCCATTTCCGCAGGCAGCAGCCCTTCGCCCATGCCCTGCCCTATCACTGCCCTGATGCCCAGCTCGGTGTTTCTAGTCAGCTCCCTGGCCAGCTCTGCGCCATGCTCCCTGGCCCAGCCTACCACCAGCGGGTTCGTCAGATCGAACTCACTTGCCACCATCCCGGGCACTACCTTCAGCGCTTCCTCGCCGCCCTTCTGCATCGCTGCCCGCAATGCCGGTCCCAGCTCGGTGCCCAGGCTCAGGGCCAGCGTGCGGAAGTCGATCACGCTCATCAACTGGCCCATGTTGCCCGTGCGCAGCGCTGCCTCTATCACGCTCAGCTTCTGGTCGTCGGCAAAGCTGTTGAACGCCCTGGTGGCTGCGCTCCTGAACCCGGCTTCTAGATCATCCAGGATGTCGTTGAGGCGCACGAAATGCGGGGGCAGCTCGGCCTTCGCCAGCTTCACCTTGGGGGCCGTGGCGAAGAACACCATGGGCTACGCTTCCGCGATTCGGGTGGAGGAGTCTGGAGCCACGTCCTGGGGCTGCACGTAGATGCCCGCGTCGTCCTGCATCACCGCCACCCCGAAGCCAGCGCCCGGCCAGCCATTGGTGCCCGTCCACTTTAGCAGGGGCACGCTGAATATCACCACGCCATCACCGCTATACCGCAGCGCCTCCCGCAGCTGAACATCGAAGGCTTGTAGGCCCGGCCGTCCCTGGCTCGCCGCTATACGCAGCTCCTGGTTCGGAACAAAGGCCCAGGCCCCATCCACCGGCCCCAGGTCCTTTGGATCCGCCTCTTGGCCGTCTAGGAACTTCTCGGGTGCCTTCATGGCTCCCTCGTGTCCTGGCCCCACCTCTCCGCTGGGCACCCATGGATCTGCTCGCTCCCGGGCACTCGCGCCAAGTGGTAGAACGCCGCGTGCTGACCCTCGCTCTTCATGCTGTCTATTGCCTCCAACGGGTCCCATTCCTCCGGGTCCAGCCCCAGGTGCCCGCACACCACCATCCGAAGCAAGTCCCGCTCCAGAGTCTGCCACGCAAAGTCACCGACCCAGCACTGGCCCGGTCGATCATCGAACGCCACTACCCCTACCGCTCCGGTGCGCCGTACCTCCGTGCCCATCTCAGTTCCACTCCGGCGTGCCGTGCATCCAGATGAAGCGCCCGCACTTGGCACACACTCCGTTGCCCCTATACATCCTGGCTGGCGTCTGCCCGCCGAACAGCACCGGCCCCCTGTGGCGCCGTGGTGGGCACTTGCACCTGCGCTCCCTGTCGTAGTCCCTGCCCGGTATCCCTTGCTCCGGCAGCTCCGTGGCCAGCTCCAGGCTGCGCATGCGGGTGCCCTTGGGATACTTGCCGTGGATGCGCTTGGTCATGGCGCCGCCTCTTCCGGCGGCAGCAGGGCTTCAATGCGGGCCAGGTCTGCCTTGGCGTCAGCCAGCTTGCCTCCCGCCTCTTCGCTTTGCGGGAAGTGTCTGCGGTAGAATGCCTCGGCCCATGCTATCACCTCTTCATGGGCAGCCAAGCGCTCCCTGGTGAACCCGAAGGGCTGGTCCTTGAGGCAGACAGCAGCATTCCTGTGAGCCGTCTCCTGCTCTACGCTGTACACACCCCCATGCACAATCAGGCTTCGCCCCCTGTAGCCTACCCACTCCTCCGCTGTCAGTGCTGGCTTCACTGGCCCGCTCATGCTTCCGCCACCTTCCCGCTGCCGTTGCCCTCTTCGCTGAGCTTGGCCACGATGCTCCCATACTGCACGAACCGCCGCTGATCGTCACGCGGCAGCCCCTCCGGGCACAGCGCCCCTGGGTTCGGCTTCAGCAGCACGCGGTCGCCTTCCTGTAGGTCGTCAATGGTCACCCTGGGCAGCAGGCTTATAGAAGAACCGTCTGGCATCTTCAGGTGCGACATGTCGGGCGGTTCCCGGTCTGACACCTTCCCCGGCCCCACGGCCAGCACCGTCGCCTTCTTCATCTGCTGCTTCGTCACGCTGCTGTCAGGCGGTAGGTGTAGGTTGCCCCCCGCCGTCGTGCCCACTTCGTCCAGCTCCAGCAGTATCCAGTCATGCATCGGTTCCAGCTTCATTGGGTCCCCCTTCGTTGGTCGTCCATCACCATCATGCCCTCACCGGAGAGCAGCCATTGCTCCCGAACCTGTAAGGCCTGAGCGGCCATCTTCAAGTGGAGCACACTGGGGAGCGGGCCACCATCCTTGAGCCAGGCCCGAATCCATTGGCTGGTGACGCCCTTGCTTCCCCACTTGGCATCCAGGGCCAAGCCACAGATCGCCGCTGCCAATGCTGGCGGGTTCACTCGCCGCCGTTCAAGCGCAGACTTCAGGCGCTCCCGCAGCTTCTCCTTTTCGTTCACCGGGTCCCCCTTCGGTTTACAGATCCGCGGGCTTCAGCCCTTCCTTCATTGGCTCGACTGCCAGCCGCAGCATCGCACCGGACACTGAGTAGAACACCAGCCAATAGCGGTGCCTGCCATCGCTCATCAGTTCCCAGCCAATGCCGCCGGGCTGCGGGTTGGTGCGTATGCGTCCAGCCACCACCACCGTCGGCTCGCGCTTCTTCTCCTCGTCCATCAGGTCCCCCTTTGGTTATCCAATCCCCGACCCCAAGGCCAGCCCATCCTGTGATGGGTGAAGCGGGTCGTCTGCCCCTTAAGGTCGGGGAATCATCCACAGCTCTACCACGGCTGGTCTACATATTGAACCATGATATTCTCCATTTCAAGCGTTTTCCAGACCCGTTGCGGCACACCAACTAAATGCGAGTGGCCCACTACGGGGAGACACGCACCACCCGCACCCTACTCGCTCCTACGTCCAGGGTTACCCGGTACGCTTCGCGCTCACCCCGCCTATAGTCGAGGGTTTCAGATACGGGTGATGCTCTTTCCATCTACAGCTCCTCTTCCCCTGGCTCCCTGGCTGGTAGATCCGCCACCCTCAGCACATGCGCCTCCAGATCGTCGTTCGGGAACACTGGCATCCCCGCACCGGCCAGCTTGTTCAGATACTCACCCAGCCATTCTAGGTTGGCTTTCTGGATCTTGCCATGCGTCAGCTTCGGCAGCTCAGCCGTTGGCCAGCCGTTCAGGCGGAAGATGCGCGGGATCGCGTGACGGTTCACGACGGCCGCCACACTGTCCAGAATCGTGCCCAGCGCCACCAGGAACAGCTCCGTCTTGTCTTTGCTCAGCGCGAAGCTGCCGCTGCCCTCGTGGCCCAGCATCATGAAGTCGGCCAGCATTGAACCGGCTATCGCCCTGTCGGCCCTCACCATGATCTTGTCCAGATCGAACTGGCGAGTGCCCGCGCTTTGCAGCAGCGTTAGATCAATGAGCTTGTTGCCGTGCTCATCGTACGCTAGCGGCATAGCAATCGCTGCCTGCTCATCGTTCCGCAGATTCACGATCATCTCTTTCGTGGCCGCCAGGCTCGCCTGCTGGTCGCTGTCCGCGCCGCTCTCCATCCATTCCTGCGGCACCCACGCCACGGGTATGCCCACCAGGTCGCGCTCCGCTCCGATGGCCTCAATGCTGCGCAGCCGCTTCTTGTAGTAGTAGCTCACGTAGGCCCTTCTGAGCAGGCTGTGGCCTTCCGGGTTGCCCTTGTAGGTTGATGGCCGGAAGATCAGCAGCTTCTCGATCGGGATAGGCAGCAGGCTGTATTTGTTCGGGTCCATCTGCACCAGCCCGCTCACGCCGCCCTCGTCATCGAACAGCCAATGATCCACCGTCAACTGGCCGCGGATCGCCCACTTCCTCCAGCCTAGCTTGCCGTCCGTGAACCTGCTCGACAGGCCGGGCCTGCGCTTCTCTCCGTTCCTGCGCTTGTAGACCAGCTCGTGCGGTGCGAAGCCTGCCCACAGCATGCTCAGCAGCTCGGCCAGCGTGTCCTCCCAGCTGGTGCTCATGTCGTGCAGCGCACCATGCACCCATTCGGCGTCCTCTTCATGCTTGGGCTCCAAGCTCGCTGGCTCCACGTCCCAGGGCACCTGCCTCACCAGCATCTCAATCGCCCACAGCACGCCGCCTACCATATCATCGTTCTGCTGCATCTCATCGAACATCTGGAGGCGGCGCTTGCCCTGTAGCTGGCGCAGCTCCTCCTCCATGATGAAGCCGCTCTGCTGCCGCAGGCCGCTGACGCCCATCTCCGTGATGGCCTTGCCGCGCGGTGGCTGCTCGCCTTGGGCCTTCTTCACGCTGTCCGTCATGTCATGGTAGTCCCTTCAGGGTCCCTGGTTTCAATCTGGCTGATATGCACCCAGAAGGGCGCTCTCTTCTCTTTGCTGATCTCGCGCACCGCAGCCGCTTGTGAGCCGTACAGCCTGCCTATGCAGAGCACCCTATGGCGCAGCTTCGTGTAGGGCTTCGCTCGGTAGCCCCGGAGCCGCACCGTGTCGCCTGGCTTCATGGTCCCCTGGCCTTCAGGTGGCCTGCCCCGCCCACCTTGTTCGGCACCAGCCCAGCTGCTTCCTGTGCCGCACGGATGGTGCCGAAGTTGCGAACATAAGTCATATGATCTGGTGGCGTCGCCAGCTTGAGTTCCTTGACGCCTGGCGTGTGTCCAAGTTCAGCCGCAAGCTTCTGCAGCCGTTCAATGAGCCTGGCGCGATCCCAGCGCACACGGCCCCTATTCTCCACTCCGGCGCGACGTAGGATCTGGTAGACCCGCTGACGGGTGATAGCAGGGGCACAATGCCTGCCGATCTTTTCCAACGTCCAGCCCCCAACCTCATACAGCCTGATGATTGCTCTGTTGCGCTGAGGCCTTGCCCCGAGATTCATGGTCCCCCCCTCCATGGGCTGGCCCTGGTCATGCCGACCTGGGGGCCTGCCGTCAGCTTCTTCCTGCCGCCTATCAGCAGCTCAGTGAACAGCCACACCATCGCGTCCATCCTGTCCGGGCTGTCGCCTTCGCCTGGTACCCAGGTGCACATCTGGTCTTCCAGCTGCTCGAAGAAGCCCACGTGGTGCACCCGCCCCTTCTCCATCTTCGTCTGTACCGGCTCGGCCCGTGTCCGCTTGCCCCTCGTCGTGTGCACCACCTTCACCGGCACGTCTTCGTCTATCGTGTGGATGGTGTGCGCCACCATCTCGCCGCCGTTGTTTATCTCGGCCACCACCAGATCGGCCTCGTACTCGTGGTAAACGTCCACCACCTTCTGGCCCCACACTCCGGGCCGCGCACGCAGGCTGTGGTCACCGTACAGGAAGCCGTGGCCGTGCCTGTCCACCCCCCCTACCAGTATACCCGTCTCACTGCTCTCTGCGCTACTGGTCGCCGCCGGATCCACGCCCACCACGATCTTCTTCATGTTGGCCAGTGGCGGCGCGTCCTTCTCCAGCACGCGGTTGTCTTCAATCAGCTCCCTGTCCCATAGCGCGTCTGGGTGGGCGCTCAGCAGCATCGCATAGATTTCCTGCTGGCCCAGCGTCGTGCCCTCGTACTCGCTCAGGATCTCTTTGAACCAGACTGGGGATAGGTTGTCCTCGTTCTCGTAACTGCTGCCGCCCACCACCACCACCCCGTTGTCCTCTTGCTTGCCACGTTCCTGCAGCATCTTGATGAGCGCGATGGGCTTGGGCGTCGTGGTCGCCAGCACCTTCGGGTCGTCCAGCTTCGCCTCACGCATCCCGAACATCAGGTTGTCCCAAGTCTCCCGCGGATAATCCCAGCTCGCCAGCTCATCGCACCACGCCGTGTCGCCGCTGAAGCCCCTTATCTGTTCCGGGTTGGCCCCGCTGAACACCGTGGCCCACGCTTTCGTAGGCCAGACCAGCCTGCGGTTCGAAGGCTCGTATACCGGACGCTCCCACGGCGGCGTGTTCTTCAGGATCCCGCCAGGCCCTTCGATCATCATGTCCCGCGCGTCGGCCGGTGTCTCGCCTACCAGCGCGATCCAGCGGTCTTCATTGCCTGCCATCGCCCGCTCGTGCACCCAGCCACTGCCACACCTCGTTTTGCCATAACCTCTCCCGGCGAGTAGCACCCACAGCCACCACTCCCCTTCGGGGGGCAGCTGCTTCGGCCTGGCCCAGAAGCGCCAGGTGTAGTACAGCACCGCCTGCTCTTCAGCCGTCAATCCCGCCAGCCACGCTTCGCGCTCTTCTTCGCTCAGCGATGCCAGCCAGCTCGCGGTGGAGCTTTTCAGAGACGGCTGTAACGTCGAACTCGATGCTTCCACTTAGTTCCACCTGTTCCGTGAACAGCTTGAAATGCTTGCCCAGCCAGCTCCAGGCCGTGACCCGGGCCGCATGCTTGCTGCCGTCACCCGTCCTGGTGGCTTCCATGTGCAGTCCCCGAATCACTTCTTCCTTCGTCACCCCCGTGGCCTTCGCCAGCCGGTCCAGCTCTATGCCGATAGCCTGCTGGATATGAGGTTTTTGTAAGTTTTCCGCAGCTATGGCGCCAGCGGTCTTCTCACTGTATCCGGCCCTGATAGCTGCCTGGGTAGCGTTCCAGTCCACAGCGGGCAGCTCTTCGACGAAGCGCCGCTGCTTCATCGTCAGGGCCTTGGGCTTGCCGTTGGCGCCCTTGCTCATCCTGCCCCCTGCCTCTGTATCCCCCGCTGCTCTAGCTCGCGCCTGAACCGCTGCACGTCCGTGTCCGTAGCGTCTGGTTCGTAGGGCTTGGGCTGTGTCCATAGGGGCGGCGGCTTGTCCATGTTGCCATGCGGATTCCTCACTGCTTCACATTCAGTGCAGGCGGCCACGCGGGGGTCTTTGATGTGGGCTTGCGCTCCGATCTTGCGCAGCCTAAAGCTCTCTTCTGGCTTCGGCTTCTTGCAGGTGGTGCAGCGCTTCAGGGTCATCTGCCTTCCGTGGTTGAGAAGCTGGGGCTGGCGGATCTCACTCCAGCGCATGGGATGGACGCCCCCGGACACGGTGGGACCAGCCCCAGCTGCGTTCTCGTTCATCTCACCTGCTAATCAAGATTTCGTGGGGTCCTGCCCCGCCCCGGCAATACCCACCCGCCAAGCGGTCACCATCCTTCCGTCTGCTGTGCCGTCACTCAGTGAGACTGTCGGCTTATGGGTGCCCGTCGTGTTCTCTTCAATAGATCGGGTTCCCAGGTTGTCGCCGTCCACAACCACCACAGGCGGCCCAGTGTCCTGCTCCCATCCTGCCCACACTACGTCCACATCCCCCAGCTCCATGGCACTCACGTCGGTGACCAGAAGCGGGGTCAGCATCAGCAGCATGACCAGGAACGCTGCACAGATCGTTCGCACTGTCTACCTCCCTTCGAAGGGGGTTAAAGGGCTAGGGCTGGCGGTCTCACTTCCGACGCTACGGGTATGTCAGCCCGATCATCACGTCCCCGGGGGGTGTCTCACGTCCCTACCGGGGCCAGCCTTTCGCCCAGCTGTCATGTGCGGGGAGCCACCTTCACCCAACTTGGGGTTCTTCGGTTCGCGGCTTCCGGGCCTAGAGGTCGCATAGCGTCTCTCTCGTTCCCTCCATGTCGATTCATGGGCCGCATCTATTTGCCTGCTTCCGTTGCCATTCCTCTTCTGCCCAGCGCGCCCGGTTCTCCAGCTCCGCGTGCCGCACACCGTGCTTCGCTTCGAACTTCGCCCTGGGCAGGTTGTCATAATCATCGTGGTAGGGGAAGCGTAGCAAGCCCAGGATCCTCGTGCTGTCCGCTCCCGCTCCCCGGGTCTGGCTGATGTGCGCCGGATCCACTGGGTTGCTCTCGGTGCCGCTCTTGCCGCTGATGTAGCAGCCCATGCCCACTATCCATTCCTTCTTCCCGTCCGTGCCGAACTGCTTGGCTCTCAGGCGGGCTAGGCGCTTCGGGTTGCGCTGGGGCAAGCGCTTGCGGCAGCTCTGCACCCAAGCCTTTACCTTGCCCGGGTCCGCCTTCAACGGCTTGCCCCTCTTCAGCTCGGTGCGCTTCATCTGGGCCGTCCCTCCCCCTTCCCACGTTAACATGCAGCGGGGCCGTTGGAAATTCCAGCCTTCTCACGCATCGGGCTGCGCCTCCATCCATTCCAGCGCCGCCTGGCTTTCCGCTACCCGTGCCCCGTAGCCATCCAGGATCTGCTGGTGCGTCCTACCAGAAGCACCGTACTGCTGGCCCAGCCCTTCGGCCGTCATTCCGCCGAACGACATTTGCGCGCGAGCCAGGTTGTCGTGCGCTTCGCCCAGCTCCCTCTCCACCGCTTTCGTCGCCACTTCCTTCGGTGTCTTCATCGGGTCCCCCTATCTCAAGAGCCAGACCAGCACCCAGCTGGCCGCCGCGTGAATCACCCACAACGCCCCCGCCTCCACCCATTCCTCCATGAACCAGGGCCGACGCTCGGGCCACGCCTGCGCCACATACCACACCGCCGCCAGTGTCGCCCCCAGGGCATAGCACAGCGCCAGGTGGGTCACTTCTGCTCTCCTGCCAGTGGCGACCACGAGACAACGAACATCACGTCACAATCCCACTCATCGCGCACCTGCTCACTTGCTGGCACTTCCACAAAGAGTCCAGCCTTCAGCATCGCGTCTTGGAAGTCGGCAGCGTCAATGTCTCCACGCTCCCACGTTGTCTCTGCGCACCACTGAAGCATCTCGCGGAGATTGTCGCGCTCGGCCAGAAGGCGGGTGTAGTGCTCTCCTGTTATCGTCACGGTCCTCATTTTTGCTCTCCAGTGAGGGCACCAAGAATGCGGTCCACGGTGTCGCAGTAGTCTTTGTTGCCTTTGGTGCGGCGTTCGTATCCGATGTTACCTAACAATACAGACTCGCCTAACGCCTTCCGCAGCCTCTCGTTCTCCGTCTCGTGATGACTTCCGTCCTCTGCCATGTCGTGAGCGTAGAGGGTCATTTCTTTTAGCTTGACCTCCAACTCACCGATGCGTGTGGTCTGCTCGATGGATTCTGTGGCTAGGCGGTCTAGCTCGGCCTGTAGTTTGTGGATTGCGGTGAGGGCTGGGAGCGTGGTTGGAGCCACCCCGCTTCGCACGTTGCAGGAATGGAGCGTTTCCGCTAGGCCATTCAAGCCGATCTGTTCCGAGAACTCCAGTTGCCCCTCGACGGCCTCGACGCCCATCGCCCACGCAAACGCTTGGTCCCCACGAATGAAGATGCCCGGCCAATCATCGCCGAATTGCAGTGGTCCTGTCTCCAACCGCTCCACCGTCGTATCTACTCCAGATACAGGCTCGGTGACAGCGGTCTCGGGTGGCTTGCAATTCGGACAACCACAGGTGGGCGTGTCCAGATGATCTACAATGCCTTCCATCTCTTCTAGTAAGTCCCAGGCATTCGGCTCCGGGTTCTCGCTCTCGGGTGTGGGTTCGCCGTGGATTGGGTTACACGCTGGACAGTCAGGGTGCGGATCTGGGCCACCCACCTCAACAATCTCGCCCATAGAAACCGTGTGCCCATGTGGGCTGCACGTACACTCTCGCTCACTCATGGTCAGCCTCTTGCCTTGCGACTTGGGGGAAGTTTGTGTGGGCGTAGGAGCCGTGGTACTCAAGGGCCGCTCGATCATAGGCTAACGCCGCGTTCCGCTCGATGCCGAAATGACCCAACCGCACCGTTTCCCAGTCCACCGTAATCGCCGCTCTCCATCTCTTAATGTGTTTATCCCAAGACACCCCCTTGTAGCGCGATGCGCCCGTGAAGGAACGGGTATTCTTTCGGTTCTCTCCGGGGGTGCACACACGTAGGTTCTCTCGCCGGTTATCCAACCCGTCCCCGTTAATGTGATCAACCTCCATGCCTACGGGATCGCCAGCGAGCAAACGGTGCATATAGAGCGTCTTGCCCGCACTGGTGGATACGGCATAGCACATTCGTTTGCGTTGAGATGGATACCACCGGAATGGGGTTACCAAAGCCAAATCAGCCTCGTCCACAAGAGCGGCGGGACCAGAAGAAAGCTCAACTCGCTTTGTCATCGTCTTGTCCCTTCTCGGTGGTGCGCTCCTCGTCAAAAGCATCCACGGCTCCGTAGATGGCGGGGTCCACCGCAAGCTCCTGCACCTCTTCTGCGGACAGGTGACAACCCTTCCATTTCTCAGCATTCTTCACGATACGCCGGTAGGCTCGTATGATCGCCGCCTCACTCATTCTCTTGCTCTCCCTTGGTGCGCTCGAAGCACAGTCCAAAACATGGTATCGGGAAGATGTAGAGTCGCTGCTTCTCTCGCTCCCTCTCGGCCTCGCTGGATCTGCGCTTACGCAAACACGCAACAAGCCGCGGGGAAGGGGGAAAGGAGGCAAGAAGTAGACTCATGCCACCTCTCCCAGCGGGACCACCCGGAGTACCGCCCGTGCCGGGATTGTCATGATCCCACTTCCCTGGAGCGGCACTCCGGGTTCCTGATTAGAGAGATGGGGCACCACAACCTTCGCTTGTTCACCGTCCAGCAACAGCCACCCAACCGACCGACACACAAGGGCTCGATCTTCTATCTCGCCATCAAGCTCTTGCCATGATCCGTCCCCGTGGGAATCCTCCCATTCAATCATGACGAGCGGCAATTGCGGGGTGGCCATTGATTCACACACCCACCAGGGGCAGGTTCTCCTGGTCCGTTGCGTTTTTGACACCGATCTTCGACGGTGTCAGGAACCGTTTCTTGTCTTCCACCAGCTCCTTCACCGTCAAAATCTGGACCTTGGGGTACTCTACACCACGGTACTCCCAGGTACCGGCTTGAGACGCAGCGTCCCTCATCCCTTTGGTTGGCCCCCTCATGGTGATAAGACCGGCGAGGTGGGCATCTGACTCGTCTGATAGGACGCCTTTGAGGTCCCTGACGTCCGTGGGGCGGACGTTGCCGCCTTTCACCGACAGCACCATTACTCCCAAGTCCTTCTTCATCTCGAAGTAGATTCGCCCGTCTATTCCCTTATCACCCGTCTTCTTCGTTGGGAACCCCCCCACGTACTCTGTTGCCCAGTGCTCAAATTGGAACGGGTCGTGATCCCATAAAGCCTTGGCGGAATCAACACTGTTCGGGATGCCGTGTTCTTCATAGTTCACACCCTCTACCAACCCATATCGTTCAGACAACTGGTGCTCGACCAACCGCACGGCCAAAATAGCAATGTCACATCCAATCCATTTCCTGCCGGATTCCTCGGCGGCATAGATCGTCGTGCCACACCCACAGAAAGGATCGAAGACCACATCCCCTTCCTTGGATGATGCTCTGATCACCCGATCCAGCAGGGCCTTCGGTTTCTGGGTTGGATAACCCAGACGTTCCGGGCTAGACGCCTGGAGGGGAGCGATGTCGGTCCAGACGTCCCCAATCTTGGCCCCCTTCTGTTCCCTGAGATAATGCTTCCTAGCAATGCGCCCGTCTGGGTGCTTGGGAAAGGCTAACCTGCCTTCTGCGTCCAGCGTTTCCATCACCTTACGGCTCACCCGCCATCCTTTAGCGGGCGGATCGTACCCCTTGTACTCATATGTCAGGTTGGGCCGGAGGTTCGGGCTGTCGAGGGGAGCCAGCCGGTAAAGGCCGAGCCCATCATTGTCGTTTAGGTTGAACCGGGAAAGGTAAGCCCCATCCTTGGCGGCATAGACCGGCTCGAAATGGGGACGCTCGCCCCCGCCGTAATAGAGAAGCACATCGTGGACCCGCCCAAACCTGCGTCTTGCGTCTCCCTTGGTGGCCGTCCTTTGCCAGATAACCTCATTCTGGAATCGGTTATGTCCAAAGATGCCATCCATCATAATCTTGATGTAATGGCTGGCCGTGGGATCACAGTGCAGATAGATCGAGCCAGTAGGTTTCAGGATGCTCCTCATGTGCAGAAGCCTCTGCACCATGTAGATCAGATAGGCCAAAAGGTAAGGCTGGGTTTGGCGGAGGGCTTTGATCCAAAGACGCCAGAACTCGACGTAGTAGTCCTCTATCCCATGCTCTCGCATGAGCACGGGCATCGTCCGAGCAAGCCGTTCCTTCTCCGCATCCATTTCCCAGGTGTCGCAAAAGGCTTCTGCCTGTTCTGGGACCGGCTTCCCGGTGAGCGTCTTGTAAAGAAGGTTGTAGTTCTGCTCTGATTTGAATGGCGGGTCCAGATAGATCAGATCCACGCTGTACTTCGCCATCCGCTCCATGATCGACAGGTTGTCGCCATAGTAGAGCCTGTTCATGGGGTCACCATCGCTCCGATGAGGTTGCGGAACCCGTTCCCGTCCCTCCGGTGGTTGTACTTGTAGCAGGCTTCGGAGATATAGAGAGGAAGATACTGGCGTCCGTAGTGGTGATGCTGGCCGTACCAGGCACGCTTCACGAGGCTCCAGAAGCCCTCAATCGTGTTCGTGTGGAGGAGTCCGTTCACATACTCGGTCTTGTGGTGGACCACCGCGTGGTTAGCCTTCTTGCCGATGCGATTATAGCCGCCCCACTCGTCGGTTACCAGCAACGTGCCGTCCAAATCAACAACCCCCTCTAGGAATTTCTGGATCGTCCGACCCGTGACGTTGGGCGCTGGCCGGGCAACAACCTTGCCACCACGCTCGACGGCCCCCAAGACGACAGCCTTCTCCGTACCACGACCGGAGCCCTTTCCTTTGTTGGTCGGGTCCCTGCGATTGGACCTCCGGGGCTTGCCACCCACGTAAGTCTCATCTGCCTCAACCAAACCATGGAGAAGGCGGCTTTGGTTCTGGTCTTCGGCCATTGCCACGCGGACCCGATGCATCATGCTCCAAACCGTGGGGCGGCGCATCCCGAGATCCCTTGCAATCTGGCAAGCACTGGCGGACTTTTTGGCGTTCAGCATCAGCGCAAGGAGAAGGAACCAATTCTGGAGCGGGACGTGGGTGCGGTGGAAGATCGTTCCGACCGTGACAGAGAAAGCTTTGTGGCAATCCTGGCACTGCCAACGTCCATGAGCCCGGTCCCCGCTTGCGTGGCGGCACACCTTTACGCTCCCACAATACACGCAGGCAGGCTCTCCACGCCAGCGAATTTCTTCAAGGTATTCAAGACACTGTTCCTGAGTCTGGAAGCTTCTGAAGATTGAGAGGATGTCCATGGTAGCTCCTTTGTTTGTCCTACTTCAAAGGTACTACCCACACCCCCATCCGTCAAGTCCAAAAGCGTACAATTGCGTTGCCGTATTTCTGCTATCCTGTCGCTCATGTCAGTCGCTTTCGGTGGGCTAGAAGTCTTTGGTTTTGATCTTCGCTACGATTCTGTGACCTGCCCGGTTCTTTAACTCCACCGCAGGCCGCATCACTAATCCTTCAGCGGGAAACGTCTCGTCCTCTGCTATGTGTGAACAGAAGCCCTCGCAGGCGTGCTGTACCGCATCCTCAAGAGTGCCCACCCCAACAACCGGGACGGTCCGTAGCCCCAACTTGGCGGCAACATCCTCAACCGCGTCCCGCTTGAGCCACCATTCGCCAGCCCGAACATCGAAGAGGATGAAGTCGCATCCGTCCGGCTTGTACCTCCCGCCGCCCTTCTGAATCTTTGCCCCGTAGCCCTCACCGTAGAGGGTGTAGTGGCCTTCATCAGGGAAGCATTCGGGGAAGATGTCGGGCGGGAATAGGTCTTGCAGCACATTCAGGAGATGTACCGGGATTTGGGCGTGTTCCGTCCTGCCACCGAACCGCACCTCACTGCCATTCCAGTGAACCCGGATGTTCGTGCCGTCCACCTTCTCGGTCCACACCCACATGTTGTTCTGGAGGTAGTCGAACTCGGGCAACGCGAACTCGCCCTCAAGGAGAGTCCGGAACTTCGTCTCTGGGTCTCTGAGGTAGACCGTCTGGATCTTATGGTACTCTTTCATCGTCACCCTCCAATCAGCCGAATCAGAACGCACAGCATCACAGCACCCCCACCCACTGGCGCACCGGCCGTGCATGGTTCTCTGGGCGCTCGCTGTTCGGGAACCTGCCTGTGGTCACTATCGCGCCGTCACGCTTCGCCTTCAGCATCACTGGCCCCATCGCCCTCTTCTCAAGCGGGCAGTTCGGCAGCGCCTTCCACACGTCGTCAGTCGTGAATGCGTGGCCCTGTGTCGCCAGCCGAATCACCACCGCATGGGCTAGCTTCATCCAATCCTCTGGCGCAGCCCTTCCCACGCGCTCCACGGCCTCGTCCCGCAACCTGTCGCCTTCGAACATCTCATTCTGTCGGCTTTCCATTGGGTCCCCCGTCTGTAGCTGGGGGCAGCGTGCGCTCCCATGTGTTGCCGCCGTATTTCCTCCACGGCGGATAGTCGTATCGGCTCTCTTGCTGCTGGCCGTGTGGCGGATAGTCGCATGGCCCCTTGGCTATGCGCCAGCGCTTGGCGCCCCCATGCACTTCGATCTCTTCGCATAGCCATAACTCGCGCCGGTAGCCAGTCGGGTATTCTTCTTCCGTGCGCCAGACACATGTGGTATCCGTGCGCTTCCATAATTGAGTTGGGGGCTTTGGTGCCGCTGGCTCTAGCTGCTGGTCCAGGAGCAACCAGTAAACTGATCCCGCCAGTACCGCCAACGGAATCGCAATCAGTAGAATATGCATTAGCATGACGGCCCCCTATTCCAGAGAGTCCAGCGCGATGGTCACCCGCTTCAGCAGCGCTGCCATGCCCACTGACAGGGGCACAGCGCCGCCCTTGCTCAGCAGCACCAGGGCCTCCCGCAGCTCCGTGGCTTCCCGCAGATCCATGCGGCCCACGGCAAAACGCCATTCACGATGACGCACATAGAACCCCGGATCGACGGCCGCAAGCCGATACATTCCCTCGCCCTTGGACACGATGCCCGGCACCTGCACCAGCTGCTCCAGAAAGCGCTCCACCTGCGTGTGGCCCACGATCTCGCGCAGCACCTCCGCGGCCTGCTCGCGCTTGAACTCCGCGCCGTGCTTCTTCTGGATCTTGACTACGGCCTCCACCAGTATGTCCGTGACCATCTGGCCCGATACCCCGCCAGCTGTTCCCGTTGGTCCCCTTGTCTTGCCCATGTCACACCTCCCTTTTCTCTTTCGCTAGCAGGTCGCTCGCGGCAGCCAGCATAGTGCCACCGATGGCCGCTGCCGCAATGCCCGACATTATCAGCGTACCTACCAGCGTTAGGCCATTATGCACTGTTGGGATGCCGCGTATACCATAGCTGACGCCCCAGAGACTCAGACCCATGGCGGCAGTCACCGCGTAGGCCACCAGCATCGTGCCCACCACCTTCAGCAAGATCCTCATAGGTCCCCCTTGCTCTTCGCCAGCCGCCTGTCCGGGCCGCTGAACTTCACGTTGAACTTCGCGCCGTCACCGCATTCGCCTGCTATCCTGCTGGTGATGCGCTTGAACGCTTCGGACTGCTGGGACACCACCTTCATGCTCAGGTTGCTGGTCCAGATCGTGGCCTGCCCCTGCCTGCGCTTCGTCAGTTCGTCCAGGATCCTGATGGCGTGCGCCGTTGGCTCCCGCACGCCTAGGTCATCTATCACCAGCAGATCGTACTTGCCGAACGTGGCCAGCAGCCTGCTCTCGCTCTCCGGGCTGTCGCTCCTGAACGTGGCCTCCATCTCCAGCAGCAAGCTCTCGGCCGTCACGAACCGGAACCGCTCAGGCGCCAGCTGCCCGTCCTCCAGCAGCATCCGGGCAATGGCCACCGCCACATGCGTCTTCCCGTTGCCAGCCTTCCCCAGCTGCACCTGCCCCCGCACCAGCTCACTGCGGTCCCCGTACAGGTACAGCCAGGGACGGCTCGCAAACTTCCAGCCCGTGGCCTTGCACCATGCCGCCAGCCAATCTTTCACCACTTGCCACACGTGGGGGTCATCCTTCGCGTCGAAGTTCGCCAGCGTCGCATGGCTGTAAGCGTGCATGTTCACGCCGCCCTCTGCCATCGCGTCCAGCACTTCGTTCGCCGTTAGCTGTAGCCGCGCCTGCACCGGCCCGCTTGGCACTGGGTCCGGGGGCTGGCACCGCGGGCAAGGCGGGTCCCCGTCAGCCTTCTGCGGGAACTCGAACTCACACTCCGTGCACACGGTCCAGCCTGTGAAGCCAGCGCCGCGCAGCACCTCACCCAAGATGTTCGAACTCTTCCCCTCTTCGCTTGGCATCTCCGTCACCTTTTGCCCATTGCATGTATTGCTCCACGTGGGGCTGGTCCTTCATCACCAAGCACAGGTCCGTGAACCCGCGCTGTAGGTGCCAGGTGCTGCTGAACAATCCATCCACCGCCCGCTTCAACTGCGCCACTGTGAAGCCTTCCCTTAATCTGGCCCGAATCTTCCCGGCCCGCTTCTCTGTCATCCTAGCGGGCGGCAGATCCTCACCTACCACCGCTTCCTTCCGCACGTCCCGCCAGTACGTGAACACCGCAGCCACCTCCTGCCCCTCGCTCGCTAATTTCGCATCCTTTTTCTTCCCTTCCCCACCCTTCCCTTCCCCATTAACTAACAGACTTTCAGTTGCAGTTTCAATGAAAATGTTCCGTTTGCTTCCTTCCTCTGCTTCCCCTTTGCTTCCAAACAGATCGGCCTGTGGTGGTCTGGAACGCAAGCCCCCAAGCCTGCCCGCTTCCGCTTTCGCCCTTCTCCTGTCTTCACTTGCAAGCATCCAATCACAAACCAGCGCCCCCGTTTCCGGGTCAATATCCGCCGGGCCTTCTGCTTCCAGTTGCTTCATGGCTTTGCTTGCATCTTGCTTACTCAGCCCTAACAGGTTACCCGCTAATTCTGGGCTAATTGGCTTACCGTTCAAGAGAAGCTTTCCACGGTATTCGCTTTCCCACATTAGGCACAGGATTTCGAACCAGATGCCACGCATGTAGAAGTCCAGACCCTGCACCCGGGGATCCTTCATCCAGTCCCCCACCATCATAGGCATAGCCGGAAGCGGCTTACTCCTGGCCACCGGCGTCCCCAGTGTAGTTCTGTACTGCGTAGTAGCCCACCCAGAGGGCATCCACTGCGTCCTGGGCCACCGTCTTTCCGGGCAGCACCTCACAGCCCCCGAAGCACTCTTCCCAACGATCCAGCAGCTGCCTGTGGGCTTCGTCCTTATCAGCGTTTCCTTTGCCCAGACAGAACTTCTTCCAGGTGCTGATGGGCACCGCCGCATAGGGCACCTTGTGCAGCTCGCACAGAGCCATCAGGATGCCACGCTGGCCGGTGATGACGTAGCCGCCCGCGCCCTTGAAATGCGCCAAATCCTCAAACGCCACCAGGTCCGGCTTCCAGCGTTCCAGCACCGGGGTCAGCTGAAGCATGAAGCGATAGAACCGCAGCCCCACCTCTCCCGGCCCTTCTTTCTTTTCCTTCAGCTCCCAGGTGCCCCACTGCCAGCTGCTGAGCTTGTAGCGCGGGGGTGGATACCCTGCGTAGGTCGCCCAGCCCGTGGTGGTCCCCAGGTCCAGCGCCAAGATGCGCATGGCCTACATCTCCAGGTCGTGCTGGTTCTCCACTCCCGAAGCCCCAGGATCGCTTGTAACGTCCGCGGGCTGCTCAGGCGCCCCCTTGCTCTCCTCTTCCTGCCCGTCGCTCACAGGCGTTGGCTGGGGTGGCACGTCGCCCGATTTAGCATACCGCTCCAGTGCCCCGATGGGATCCGGGTAGCCCATGCTTATGATGCGCTCCGCGTACACGTCCTGGGCCGTGCTCCGCTTGTCGCCGTTCCACATGTAGAACACCGTGCCCGACTCGTGGATCTCGTGCAGGATGGCTGCCAGGTTCTTCACCCCCGGCAGGTCGCCTGCCCAGATCATGTAGGGCAGCCCCTCGGCCTTCTCCAGCCGTAGCTTCAGCTCATCCCCATGCTCTTCGGCTCGCTGGCTGGCCTGCTCCTGCTTCTCTGCCAGGTCTTCCAGCTTCCGACCCACCTCTTCGGTGCGGGTGGGCACCGCTGGTAATGCCGCCACCTCTTCAGCCATGGCGAACACCTCCGTGGGCGTCCCGGCCTTCCTGAGCAGCACCGCTGCGGCGCTGGTCATCAGGTCGCCATGCGTCAGGTTGTCCTGTGCCAGCGCGTCCTGCATCTCGGGGCTTAGGTCCAGCCACTTGGCATGACGCGCAAATACCGTCTTGCGGCACATCTCACCGTAGAAGCCCACCCACGCTGGCGAGTCCGGCGCCTTGCTCTGCTTCCGGCTCTGCTCCACCTGCGCCCGGCTCATCACCTCAAAGCTCGGCCGCTGCTCCCGGTCCTGCGGCCATGCGATGGAATAGACCCACTTCATCGGGCCGGGGTCGTCCTCCAGGTGGGGGCGGTGCGCCAGCCTGGGGTTCAGCCCCAGCTCGAAGTCAAAGGCATCCTTCTCGAAGACCACCCTGGCGTTCAGGTCGTGGTAGCGCCCGCTCCTGAGCGCCAACACCTGGTAGCCACGGAAGCCGATCTGGAAATTGGCTTCGGTCTGCTTCAGCCCTTTGTTGTAGTAGGGCAGGATCCACGCCTGGCTCAAGTGTGGTTCCAGCCCCAGCTCTGCGCAGTGCAGCACGGCTAGGAAGAAGCTGGAGCGGGTGCAGCCCAGCAGCTTCGGGTTCTGGTGCACCACCGTGAAGATGGTCTTCACGAAACGCTCGGGCCGCACATGCTCCGGCAGCGCATCCTCCAGCGTCGCCAGTCCACGCTCCAGCACTTCCTTCACGCCCTGCACGCTATGCAGGATGACTGCCTTGCCCTGCTCTCCGTTCTGCGTCATGGGGTCCCCCCTTCGTTCGGGATATTCTGGGCCACGCCATCCTCTACCGCAATAAGCTGCCCCATCGTGGTGGGTTCGATGCGCACTATGATGATCTGGAAATCCTCAGCTTCTGCCAGCTCGGCCATCTCCCTCAGCCCCTCAGCGTCCAGGCTGTTGGCCTCATCTATCAGGCAGGCCCTCAGCTCTGGGTCAGCCATCACCGCCACCCTGGCTGCCATGATGGCCTGCTCCCTGTGGCTCGCCAGTTCCAGCGGCTGGTTGTTCAAGATTGCGGCGCCATCCACATCGAAGCTCAGCCCCGGGATCTCAATGCCAGCGGCCTTCAGCAGATCGGCCTTCTTCTTGTCCACCTTCTGGATCTGCACCGTCAGCGCTTCGGCCTCTTCTTCCGCTTCCTTGCGCTCTACCTGGGCGCGGTCATGCTCGTGCCACGGCTCCAGTGCTTCCTGCATCACATCGGCCAGCGAGATGCGGCCCTGCACGGCTTCGATCTCTTCCGTGGGGTTGGGCATCTTTTCGGCCGCCGCGTGCATCTTCACCGCCTTGGCGCCCAGCTCTTCGGCTTCGATCTGCAGGGCCTCGACCAGTAGGGTCTTCGTCACCAGCTGCGCTTCCAAGTCCCTGGCGTCCGTGATGGCCTGATCGCGCGCTACTTGCCTCTGCTCAGCGCTCAACTGCATGGCCACCGCCGCGCGCGATTCCATGTTCCGCTCAGCCTGCTGCTTCTGGAGCGTCTTCAGCTGCTCCATCTCAGCGCTCACATCCACTGGCTCTGGGCGCTCGCCCTCCGGCGGCGTGTGGCGCTGGGCGCGCTGCAATCTGCGGTTGCTGGGTATGCGGTCATCGTAGAGCTGGGCGCGTTTGGTGGTCAGCTTCTCCAGCTTCGCGGGCAGCTTCGGATCCTTGCCCAGCGACAGCAGGATCTCCGTCTGGCGCTCTAGGCTCAGCCCGAAGAAGGCCATGGGATCAAAGGCCAGCTCTCCCAGCCAGTCGTTCAGCGTGCTCTGGCTGCCCCTGGTGCCGTCCGGCCCCACCACCACCAGCTTCCCTTTTGGGTTGCTGGGCGTGCACTGGCGTTCGATGTGGAAGCCGTTGTCCAGCTCTATGGCGGCACGGCCGCTGCCGCTCTCGCTGCCCGTGTTCACCGGATCCTCAGCCACATACTTGGCGCCACCCAGCAGTCCGGCGATGGAGCGCAGCAGGCTAGTCTTGCCCTGCTTGTTCTTGCCCGTCACCACCACCAGCCCACCCTTCGGGTCCAGCGTCACATGCGCCGCCGTCAGCCGGTAGAGGTTTTCCACCACCAGCGAAATGATGCGTATGGGATTCTTAGACATCGTGGGTCCCTTTCCTTGGTAGGTGCTGCCTGATTCGCGCCGCCAATTCCAGCAGGGCCACCGTCACCTTTGCCTGTCCTGGCAGGTCGCACTTCTCGTGCGCCAGGGCTGTCACCAACGCCACGTCTTCCAGATGGAATTCAGGCCGCTCTGGCTCGCTCGGTGCCCTGATGGGCGTGTGCGGGCTTTCCATCTACTTGAACGTGGGCAGGAATCTGCGGCTGCCCTTCTTCGGCATGCTGAAGGTTTCGATTTGCTTATCCGTGGCGCCCAGCTTCTTCGCCAGACCTTGCCAGTCGATGGTCACGCCATCCTTTGAGCGCTTCCAGCTGACGCGGAACCTGTCGCCTAGGATCAGCGATAGCTCGCCCATGCACTCCTGAACGCTCACCTTCGCCGCGGCCTCTGCCTTCTCGGTTTTCTTCCTCGTCGCTGTCCTGTTCCGTAGAAGATTCACAAAGCCATCCAGCTCACTGCCCGGCTCCACCACCAGCTCATCGCCGCTGTCCTCCGGCCACAAGCTCTTCAGGCTCGCCGTGCCGCGCTCGCTGCGGTCAGCATCCGGCATGTCGCCTTCATCCAGCCTGCGCCGGAACTCCACCGCCAGCTTCGTCATCCTGCTCACCACCGCGGTGTCCAGCTCCTGCGGGAACACCCGCCACCGGCTGCCACCAGCCAGCGTCGGCACATCGCCGCCCACCTTGCAGCCCGTCACCGCGCCCAGAATCAGCATCTCCTGCTGCACCTGCATCAGCACATAGGCGGGCACCTCGTCCGTGCCTTCGTCGCCGTAGTTCTTCCCGCCGAAGAAGGTGGGGGCTTTGGCCTGCACCACCTTGTAGGGCTGCCATCTACCACCCAGTTCGTGCATGGCCACCCCGTCCAAGTGACAGATCATCGGGAAGTCCGGGTGCCGCAGCGTGTCGGTCACCAGGTAGGCGCAATGGTCACCCCCCCAGTCCTGATAGTCATTGGATCGGTAGGTGGCCTGCGTGCCATCGGGCCGGTAGAAGAAGGCGCGCCCGCTGGCCGGATCCTGCGCCAGCACCACGCTGCCCGTGCGCACTGCATACTGCTGAAGGATGGTGGGCTCAAGGATCATGCCCCATTCAGCCGCATCACTATCGGCCCCGGGGCGCTCCACCAGCCCCGCTTTCCATAGGTACAGATCCAGCTCAGTCGTGAATGGATGCAGCCCAGCCAGGGCCGCCACTTCGCTGGCGCTCACCACAGGCTCTTTGTGGGCCGCCAGAATCTTGTCCAACGTCGCCATGTCGGGTCCCCTTCCCGGTTCAATGTGCTGTGTCCAGTATCTGGTCGAATGAATATGCCGGAAGCCGCAGCTCGGCCTCAAAGGCACGGCGCACGTGCCCATAGCTCCTGCCCTCGTTGTTCTTCAGGCACTGCTGCACTGTCTGGCGTGGCAGCCCCATGACTTCGGCCCATTCGGCTGGGGTCTTCCCCGTCCAGGCTGCAATGGCCTTCCCCACATCGCCGCCGCACATGGCCACGCTGCGCTTGAATATCTCCAGCCTGCGCTGTAGGTCGTCCTGCTTCACTCGGGTCTTCGGCATTCCTCCCCCTTGGTGGGTTCACATGGTTGGGTCTGTAGAATACCACCGTTTGCCCCATGTTGGCAATGGTCGTGGACGTATTCTCTGGTGGTTAATCTCTTTCTCTTCGCCACTCTTCAAGTAACTCCAAAGACCACTCAGCGCGTATAGCCAATTCAGCTACCACCGGAAGAGGGACAGCAACCCCTTGGGTCACCCATGAATCACTGTTGCACTGGTTTTTTATATCGTGTATAGGGTATTTTTGCTCCCAACCAACAACTCGCGCTGCGATGGCATACGGATCAAACGAAAGTATGAGCCCCAGGGCTGGCATGAGAATAACCAGTTCATCAGAAATGGGTTTCTTGGCCTATCCGGGGACACCTTTCTTAGATTCCGTTTCTATAAATAGATTGCCAGTGTCTTGAACCCTAGTTTCCCGCTTGACCTGAACGCTCTTTTCCTCCACAACCAACAAATCAACACCGTGTCGGTCTAACGTCGGCGGCGCAGGGGTCGCCTTCGCACCGGGGTAATTCTCGCGAACCCACCACACATAAAAAGCCTCCCCCTTCTTACCCCTCAAGAGCGATTCATTGAAGTCGTGTGCCATCACCCAGACTCCGTATAGAATAAGTCGCGATCAATGTCATCACCCCAAGAAAGCCAACCAGGTCGTTGCCTCCTGGCAAACAATTCGAGGAACGGGCCGGGGCTCACCTTCTCGATGATGTCGTAGACTGGTTCCGGTTTCGCGCTGTGTTTACCTCTCGGGAACTCGCGCCAGCTCATTTGTGCGCGGTCAAGGAATGGTTGGCTCCCCCTCACTCCCAAGAGCATAAACTCATGCGACACGCGCCAGTAGTTACCGATGCCCATTATCGGCTTCGTCCAGATGAAGCAACTCTTATACGCGAAGCCCCATGCCTCTAGGATGGTCCGGGCGTCAAAGAGGAAGGCGTTCGTGGTCCATAGATGGAGATGGGCGTTGTCGGCCAAGAGTTGAGATACCGGCAGTTCTGCTATCCATTCAAGCGTGGGCGTCTCGTAATGCTTGTCCGTTGACGCTCTGGTCGCTTGGTTGTCATAGGGCCACGGCGGATCTGCATAGATGGTACCAAACGTCCGCCCCTCTTTGATGAGCGCATGAAGGTCGTCTACAGTACACGTCTCTGTACTTTGGGGTGGCGCCTCTAGCGCCTTCTTGTAATGCCGCACCGCATCACGGAGTTGCCTGTGGCTCCACCCATTCGTTTCGGCCTCGCCAAGTAGCGCGCCTTGCTCCTCCGGCTCCAGCGAAGCGACGGCTTGATGGTGGGACCAGCTTAGGGTTGTTAGGCGCCTAACAATCGGAATACGCTCGGATACCCACTGCGCGGCGCGGACAGTCTCCACGTTCCGATCAAGCATCGCACCAACCTCAACCGCCTGCGCGTATTTCTCGCCATATTCACGTTCGCCGTAGTTGAGCCAGTCGCCTATCCACCACTGAACAGCGCCAGCCGCTTGCTGAAGCGTGCGACCACATTCCTCCCACTCTTCGTATGTGAGTTTCCGAGAGGGCTGGAACCCCACCGGAGTGAGCGTCCCTACGCCTTCCACGTCCGACAACCGCACAAGCCCCTTACTCATACGCTCTCCCTATCTGAAAAAAGAAACACCCAACCTCCTAATGGCAGCCCGGCCGTCCCACACGGGAGACTTTCGGCATCAGAAGATCGGGTGTTCCGATAACTGTCTTTCCCGTATCGGGTCGGGCTGCATTCTCAATGTACGGTTCTCTGAGAGATAAGAAAAGGGTGCATCCGCAGCCACGGACCCATTCATGCCTAGTGTCTTTCTGGGTCTGGGTAAACGTCGGCGGTGGCGGCCACGGCGTTTGGTCCGTGAGTCGTGGTGCTGGGGCGTCCAGGGCCGGTTCGCATACCACCACCTCCACGGGATTCGTGCACGCTGCCAGGAAGAAGATTAGCCAGAACAGTCGGCACTTCATGCCTGCTCCCCTTCCTCCAACGGCGGCAGCGCCACCTTCTCACGCGCCACCCGCACTGCCACGAAAGGTGACGTGGCCCGATAATGCCCGCGCCGCTGCTCTAGCTTCTTCAGCGCATAGCGGCTCTTCCCGCCGGGCTTGCCTGCCCGCTTCGCCGCTGCCCTCACCGTGCGCTGCTGGTGCTTTTTTGTTCTCCGCTTCATGGTGTCCCCTTCTCTCTGTTGGGCCACTTATGCCCCTGGTTCCGGTGCTGGCCTCGATGCCCCTTCGGACGCAGGCATAGGCGCCCCTTTCGCTTCGCCCCGCAGATGCGCTCCACCGGGACCTGAGGGCTAGACATTGGGTGCCCCTTCCTTCTCTTCCTTGGCCAACGTGGTCAGCAGTGCGTTGAGCTCTGGCATCGAAACACCCGCCAACGCAGCAGCGGGACCCGCTTCCTCCGCAGCAATGGCTACCGTGGCGATGTCCATAACGTCAGAAGCAATGAATCCCGCCTCTGGGTCATCTTGGTATGGTTCACAGATGTTGTGGATCTTTCGTAGCGCCACCAGCAGGCTGACCACCCGCTCCTGGCAGTGCAGCATGTCGGCAAGGTGCTCGGCTTCCATGGCATCATGGTCTGCCAGGAACGCCTCAATGCCCGTGGCGTAGGCTTCCAGGCGGTCATGCCCGATAGTGATGAGCACAGAACCGCCTTCCTTCTGCGTGTCTCTGATCCGCGTGGCGAACCCCTCAACACACCGCCGGGTGGTGTAGCCCTTCTCGTGTTCATTCTCCGGCCTTGGCTTCTTGCCGACTGCTCGCGCCTTGCTCATCATTCCTCCTGGGCTTCAGGGTTGAGCCATGAACGCACAGCTTCAGGGGAGCCCCAAGCGCCACCGGGGATATCCCAGTAGCAGAGTTTGACGATCTCGCCTAATACTGCTCTGCTGAATAGATCGGCCTGGTTGAAGCTCTCCCTCAGATCATTGCTCAGCACCGCGCGCAGGAAGCTGCCGGTGGGAATACGATCCTGTAGATAGCTGTCGAGGCCCTCAATTATGAGGCGTGGAATCGTCGGGTATTTGACGATCATTTCATCTACCCAACTCGTGTTTCGCTCGCTCATCCTCTCTTCTCCTCTTGCTGGTGTTGAGAGCCCTAAGACTAAGCAGCGCTCACATTGATGTTGATATCCATCTCGGCCATTCTCTCCATCAGTAGGAGTATGAAGGCGCGAGCCAAACGCTCCTTAGTCCTACGCCCAGGCTCTCCACCACTCGCAAGTAATACAACAGAAGAGAGTCCCAGGGGTTGACCTTCTCTAATCGTAATCGCCGGAGGACTAAGGAGGTATGCTTTCGCGTCCTCCTGACAGACGCCCGCTTTCTCTGCAACTAGAAGTGGGTTCTGTCGCACTTCCTCCACCGTGTCAAAGAGAATTTCCCACTCGTCACCGCTACCATCGTATTGATACCCGACAGTCAAATGCCATGCAGTCATCGTCTCCTCCTTTGTGAGAGCCAGCGGGGGGATCGAACCCCCGCGCCTCCAGGCTGGCTAGTGACCGGGATCTATCCGAATGATCCTGAACGACTCGAAGTAGTCTTCCTCGTACATCCTGGCGTGCTCGTAGCAGAGCCATTCGGTGAAGCCCTGACCGTCGTCGTCGGTGTAGCTGGCTCGGACGTTGGCTTCTACGTCGTCGTTCTCTCCGCGCTCACAAGACTCACAAGTATGAGGTATCTGTGCCATCATTCTCTCTCCTGTCTGCGGGGGTTCTCTGTCAGGCGGTGTTGAGGTTCAGGTCGTTGTTCTCATCCCGCTCTAGGCTCCACGGTGCAGGATCAGAAGCTGTGCGCTGTGAGAGTATCCAAACGATCTCGGCCTTGTTCTGCTGCACCCAGATCACATCTTCTGTCACCAAGACCTGAGCGAACACCCGACCGGGCTTCCTGATCTCTTTGATGGCTGCGGCGTTCGTCATCTCTCTGGCTCCGGTCTCGGTGTCATCTGCGTTTCTCATGCTAGGAATATGGGGGACGCGCCCCGCTTTGGCAAGGATATACGACGCAGAATACTAGGGGGATTGAAAGGCGGTGCGGTAGTAGGGCTATCTAGTGCCCCGAATTAGAAGGGGCGCCAGCCAGCGGCGGTCAGCGCACTACTTCCCAGAGCGCCATGCCGAAGAGCAGCGCCGGGGGGCCGGTCTTCAGGGACGTGGGCCAGTGCCAGCCCACTGCGGGAGGGGGAGGGGGGAGCCAGTAGAAGGTCGGCACCGTCAGCTCAATGCGCGGGTCCGGCGAGCGAGCGAACACGGCCAACCGCCCGTCAGGCATTTCGTTGTGCAGCAGCGTCAACTTCAGGCTCATGTCCCACTGGAGGTTGCAGTTGGCGGGGATGATCTGGCAGCGCACCCAGGCCCGGAACACCGGATCTATGAACTCGGCCAGGATGCTGTCCGGCACGCTTAGGCCCGTCGCCGTGTCCGTGGCCATGCGCAGGCTCGCCTCAGTCTCCAGAGCAACATGCAGGTTGGCCACCACATCCGTGTAGGTGCGCACAGTGCCGCCCAGCGCACGGTTCTGCTGTAGTAGTAGGGCCAGGGTGCTGTCCTGCTCCGTCGCTCGGGCTTCCCACTGGGTGGAGTCCTGAGCGTACCTCAGCTCCCAGCCCTGGGCCGCGGCTTCCTGTTCCAGCAGCCGGGTGGCCAGCCGCGCGCGCTCAGCTTCCACAGCCGCGGCTTCACGGCCTGCTGCGCAGCTCTGGCCCCAGCCCACCAGGGCCAGCACCAGCAGCCCGAACGTCACCAGCAGCAGCGCGGTCTGTTTCATGTCAAAAGCACCAGCTCAAGGTGGCCCAGATCCATGAACGTCTGGTTGTAGGTGTTCTGGTCCATGTTCCAATCGCCCCCGTAGCGCAGTGTGAAGCCCCTGGGTTTCAGGATCGGTTCAGCTATGCCCATGATCTTGCCAGCCAGCAGCACGAAGTCACGCGGCTGATCCCAGCGCACATGCAGCTCTTCGGAGAACCACGGGGCGAAGTCTATGGCCCAACTCTCGGGCTCGCCTTCTTCGCTCATGCGGTTGTGCTTGCTGTCCGGGAACCGCTTGGTGCTCAGGCCTTGGGCATACAGTTCGTTCTGCAGCTCCTCGCCCCGCCACCCGTGTATGATGGTGAAGTCCCAGTGTTTGATGGCCTCTTCCGAAACGCTCTGGAGCAGCTGGTGCATGGTCAGCAAGCGCTCGGTGCTGCGCCGTCCGAATCTAGGCATCACTTCTCCTCCGGCGAAATGTCGGTGGATCTGCGGTCCTGGCCGTGGCTTCTGTACTGGCTTTTGAATTCACGGATACCGGGCAAGCGTTCAGCAGCGTTGCCTGCCTGGGCAGCAGCCCCAACGATGCCCACCATGATGAAGTAGCTGCCCAGAATCTCAGCCAGCGCCAGCCAGCTTCGCGTTTCGATTGGCGACTGGACGAAGAGAAACAGCACCGTCATCGCCACGATGGTAGATAGCCCAATCGTCCAGACCACCACGGCAAAGGCGCGACCTCCCAGCTTCTGGACGCTCTTGAGCACTAGCCCCCTCCGTTGCTGTTGTTCCACGCCTGGCGCAGCGCCGAAAGCTCCTGCAGCATCTCAATCTGCGTGGTGCGGATCGTCGCGTACTCGGTCACAAGGGTATGGTGCTGTTCATCCTGCGTCTGCACCTGGGCGGTGATCTTGCTTGCCCACCAGATGCTGGCGCCGATCTGTAAAAACACCACCACGAGCAGGGCGAGAATATCGCCCCGAATCAGAATACCCCTGCCGTTCAATCGCTCAGTCATGGTTCGCTTTCGGTTGTCGGCCTGGGGGGGCTGGCTCTCGGTCATCGTCTTTGTTTCTCAGTTAGGTTCCCACCTATGCGTGATGTCCGTATACTCTCCAACGGGCGCTTACCCCATCATACATGAAGATCACGGTCTCGTCGGAGGTGATATCGAACGATGCGCCGTGGCCCGTAATGATCCGGTTAGCCGCCACGCTGGCACCGTCATTATTGGTGAACCTGATGGTGTTCCCGCCGACGTTCGTAATCCAGAGCATCTTGCCAGCCGAGCCATCGGCGAATCCTGTGATGTTGCGCTGTGCGTCGGAATCGAGCCTGAGATGGAAGTATCCTGCGGTCGGGTAGTTGTTCACATTTCCGGTGATCTGAGCGGGGGTGTTTACTCCGGCCATCATCAACTCGTCGCCGAACGTCGCCTTCATGTTTGTGACGTTGAAGCTACCGGTGGGATCAGTGAAAAACCAGTTGCCGCGCACCAGCATCCCCGTGCTCTCCGCCCGCATGTCGCCTTGAAAGCCGGTATCACTGTAGAACTCAAGTATGCGGCTGTCTTCAATTGCGACGGCGCCCCCGGTGCGGAAGCGCACTAGGCTGCGGAAAGTGTTGGTGGCTGGGCCGCCGCTCTGCGTATCAATGCCGCCTGTGAACACAGCTTGGGCAGCGGTGAATCTGCTGGAGGCCACAATCACATCAGCACTGATCTGGCCAGCGGTCACTGTGCCCAGATTGGCGTTGATGGCTGACAGATTCGCCACATCGATCTTCGCGGCCGTGACGGCGTTGGCTGCCAGCTGGTTGGTCTGGATGGAATTGGCGCTGATGTTGTCCTGATTCAGCCCAAGCACCCCCACGCCCGGCACAAAGAAAGCGTCCTGGCCGCCAGTGATGCCTGCGCTCGCGCGTTGAGCTACCGCCACCAGCAGCTTGTCATCGCCCACCGTGAAGGCACTGCTGGCCTGCGTGACGGTGAAGCCGGTGCTGTTGGTGGAGCTCCAATACACATAGTAGAGGCCCGCGCCCATGTTGCCGGTGTTGGCCGCAGCGATGTTATGGCTGACCCCATCGCTGAAGGTCATGACGCCCGTGGACCACACCACTATGTCCCAGTCGGTGGCGCTGAAGGCCCCATCAAACCCATAGCGCTGGGCGCTCTTCACTAGATTGTCGGCCGTGATGGCGCCGCTGCCGATGTTGGTGCTGGACACCTGGATGTTATGGACTAGCTCAAAACCGCGGATGCTTTCGCTGCCGTTCTCGTCCAGGATAAAGGCTTCGAATGTCTTTATGTCCTGGGCACGGGCGCTGCGCGGAATAGTCACGTCCACGCTGTGGCCGCTCTCTTTCCAGCCACTGGCCGGATCGCGCGTAAATGCCACCCCACTGCTGGATTGAGTGCTGGTGAGCGTGTGGTAGTTGATGGCCACACGCGGGCCTTCGCTCAGGGCTATCACCCCGATGGCCACGCCTGCGCTGGTTTCCAATAGGCGCGTCATCTGTAGGGTGGGCCTGCGCTTTTCCGTCTTCTTCTCGGGCTGCACTGAGCGCGTGCGCCGGTTCGTCTGGCCCAGCTGCCCCACCAGGTCTTCCGGCAGGTTGCTCAGCTTCAGCTTCGTGTTGCCCGGCAGCGCCAGATCGCGCTCCAGCCGTACAATGCGCGTGGCGAAGTTCAGCCCCAGATCAGCATCCACCACCTGCACCGCGCCGCCCACCGTCAAGGCGTCGTGCGTGAACACATCGGGATGCAGCCGTTCCAGATCCAGCACATCCACATCGAAGCTCAGCCTGGGCGCGCTGTTCGTCAGCAGGTAGGCGTTCGCTGCCAGCCATAGATCATTGCTTGCCCGGCCATCGTAGAACCATTCAGCGCCACCGGCCGTCTGCGTCAGCTGGGCAGCGTCCAGATACCACTCTGCGCCCGCTGTGGTGTGGGCAGTGATGCGCAGGCGCACACCCGTGCTGCCCGTTTCCTTCAGGTCAATGCCCGATACCAGCAGGTTGTCCACCCAGGTATCAGTCACGCTCGTGCGCGCTGCTTCCGCCTCGGGCGGTGGATACAGCCCGTCCTGCGGGCTGCTCGTGTCCACCATCTCCAGCTTCACCGCGCCGTGCACCACGCGCAGCGTTATCTGTGCGCTGAAATGCGGGGCCTTGCTGGATGGCGTGACGCTCAGTATGTCGCTCTGTACGCCGTGGCCCTGGGCGGTGGAGGTGACCTTCAGGCTGGCTGAGCCATAGCGCCTGAGCTGGCCGCCGGTGGACTCTGCCAACACGGGCGCCGTGCTCGGGAAGCTGGCCCAGTTGTCCGGCGCTCCCGCAGTGTAATTACTCAGGAACGGGTTCTCAGCCAGGTTGTCCACCCGGGGAATGTCCTGCCTGTCCAGCGGTGCGGATACCAGCCCATAGGCTGCCAGGTTCGTGGGGTGCTCCAGGTACGTGAGTTGCGCACCTGAGCTGTTGCGGCGCACCCAAATACGCTCCCCGGCGCTGACCCCGTGGCCGGCGCTCAGCGTTATGGTCTGGGCCATGCTGCCGCTGTCCACAATCTGCTTGATGGTGCCGCCCGGCTCTTCCACATACAGGCCGTTCAGCTGGTCGTCCACCAAGATCGGGGATCCTTCCTGGGTGCTCATCGTCAGCACCACCCCAGCCACACCATCCACCAGCCAGCGCGCGTCACCCATGGTCAACCGTTCGCCCGGCTGGCCGCCGCCCCTAGGATAGACCCGGGTGGCGTGGTTGGTCTGGACTTCGCTGGTGCGCCGCACGCCCGTCAAGTTTCTCGCGTAGCGCAGGTACGCCTTGTCCATGCTGCTGCCCACCGCTTCCGGCAGGTTGACCTTGTAGCCGGTGCTCGTGCGCCGCACGTCCAGCTCCAGATCGTTCAGCTGCGCCAGCTCGCCCACGGCACTCAGCGGGCTGTCCCAATCGTACACCATGTCACCCTCAGCGCTGCTGGCCACCGTGCCTGCGCTGAAGTAGGCGGGGGCGTCCTGCAGAATCACGCCCAGGTGCTCGGTCGGCGTCAGCCCATACAGCTCGAAGTAGGGGCTGGCGCTGCCATCAGCCTCCACCCTTTCCATCAGCCTGCTGCCCAGATCGTACTTCGGGCTTTCGCACTCCACCAGCCCCGTCAGGTCTGGCTCTCGGGCTTCCTGAATTTTGGTGATGCGCCACTCGTCGAAGCTGCCATCACTGAACACCGTGCGCAGCACACGGCGCTCTTGCAGATCGGGCCAGCTCTCGTTTTCGCGCCGCAATCCCACGCGCAAAGTTTCCGGCCCGTTCAGCTCACGCAGGTCGCGGGCAGTGCGATAATCACTCAGCACAGCCAGCCTGGAGCCCGCCGTGCTCGCTTCCACGTCGTTCCAGATTTCCACGTTCGTGAGCTGTCTGGCCATTCCATTATTCCTAAAAAGTGCCCGAAACCACCGGATTATCCGCAGAAACACCGAAACGCTCCTGAGTGCCCCTGGCTTGCCCTCTAAGGCAAATGGCCCCTTTAGTACTATAGGACCATCCCCGTATACCTCCTGCGTGTTCCTAGCCTGGCCCTAGGGCTCCCGGCTGAGCGTTTTCGTTTGGCACAGCGCTTGCACTACCTGGCGGGCCGTTTTCTAAACTTCGGGATTAAGAACCGTGCCAGAAAAGGGCGCGAAAGTCATATGTTGCCCACACGACAATCAGCTTTTCCGCTTCTCCACCCATGGGCGAAGCACCGCCCAGTCGAACACGATGCCGCCCACGAAGGCCAAGCCGACGAACAGAAGTATCCAGCCCATAACTGTATCTCCCCTGTAGCTAGGTGCCCAGCGCAGCGTTCAGCATCTTCTGGTCGCGGCGGCTCTCGCGTGCTCCCCAGGCATGCGGAACCAGCGCCCGGCCGTCCCACTCATCCTCCGCCTCGACCTCAGCAATGGGGATGCGCGCCGCTGCCATCTCCGGCACCCCCGGCTCCGCGTCCTTCACCGGCCGCATCACAGCCGCCAGGAATATCTTCTCCCTGGTCACCTTCGTCAGCGCGCCCCAGAACTCCACCCACGTGGTGGCCATCAGGTTCAGCTGCGCCGCCGGGATGTTCTCCACCAGCCACGGGTTCGGTGCCCTGGCGCTGTGCAGGTAGACATGTGTGCTCGTTTCCAGAAGCACCACAGCGTCCACCGGCTGCACCACGACCTTCTTGCTGCCACCCTCCGGGTCCGGCTCTTTTACGGGCCACGCCTTCTGGCCCACTCGGTAGAATCCTCGCATCGTACTGGGTCCTCCGTTAGTCAAAACGCGGCTCTCATGTACTGCATGCTGCGGACGCCTGGGGCTATCTTCATGGTCTGGTAGGATCCGTGGATCGGGGTGTTACTACCTGCACTGTTCACATAAAGACGTTGGGCCGCCCATGCTGGTGGCAATGGTCCCCCCGCCCCACTTGCGACATGTGTCAACGCCCCCCCATTGAGCGAAACAGCCATATCAATCACACCTGCGACAGTCAATGTAACAATCGCCTCAACCAAATCCCCATCGGAAGGCGCCCCCACCGTACCAGTGGCCGCTGCGGTGGTGCCATCATCATAGGTAGCTTGGAGGGCGCCCGCTGCCGTGATGGATAAAACCGATCTCGGATCAGTGGCAGCGTTGGCCGCTCCGATATGGGCCAACGCTCCACTGACTACGCCGCCCTTCCATTCCGGCACTTTGCAGTAAAGTGTCATCGCCTGCGGTTTGGCGGTATAAGGGAAATACAGAAATTCCGCTGCCCGCGTGACGGCACTCCCCACCGTGGGGATGTAACTAGTGGCGAAAGTGGTGTCCTTTTCCAGATCACAGCCCCATAGATACAGGCCGCCTGCGCCGCCGCCGCTGAAGGCCACCGTTCCATCGGTCGAAGCCAGATTCACCTGGACAAAGGGGCCAGCGGCACCAGTTGAATTGGGCACCCTGAATGTGACTCTAAACCAGCTATCGGCAAACTCCACGAACGTGGGGTCTGTTGCCATGTTTTCTGTGCCCAGCTCCCCGGTATCCAGATTTATGTATGCGTTCGTTGCAGCACCAGCCTTGTCGGACCAGAGGAACCTAATCCATTTGTTGGTCTGCGCGCGGCCGAAAATCGTGAGGATTTGAATGGCATCATCCACCGTGCTGGCGGCGCTGCGGAGAATGTAGTGCTCCCCATTGACGGTGCTCGGGACAATCAAATCAGCGGTGAACCTGCCATCTGGGGCTGCAGTAATAGTGCTGTTGGTATCAATCGTCGCCTGAGACTTTGTCCAGGCTGCATTGCTCAAATCCTCACTGTGGGCCCAGCTGTTTGTGCGCGCCGCTTCCAGCCTGAGCGCCGACGCGTCGCGCACCGCGTCTGCGTCGGTGTCCACATATTCCCAGCGCTCCAGCCCATCGGCCGCTGGTCCCACGAGGCGGCTGTTTGTTTCGGCCACTTCGCCGCCAGCCGATGCCCTGGTGAACACGCCCGTGCTCAGCCCCCCCACCGTCACAAGTGACTGGTCGCTGGCACGCCAATGGAACAGCAGACGGCTGCGCAGGTCTACCTGCTGAAACGCCCTGCCTGGCAATACTGTCGGTGCTGGCATCTAACTATCTCCCCTACAAGTAGGCTCTTTTGTAGATCGCGTCCCCGGTCATTCCCGTCACATTCGTCTGCACCGTGGGCCATGGGCCGGTGCTGCCGCCTGCCCCATCCTGCGGATCCAGCGCGAAGAACGGATCGTCGCTGGTCGAGCTGAGCGCAGCCACAAGGTCGCCCCCAGTTGAAGTCGCCATGTTGCTCAGCTCGTGGTCCAGCGTGGCGAACTGCGTGCTGCTCAGCGTCACGGTGCTGGAAAGCGTCTGCGTGGCCTTTACGTCGCCGCGGAAGTCAGAATAGGTCAGCGTCCATCCGCTCGTGATTGGGCCGTGTACGCGGAACGTGGGCAGGCTGGGCGCTGTTCCCAGCGGCATCTCGGCCGGTGCGGTGCTGAAACCCGCCACGGTGCCGTTCCGATCATAGATCAGCGGATCCTGGGCCAGCATTTCCAGCCTGATGGCGTGCAGCGCCTTGCCGCTCCTGGCCAGCGCAGGCGATACCGGCGTGATGACGATTTTGCCAGCCCGGCACAGGTACACGCGATCGGCGTTGTCGCTGAACCGGATCTCAACCGTGCCCTCTTGGCAGCGCTGCTTCAGCGCCGTCACGTCCTCAATGAGCTGAGCAGCAGAACTGGCCAACTGGTTGCCCATGATGACCAGCCGCCGGGGCGTGCTCTCGAATTCACGCGCCAGCGCCACGGTGCCAACCCTGCCCGGCAGCGCAGTCGTCCTATCGGGGAACGTCAGGCCAGCCCTGTGCTCTTCCACACTAAGCACCAGGAAGCCCAGGCGCGTCATATCGAAGTCGTTTACCCAGAACCCACGCGCTTGAATCTGGGCCTTGTCAGTTGCGGTCATGTCTCGCTCATCCCTTTCTACGTAAGGCCCTGGGGCAGCGGCACCCTGCCACCTGCCCTGCGCCGCCCCATCAGCGCCTCGCCCAAGCGTTCGTCCAGCTGCTCCGTCAGCGTCCGTGCCACTGCCTGCGCAGTCAGTTCAGGGCTGGCGGCACCGCTCACTTCGATGTTCACTGCTGTGTCTGCAAAGATCACGGGCGGCGGCTGCGGCGTCTGATCTGTGAGTCGTGGCGCAAGCGCCGCCATCTGCAATCCGCGCTCCAGGAACTCCATCGCATTCAGAGCGTGCACCATGGCCAGCGTGTTCTCTGCCGTCATGCGGTTCCAGAACACGTCAGTGGTCAGCAGCCCCGCCAGCCGGTTGCCCGTGACTTCGGTAATTCCCCGCGTCACCTGGAACCCGCGCGTCACGCCATCTTCCGCAGCATCGCCCAGCCCGTCCAGCGCGCTCTCAATGCTGCCAATCAGGTCCAGGAATTCGTTGAAGCTGAGCGTGCCCAGCTGCGCCGCGAATTGTTCCGGGTTGGCGCGCATCGCATCGAACAGGCCCTGCAAGAACTGCTCAGCCGCCGCCCTCCCTCCCGCGGTGTCAATATCAAAGTCCGGCACCTCTATGTCGCTGAACTCGCGCAGGAAGCCCAGCAGTGCCGTCACTTGCTCCATCGGCGTCCGATCGAACAGCGCGAATTCCCTGCGCAGCAATGCCAGCTGACCAGCGATGCCCTCAAATATCTTGGCCACCTGGATGGCTTCGGCTGCTTCCAGGAACTGCTGGTACGTTGCCACGTTTTCGTCTAGCGTGATGCCAAGGCTTGCGGCAAAGGCCCGCAGCTCCTCCATCGTCAGGCCAACGTTTTCCAGCTCCGGCCCCAGCAGATTCAGGAACGTCTGGAACGGATCCAGGATGGGCAAGCCCGTTTTGGCGCCGAATGCTATCCTCCGCATGAACTCATCCATCGCAGCACGCAGCGCCGGGGCCGCGCCCGCCACGGCGATGCCTGGCTCTCCCCGGGCTATCCTGTCGGCCAGGTCGCCCATCACGTCTTTCAGCCGTTCGATGGCAGCCGTGTTGTCTGCCAGCGCCTGTCTGCGTTCCAGTTCTTCGGCGCTCGGGCCTTGGCCTCCGCTGCCCAGGGCGCTGAAGAGGTTGGCCAGGCCGCCAAGAAGACCGCCGATGTTTTCCGGTGTTGGGCCGCGTGTCTTGATGTCCGCCACCGCCACGCCGATGTTGACCAGGCTGCTCAGCAAGCGGGCGCCCTCATCGGTGGCCAGCCCCATGGCTTGGGCAACGTCGATGAACGCGCGCGCCAGCAGGGACACTTTGCGCAGTGTCTCTTCAAGCTGCTGGTTCTGCTCCCTGCTTAGCTTGTTGCCTTCTTTCGTCCCCTTATTGCGCTTGTCCTCTGCGTCGCTTAGGCGCTTCGTCGCCTCTGTTACCCGGCGCAGCAAAGCATCCAACTGTCTCCAGCGCGTACTACCAAGCTCCAATTCGTCACGCTGTTGGCGGAGATTGTCAGCCAGTATGCCGAAGCGAGCGATCAACGCGGTGGTAGCGGCTTCGCCCGCACCACCTAGCCTTTCCATCCTATCTTGAATATCCTGAAATTCACCAGCGAAGGTTTCGGCCAGCTGCTGCGTCTGGATCTCCTCAAGCATCGGATCCAGCACCCGCGTCTGCCATTCCTCCGGGATGCGCCCGAATTCCTCAATGATGCCGTCCACCACCTCCTGGAACTGGATCAGCATGTCGTCCACTTTCGTGACCGTCAGCCCCGCCTCTATCTGCTCCAGTTGCGCAATGAGCGCCATCTGCCCTTCCGTCAGGCTGTCAGCCAGACCACCCGCAGCAGCGGCGCTCTCTTCCAGCAGCCGCGTCTCCGTCGCCAGCAGATCGTTCAGTGTGCTGAGCAGCGTGCGCTGCCGCACCAGCTGCTTCGTGCTTCTGCCAGCCGCATCGGCAGCAGCAATCGCGTGCTGAAGCTGCTGCAGCTGGGCCTCACGAAAAGCGGGATCCGATAGCAGCCGGTTCTGGATGCGCGCCAAGCGCTCGAACCCAAATATGTCGCCAGCCTCGCGCGGCATGAATTCGCCGCCCAGCCTGCGCGCAATGACCCTGGCCATGTTGGCGCTCAGCTTCTCCACATCGCCCAGCTGCTCGCTCATCAGCTGGTTCAGCGTTTCCATGGCGCTGATGACCACCGGCAGCGTCACCTCGCCCAGCTCCAGCCACCACACGTTCACCTTGTTCTTCAGCATCTTCCACTGGTTGTCCAACGACCCTTGCATCTTCTGGAAAGCGATTTCCGTGGCGCCCAGAGAGTTCTCCGTGACGCTCAGGATGCGGTTGAATTCCTCCATGCCGTCACCGGCCAGGATCAGCAGGGCACGCAGTGAGCGAATGCTGGGGTTGATTTTAGCCAGCGCGTCGATGTCAGCGTTCGTGCCCTCGGCAATATCGAACAGAAACTTGCTGAGGCCCTTGGCACGCAGTGCCGTCAGGTTGAACTCAACGCCCAGATCCTTCTGCGCCTGCTTGGCCTCTTCTGAATTCTGGATCAGGCTGAACACCAGCCGGTTCAGCGAGCTGGTGGCTTCTGCTGAGTCAATACCGAACTTGGTCAGCGTAGCGATGGCCGCGCCCATCTCCGCAATGCTGATGCCCGCCTGGGCTGCACTGGTCGCCACGTTGCCGATGGATGCGGCGATCTCGGGGAAAGTGATCTTACCCTCGGCTATGGTGGCGAAGAACACATCACTGACGCGCGCAGCTTCACTGGCTTCCAGCTGGTATGCGTTTAGCACCGTGGTGATGGCGTCGGCAGCCGTCAGCGTATCGGCCAGCCCGGCAGTGGCCGCCTTGGAAGCCACCTCCAGCACGCCCAGGGCTTTGGCTGTGTCGGTGATTCCTGCGCTGATGATCTGATAGAGGCCCTTGGTGAGCTGCACGGGCGGTTCCGGCACCCGGGTGGACAACTCCGTGATGGCGTCGCGCAGCCGCCCCATGTCGTCCACCGTCTTGGGCAGCAGCGTGCTCACCTCGCGCAGCGCCTTGTCGAACTCGGCCGCCATCGCCGTGGCTTTCGCCCCCACAATAGCGGTGATGGCGCCCAGCGCTCCCATCGCCCCTATAGGCGTTTTCAGGAACGAGCTGAATTTCCTGAGCACACCCTGGGCCTGACCGACGCCAGCCACCAGGGGCGCCGTATTGGCTCCCAAGGTCACGAACAGCTGGTCGATCTCCTGGCCCTGTGCCACCTATGCCTCCAAGGCTTTCGTTGCGTAGTAGAGCGCCAGCGCGCCAGGGTCGGTGAAATCCGTTATTGGTTCCGGCTCATCCTCGCCCGTATAGCTCACGCACGCCGCTGGTCCTTCCATGTCCATGTCTGCCCCGTACACCCACACCCACACGCGCCTGGCTCGCTCACGGTTGCTGCTGGCCACACGCTCGCCAGCCGCCTTTAGCTCGTGCACATCGGCGGGACCGTCCAGCTGGATCTTGATGCCCAGATCGCCGCCGTCCATGTGCTCGCTGCTCGCTGCCACGCCCGTCATTTGAGCGCGTCCGTGTCTGCGCTGTTCGCCAGCCCCACCTGGGCCAGCAGCTTCACCAGGCTGTGGTCTTCCATCAGCGTTCTGGCGTCCACATTCATCCTCATGCTCAGGGTGCCCATAAACACGTTCCAGCTCATGCGCGCCTCTGGCCCGTCGCCTGCCCCCTTCGTGGGCTTCACGATCCTTTGCAGCGCTTCCATGCGGCCGCCATTCACTTCGAAAAAAGCGCGGTTGATGGCGTATAGCTCCACCGTGTCCAGATCCACCCATTCCTGCGGTGGATCGCTGCGCAGCTCATCCGGCCCCAGCCCAGGCCCTTCATGGCAGGCCACCGCCGCCATCGCTGCCAGCTCGTGGCCCAGCGCATCCTCCACCTTGCGCATCAGCGTCACCGGCTCAGGCACCAGCTCCCTGTCCAGCTCGCCACGCTCTTCGCCCTCACGCAGCGCCTGCAGCCGTTCAGCCATCCAGCCCAGCAGCCAGTCCTGGCCCCGGAACCACAGCAGCGCACGCAGCCCCTTCGGGTAGACCTTCACAACACGCTGGCCGCCCTGCAGGATCACCTGTTCAGGCTCTTCCCCCAGCGCGGCCAGCATCACTTCTTCGGCCCTGTCACGGCGTCCCGTGTGGTCGTCCTGCGTATCAATCCACGCGCGAAAGCTCCCATAGGCACGGATCCACCGCAGCACAGTCGCGCCCTTGGCTGGCCACGCTTCTGCAATCTCCGCAGGCGTTGCCAGCTCCCGGACACGCACATGATTGCGATACAGCGTGCACTGCTCTATCAGCCATGCCTTTGTGCTCGGCCCCTTTTTACGCCGCCCACCTTTCGCAGCAGCAGCCATTCCCGGTCCCCTTCCAGTTCATGGTCTACGCTGGCGTCCAGGTCAGGATGCGATTCAGGCGCGTGTTGAAGACGATCTGCGCAGGGGCGTCCTGCCCGCGTGCATAGGTGATGGTCTTCGTGGGGTCGATGCGGCAATCCATGAACTGGATCTCCAGCAGGTCCCCGCCCTTCATCGCGCCCTGCATGTAGAAGAAGATGGGGTCAATGGTGTCGATGTCGTCCGGCGTCCAGTCATTCACGTAGGGATCCGCTGCCGTGCCCGCCCCGTGAATGAGCGCCTCCGGTATCCCCATCATCACCGCGTAGTTCTCGCGGCTCAGGTTCTCCAGCTGCACCGTCACCTGGTAGTCCGTGTGCGCGATGTGGTGGTGATAGGTGTGCCGCTCGGTGGCCACATTGATGGCGTTGCGATCCGCAGAAACTTCCTGCTGCACGCCATCGTCGCTGATGTCGCCCAGGTTCGTCCTGATCAGCTCCACCACTGCTTCGCCAGTGCTGTGGTCATAGGCCAGCTTGCTGACCAGCGTGAGAATGTCGGTCGTGCTGACGGCTTCCACCTTGAACATCTCCACGTTGCCAGCGTCACCCACGTAGCCGAAGTTGCCAGTGGTGGCCTGGACGGTGCTGGCCGCAGCTACCGTCAGGGCGCTCGCCCCTTCCGCAGCAGTGCTGGCCAGTGTGGTGATGAAGGTCGCCGCGCCCGTGCTCTTGTCAGCCGCATACCCGAACTGGGTCACATGGCTGAACAGTTCGGCGTTCGTGTTTTTGCGCGCCATTTTCTACGCTCCAATCCGGTTGAACCACATTTCGAACTCTATCTGCAGCCTGCGCCGCCCTTCGTCCAAGTCCGGCAGCTCGCGCCTGCCACGCAGGTACGGCGCCACATCCACCGGGTTCGTTCTGACCGTGCTGAACAGGTTTGCCTGCGTCATTATCGCTTCCAGCCTGTCTGCTATCGCTTCTTCCGTCCCCGTGCTTCCTTCCTCCACGAACACATCGAAGATGCCCGTGAGCACCAGCGCGTCCTTCGTGCCCCTTCTGATCCTGCTGGCCGGTGCGTGGTAGGCGATTATGGGCCGCGTGTTCATGCCCTTGTCGCCCCAGCTCACCACCGGCCTGGTCGTCCCCATCAGCACCGTTAGGCCCTTCGTGGCGCCTGTGCTGTTGTCGGCCTGGCAGACCTCCGCAATGCTCTGGCGCAGGTGTGATTCGTTCGTCAGGCTCACTGCATGCCCCCCTGCAGGCTGGGCGTCTTCAGGTTGCTGCGCATCGTGTTCCGCAGATCCGGCGCAATGCGCTGCTTCCAGCGTGCTATGGCAGGTCGAGCGTGGGGCCTGGGTGCAATCTGAAAGTTCCCGGCCGGGTGGGGACCCACTCGGGACCCAGACACGTTAACCCCAAATTCCAGAGCCAGACCCACACGCCCTGTCTTGCCGCCCATGCCTACGCGCCAATCACCACCGACCCTGGCCACCTGCACCGCTTTGCTCAGGTTGCCCGTATCGCGTGCCGGACTCT
>SDBT01000554.1_pt1 | contig 59422 bp, 105 predicted proteins | sample 2277101 | NCBI WGS metagenome assembly SDBT01 (sample SAMN10404973, study PRJNA504765) | marine sediment metagenome | isolation source: marine sediment core GS10_PC15, 103 cmbsf | place: Arctic Ocean: Southern Knipovich Ridge | collected 2010 | reverse complement strand
AACTTTGAATCCGGCAATCGTAACGACATGATCGAGCAGGGCAGCTTGTTCCTGTTTAAGAAGCCGGAAGACCCGGATGATTTCACCTGTGATGACTTGGAATACGCCAAGCACATTGGCTGGGACTTCCCTGGTGACGAGGAAGGTGACGACGACATTCATGTTGACTACAACGTGAAGGTTGGCGAACTGCAAGCCAGCGTGGCGTATGATCCCTATGAAAGTGGGGAGAAAGAACTTCTGGCGACCGTCGTTGAATTTGATACAGGAGATGAGACGACTTGTCCCGAAATGCTCGTACTGGAAATTGGTCACCCGGAGAATGACGAAGGAGGCTTGATTCGTCTATTCTTTGGCAATAGTATCAAGCCCACCGAGGCAGACGTTTTGGCGGTCACGAACGCTTAACAAGAAGGAGAACAAACAAGATGGAAACGATGGAAGCGACGAAGATTGGCACGCTGGCGGGTACCGTCGAAGCGTTGCGCGAGCTTGGCTATCATGCCAAACTCACAGACGGAGGCGTTCTGACGGGCGTTTCACTCACAGAGGAGGATGGTGCTTCGCGCGAATTCCCCATGCTGATCACCGAGGAGAATGGCAGCCTGGAGATGAACTGTCAAATTTGCACCATCGCCGATCTGGAGGAGGACCACGATGAAAATGGTCTGGCTGCCCTGGCGTGGGTATTTTTGGCTCTCAACACCGAGATTCAGCCGTGGGCTATCGCTCTGATCAACCCGGACGGAGAACTCGACCCAACTGATACAGTCGTTCTCACCGATAGCGTGCCCCTGGGGGACTTCAGTACCGAGGAACTCCAGTCGGCGATGACGACTCTGTTGCGGGCGTTGGCGAACGTGGTTCCCACGTTCATTAAGTAGGCACCCAACCCAGGATCACCTGGAGAAAAGGAAACGAGAAAACATGGCTTCACTATTCAAGTCAATCGGAAACATGTTCCGTCAGAAGCGGGACGAGGCAGCCAAGGCTTTGGCTGACCCAGTGAGGGATGGCAAGTTCGCCATCGAGGACGCCAAGACGCAGATTCGCGAGTATACTACGCAGGTCGCGAAGTTGAAGGCGGAAACCATCAAACAGAAGCAGAACCTGAAGGACGCGACGGACGAGAAGAAGAAATTCACGAATATCGCGAAGAAGGCTGGCGAAGCTGGCAACAAGGACGATGTCCAGACGGCTGTCGGCAAGATTCAGGAGTGGACGACGCGAGAAAAGGAACTCAAAGAGCAGATCGGTCGAAACGAGAAGGTCGAGAATAACCTGCGGAGTCAGCTCAACGCGGCCCGAACGAAGGTCTCTCGCGCAGAGCAGAATCACCAGACGTTGGCGGCTCGCAAGAAGGGAGCAGAGATCAGGATGTCTCTGGATAAGGCATCCAGTCAGTTTGCCGAAGGTCAGGGCGGGTTGTCTGCCTTGGATGACCTTGAAGAGTCCGTACGCAACGAGGAAGCGGAAGCCGAAGCGTTTGAGGAGATGGCTCCAGCGGACGATGGTGGTGACCTTGCTAACAAGTACGGCGGGGACACAGCCGACTCGGACGATATGGTTGCGAAATTCATGGCGGCGAAGTCGTAGTTTTCTCTTGACATTTTCGCCTTGATGAGGTATGCTGGGGCAGTGCGGGGTGACCGCACTGCCCTTTTTTTTGGAGGTTGTCATGAACATTTGTCTAATCGTAACCTGTCTGGTTGCCACTCCCCCCGAACAGCCATATCGGATTGGAGTCAGTCATTTTCCCCCGATGATCGTCATCGATTCGAAAACCGGGGAAATCAGTGGTTCTGATTTCGATATGTTTGAGTTGTTGGTGCGTGACCCAGACATAGCGTGGACTCCATCTGATTATGAGTACGTGGTTGCCAATAACTTCGGCACCATGATGAACGAAGTCGAGACTGGTGGAGTCTACATGGCAGTCGATGGGATTTCGATTACACATGATCGGCTACAGAAGATGTATTTTTCGCAGCCCTATAAAAACTCGGGGCTACGGATTATGACGCCTCCACGCCAGGGTCAGACAACGATCTGGTCCTACATGTCTAAATTTCTGCGCATTGAGATACTTTTTTCACTCGTGGCATTCATAGTGAATTGCTTTTTCTGGGGAGTGATTGTATACTTCGTAGAGAAGGTCTTTTACCGACCCAAGTGTGGAGCGCCAGGAAGTACGGATATAGTGCCGGTTAATGATTGCGAGAAACCCAACATTGGTAACATAGAAAAGGGTACTCTCGCTGCATTTGATGCAGGCACGACAATTGGGTATGGACGTTATTATCCTGTGACTCGTATGGGACAACTTGTTATTGTTGCTGCGTTCTTCTGCGGAGCTATCTTGGTGGGTGACGTGATTTCTACGCTGACTACGAATAAAATAGTTAACCGCCTGGAGGGAGAAGTAAATGGACCCGATGATCTGAAGGGAAAGACTGTTGCTGTGGTCCAAGGGACTACTAGCGAGCAGTTGGTGGAAAGCTACAATCCTCTGAGTGTGGTCGGTTGCGAGGATTTCTACAAGGCTGTTGTTGAGTTGCGTTTGGGAGAAGTCGATGTAGTCGTAGCGGACGACCCTGTGATCTTAAACTACGTTAAAGAGAATCCGACGCATGGCTCTGTTGCGGGCTCGAAATTCCATCCTGAGGATTACGGCATTGCCTTTGGGGCGGATGCCGACAGAGATTTAGTGAAAAAGTTCTCGATCGCGATTGCCCGCTTGCGAGAATCAGGGAAGCTGGCTTTGATTGAGAAACAATGGTACGGGGAGTAAGATGCCTGATAGTCCGTTCCTACTTAGCTCAATCAACGACAACAATGCTCATCCACTGCTAGTTTTGAGTGGATTGGATTGTGCGGATTTGACAGAGGAGATTTGTAGTTACCTGGACGAGCACCTGGAGCCAGGGTTAAGAGGTATATCGCAGACTAAGCCTTTCCCCAACGGGGAGAGCATGGTCATAGTGGACAGTGATGTCCGAGGCAGAGACGTGTTTGTTGTCTTATCTCTCTGTCGTCAGCACAACGCAGATGAACGTGGCTACACGGGAATCAATGACTGTCTCATGGAGTTGTTGGTATTCGGGGATACTCTCCGTCGAGCCTCTGCCCACAGGATTACGGCTGTCCTTCCTCACTTCGGCTACGCTCGTCAGGATCGTAAGGCGGCAGGCAGGACGCCAATTACAGCGAGGTTGGTAGCGGATTTGATAGTGATGGCGGGGTTCAATCGTGTCCTTACGATGGACCTTCATGCGGATCAGATTCAGGGATTTTTTCCGCGAGGAGTTCCGTTAGATCACCTGAACAGTGGTCAATTATTCGCTGATTATTTCGATGGACTCAAGCTGAAGAATGCAGTTGTTCTTTCTCCTGATGTCGGCAATTTGAAAAAAGCTGACAAGTATCGTCGTGGCTTTTCAGAAGATATAGGAATTGCGGTTATCGACAAGGTTCGTGATTCCAAAACAGGAAAGGTTTTGGCTCGACGAGTTATTGGTAACGTTGACGGCAAAACGGTTATCATGCTCGATGACATCATATCGACGGCAGGGACTATGCGACAGGCTATAGACCTTGCTGTTGAGCACGGAGCCGGGGACTTTTACTTGGCAGCCACCCACGGCGAGTTTGTTGGCAAGGCGGTGGAGCGATTGAAGCATGCTCCAGTCAAAGAGATCGCTATTACGGATACGATCCCGATTTTGTCGCGGATGCGAAATGATCTTCCCTTGAAAGTTCTTCCGATTGCTCCCTTGTTTGGAGAGGCGATCCTGCGTATCCATCGGTTTGAATCTATTAGTGAACTTTTGGGAATATATGGGTGAAATAATGAGCGAACAAGCGACCCGAAAACGAATCTCAAAACTTGCAGAACTCGCCGAACACATGGCGTCCGAAATTGAGCGACTGAGGACGCTCCTGGATGCTGCTGATACGGCCATTTCCGCGTTAATAGGACAAGGAAGGTTCGGACGTACTCATATAGAGGATGCCAGAGCGCATGGTGCGGTAGTCGCTTATCAAGCTCTGAAGTGAAGGACAAAAATACTGGAGAAAAGTCATGACGGAATTAACTCGCAAAGACCATTTGGTATTCCATTTTCGCGTCAGAGATGAAGCTGGAGCTGCGTTGCCGCGAGGTGGAGCGACGGTTGTGTTTGTCCCTGAAGTCTCCAGATTTGGAACTTCGGTATGTTCTAACAAGGACATGTTCAGCAGGAAGAGGGGACGCATGATTGCGGCGGGTCGAGCCCTCTCAAAAAATTCGTTCTCTCGTCACCCCCCCGTCTCCGTTTGTCAGTGAAAGCCCTGCCACCATGGAAGTGATCCGTGGACTCGCCAGAGAACTGGCTCGGGATGAAGCCGTTTCGATTCTTGGAGATCAAGCAGTTCAATCGTGGACAAAAAATGAAAGAACTTGACTTAGCTCAAAAGTACCAGATCTTCTTATGCGTGGCTGGCTCGAAAAGTTATGGAACGGATTCTGCGCATAGCGATACGGATAAGCGCGGTATCTTCATTGCCCCACCGGAATATACTCTGGGCTGTCTCAAGACAGTAGAACAGGTGGAAGTGCCCGGCGAAGATACGGTGATCTACGAACTCGCCAAGTTCATCAAACTGGCCGCACAGTGCAACCCCAATCTCATTGAACTGTTGTTTACAGGCGAAGAAAACATCCTTTTCATAGACCCGGCCTTCGCACAGCTGCGTGAACACCGTCACTTGTTTTTGTCTAAGAAGGCGAAGTTTACGTTCAGTGGTTACGCGATGGCTCAGATGAAGCGTATCCGCGGGCATAATAAATGGATGAATTCCCCCCAGCCTGAACGTGCTCCAGAACTTCTGGATTTTGCTACGATTGTTACTTCGAGAGGAGTACTAGCTAAAGGTGGGATTCTCCAATCGAATATCGTGTGGAGCAGTGCTTTTCTGGTAAAAGTTAATGCGACCACATTTCGGATCTTTCAGTCACCGCATTTCAAGAAACCCATATTGAGCGAAGACGGTAAGAACATTCAATTTGTGGATATAAGTGAGGATAAGTTATTGGTGCGTCTGGAAGGCGCGGAGTTCTTGGGCACTTTGATCGTTCAGCAGGATGCCTACCGAGTCCAACATCGGATGTGGAAAGATTACTGGAATTGGAAGAAAAAACGCAACCCAGCCCGAGCAGCCTTGGAGGAAAAGCACGGTTTTGATTGTTATTCGGATGATACAGAGTTTTTGACTGACTTAGGATGGCAAAAATTTGACAGCATACTTATTGGAACTCCCTTAGCTACATTGAATCCCAAAACTTTTAAGGTCGAATATCAACTTCCTCTTGAACGACATGAAGCAATTTATACTGGAACTATGATTCGGTTCGAGGGGCATCATACAGACATTAATGTATCAGCCAATCATAGGATGTTTCTAAATCCGGTAAAACGACGATCTGGAGATAAGAAGGGGTGGAGGTTTATTCCTGCCTGCATGGTTCCAGAGACTTTTTCGATTGTTAATCGAATTAACCCCATCACGCATGCTTCGCCACCAGATACTCCGCACGGTATAGATCTTCGATTTTATTTGAGAATTATGGGGTGGTATGTTTCGGAAGGCTCTGTGGCTCGTTATTCTTCTGGGCTTCCATCTGCGTTGTCCATTAGTCAGCTTAAGGGGGGTAGACTTCACTGGAAGATAAGTAGAGCAATGAGCGATTTCGGTGGGCAAATAAGAATAAATGTCTACAGCTACTCGCGAAAAAATAGAATCGAAATGACTTGGATAATTTCAGATCAAGAGATTGCTCAAGATCTTGTGTCTCAGTGTGGAGATAAATCAGGAAATAAACATTTGCCACGGTGGGTAATGTCACTTTCTAAACGGATGAAAGAAATTCTCTTGAGTTCGTTACATGCGGGTGATGGCACGGATTCCAGACCTCATGACGCTCAAGTTTATTACACGTCGAGTCCGCGATTGGCGGACGATGTCCAAGAGCTTGCTTTTTTATGTGGATACGAAACTGCGAAATGGGGCAAGTATGAAAATGATGGAGCTGGCTTATATCATATTCATATTAACAAAACAGCTAAACAATTTCGCACGTTGACGCGAAAAAATGTTGAGAGTTCTATAGTTGCAAATCAACGTATTGTGTGTTTTACCGTGCCTAATGAAATTCTCATTACTCGCAGAAATGGAAAAATAGGCATCCAAGGCAACACCAAGCATGCCTCCCACCTAATTCGCCTTTTGCGCATGTCCCATGAAATTCTGCGGGACGGAGAAGTCATTGTCCGTCGTCCGGACGCGGAGGAGTTGCTTGCTATACGTGATGGTGCTTTTGACTACGATCAACTGGTAGAAACTGCGGAACGAATGGACGCAGAACTGGAAGAGTTGTACGAAAAGTCCACCTTGCCTCATTCCGCCGACAAAGAAGCGATCAATGATCTCTTTATGAACATAGTTAGAGATTATTGGACTCGTCAAGGATTGTAGAAAAAATGAAGACTCTTGTCAAACGAAAATTTGATGCCAAAGAGGATCATCAACTATCCTTGGATGAGAAAACGCTTTGGCGACTTGCTTGTGAATGGAATGCTCAAGATCCGCACATTTCTCCCGGACAGGCTGTCCATTTAACTGATGATAATCCGTTCATCACAGCTTGGTTAGAGGTGGTTCGTTTGATAGAGTGTGAGAAAAAATCGCATTAGAAACCTCAAAATTCTAATTGTCTTTTAGAGATTATTGGACTCGTCAAGGGTTATAGAATGACTGTCTATGAATTGATCCGTGAACTTTCGAGAAACGACGACCCGAACCAGCCGGTTGTTTTCATAAAGCACGAGGACGGAGAAGATGATCTACGACCTGTAACTCGTGTTTTGTTTTCAACTGATAAAGTCTATTTGGACGATGGCGAAGTTGTCGTTTAGAAACATACCTCAAAATTCTAATTGTCTTTCCCCATTTTGCATCGTATAGTTTAGCAGACAAACACTCTTGAAAGGAGTCTGCTATGACGAGGAAACAGTTCTGGGGAACAGTGTCGGCGATTGTCGCATCGTTGGGAATAATTGTGTTCATCATTGTGGTGGAAATTCACACGGTCCATGGTCACGAAATCGCAGTGCTGGAAACGTGGAGTGGGGGTGTTGATGACAGTGTGTATCAACCCAAGACTTACATTCGTGTGCCTGGGTTTATGTATACCTTCTACAACTACGACATGTCGTCGCGGGTTTACGTAATGAACGACGTAGCGAGCACAGAAGAGTTTGCTCAAGGCCGCGAAAAGGATAGCTATTTGGTGCAATCCGAAGAAGGTCAGGATATGCAGATTTCCATGAATATCCGATGGAGATTCGATCCAGACAAGCTGGTGCATGTCCATAAAAAGCTTCGGGTAGATTTTGAAGAAAAAGTCCTGCGCCCGACATTGTTAGGGGCTGTAAAGAACGAGGCTACGATCTGTAAAGCAATTGATGCATATTCCGGGCAGGGGCTTGTTAGGTTGCAGCAAGCTATTTTTGCCAGCTTGACTGATCCAGGAGGTGACATGAGGTTAAGCGGTATTATTGTCGAGAACTATGTGATCGAAGGAATCAAACTGGATGATGATTACATTGGACAGATCAAGGCTCGACAGGTTGCTATTCAGTCTGAAATGAGAGCTAAGCAAGAAGAGCAAGCCGCTTTAGCTGAAGCCCAGAAGGCTAAAGCCGAAGCTCGGGCAGACTATGAAACTCAGGTTGTAGCTGCTGAGCGTGATAAGTCAGTTGGCATCCTTGCAGCTGAGAAAAAGAAGCAGGAGCGAGTTCTGGCGGCTGAGGCTGACAAGCAAGAACAAGTTTTGGCGGCTGAAGGCGAGAAGGAAGCTGGTGTCCTGAAGGCGCAGGCTATTATCGCTATTGGCGAGGCTGAAGCTCATGCGAAGGAAGTCAATCTCATGGCGTATGCCGTGGATGGAGCCGACAACTTCGTTATGATCGAAGTGGCGAAGTCATTGTCGAGTAGTTTCGAGAACATTGACGGGTATCTGCCTCAAGATATGCAGATAAACGTGCTGACTGACTCGTTCATGAAGTCACTGTCGGCGGTCTTGGCGGGCAAGCCCGTAGCAGGAGAGTAAACTATGTGGAGATTTCCCGTATTGATGGCTCTGGGAGGCTTGTTGATTTTCGGGCTGGTCATGGCGATTGGCTCTTTCTTCAGCCAGAATCGTAAGCGAAAAGCCATGCAGGCGGCTATTGACGCGGCTCGCTCTCAACGCGACAATATATGGAAAGAGGCTGATAGTATAAGAGACATGGTCAGCCTCTATATGACGATGGTCGCGAAGCACGGACCAAAGTCAGTAGAGGCTCATGCGTTTCGGTTTGGGACGGGTAGCCGACTGATGAAGGAACTTCATGGTGACGACGAAGCCATGCAAGCATTCGAACAGCAAGCCAACATTATCGACGAAACATATCGTCGAATTCGGGCTTAATGCTTTCCTTGTCGTGGTTGGCAGTGTTGGAGCAGCCATGTTCTTTACGCTGCTGGTCTATCAGCGGGCGATAGGTGGACTCCTTTTCTGGAGCATTTGTTTTGGCCTAATTACACCGCTGAAGCTGCCTTTTAAATGGTCAATCTCAGCGTTTGTGATTTATATTGTCTGCTCAGGAGTGATTATTCTTGACATTTTGCCTCTGCCCGTGTATGGTTAGAGCATGATGAGAGAGATAAAAGCTCCTGAGTCGTACGAGCGTCACCCGACCCGGCGTTCGCTTTTTCTCGGAGGTGGACTTAGCAACTGTCCGAATTGGCGTCAAGAAGTTCTCTTGGCCCTCGCAGATTACGAAGTCGATTTGCTGAATCCGCGTCGAGACAATTTCGATGTCACCTGCCCGGTCATGGAACAAGAACAAATAGGGTGGGAGCATCTAGGCATCGTACAGTCCGATGCCCACTTGTTCTGGTTTTGCGAGGAAACGGTATGTCCGATTACTTTGTTCGAACTGGGCAAAGTTGCGGGCCTTCCTAAAAAACCGCTTTTTGTTGGGACGCATGTCAACTACGCTCGCAAGCGCGATATTAGGTTTCAGATGCTACTGATGCGACCAGAGGTCGAAGTCGTGCATTTGCTTGACCGCATTCTGGCTCAGCTACATGCTTGGGCCAGAGAGCCTTTTCATCGTTATCTCGGGCAGCCCATCTCTTGACATTTTCTCTGGAGTGTGGTATACTTGCAGCAGCAAGGATGTCGCAGAATACTTGCAGTAGCAAGGATGCCGTAGGATACTCTAGATGATCGGGTGGACGAAAACCAGGAAGAGATGTCCCACGCACGGGCTGGTTCTGCGCGGTCATCCGGGTGAATATTCGGGAACGGCAGATTACTGCCCTGCTTGCGGTGAGCGACTTGCCGTGGTCAGCGTCCCTTACTTGTTCCAGATTTACTTTCATCCTGCGATTGCGATTGTTCCTGGGATTCTTATCTTCGCTTTCGGACTCTTCATGTTTCTCGATGTTCGTGGATGCGTCATTGAAGATCGCAAAACAAACGCAATTGCCGAGACGGTTAGGGCAGAACTCAGAGACCGAGTTATGGGAAGCATGCCCAGTGAATGGGAGACCGTTTATTCTGGGATGGAGTCCGCAGCATATCAAAGCAACCGATGGAAGATGCTCAGCAACCATTTGAGTGAAGAGGGAAAGACAATGCCCTTCCTGAGTGGTGATCAAATTAGGGTTTTCCTTAATATGCTTGGAAGTGAACGAAAGGATGATGCTTTTGCCCTGATTACGAACTGTATAGAGAAGGGAAAGTAGGAAATGGCTTCATGCGAGAAAGCGAATCGAACCTGGGGAAGATCAATATCAAAAAGTTCCGGTGTACTTCGCCGGATGGCATTGAATATGTGACGGAGCGTGGATTGTGTGATTTTTGTCGGCAGCATGACTTGCAACACTCGAACATGGTGATGGGCAGAGGCCCCATCACAAAAAGTGAAAATGTGAAAGGCTGCAATGATGATTCATAGCATATTAGATACCGACACATATAAACTAAGTATGATGCAGTCCATTGCTCATCATTACCCTCGTGTGGAGGTCGAGTACGAGTTCTTCAATCGCAACAAGACTCCCTTCCCCGATGGCTTTGGTCAAGAACTTCGCAAAGCGGTTGACGCTATGCGAGAGTTGCGTTTGACTGGTGACGAAGAGAAATTCTTGCGAGAGCGTTGTTACTATCTGAAGCCTAATTACATCGATATGCTTCGTGGTTATCGCTACGATCCGACGCAGGTTTTCATTCGTCAAGTGGGTAGGGACTTGTTTGTCACTGTCCGTGGTCCGTGGTATTTGACGGTGTTATATGAAGTCCCGTTGATGTCCACAATCAGCGAACTTTACTTCGAGATGATGGGATTGAAGCCTGCCGACCACTGGAGGGACGTTGCTCGCGCTAAATTCGGTCGCATGTCTGATGCGGGTTGCATGGTCTCAGATTTTGGGTCTCGTCGTCGTTTCTCATTCATGGTTCATGACCGGGTTGTCAGGATCATGAAGGATTTCAAATGCTGTGCTGGTACGAGCAACGTTCATCTGGCTCACAAGTACGGGCTAACCCCTATTGGAACTATGGCTCACGAATTTATCATGGGACATGCAGCGATGTTTGGATATCGTTCGGCAACAGCGGAAGCCCTCAAGGCATGGATCGAGGTTTATGAAGGCGAACTCGGAATTGCTCTTCCTGACACGTTTACAACTGACGTTTTTCTTCGCGATTTTAATACGCTTTATGCCAAACTGTTCGACGGGGTTCGGCATGACTCTGGCGACTGGAAGTGGTTCACAGATTTGATGATTGCTCATTGGAAAAAATTACGAATTGATCCAGCCACGAAAACTATCGTTTACAGCGATGGGCTTGATGATGCGAAGGCCATTGAGATTCAGAAATATGCCGCAGGAAAAGTCCTGCCCCGATTCGGCATTGGGACCCACCTCACCAACGATGTTGGTCATACTCCGTTGAACATGGTGATTAAGCTGACAAAGTGCGATGGAAGACCGACAGTGAAGCTGTCGGACAGCCCTGGCAAGGAACTTGGGGCTCCTGAAGCCGTCGCTCATTGCAAGTACGACTTGCAGTTGCAGTAGAGGAGCAAGACATGAGTCAAGAACTGAGCGAGCGGATCGATAAAGCTATCAACATGATTGTCCAATTTGGTGGCATCGATGGAGACCACCACAAGACATGGGTTCTTGATCAGGCAGTTAGAGCCCTTTGTGGCTGTCCAGAGAAAGATGAATCCTTCGGCACTAACGAACAATACGAGGATATAGTTCGGGAGGCGAAGGCTGGAGAAGACGGACCAGAGACCTATTCCTGGGATGTTGGAGTGGCTCCCTAATGGCTGAAGAGTATTCTCGTATCATATTTGCTTCTTGCGGTGACAAAAAAGTCGCAGCCGTGAAGATTGTTCGGGACAACTTGGACCTCGGACATTGCGGATTGAAAGAAGCAAAAGAGATCGTAGGGGGTTTGCGGCAGCCTACGGCTCTTACCTCTGTAGCCGAAAAAATCAAGAAAAAGTGCGAGGAATTGGGAGCCAAGGTCATTGTACGTCCATGCGGTCCTCCAGTCGGTATCATCCGTGGGGTTGATTTCAGCAAAGGGAAGAAACCAACATGACCCTACATAAATATCTAGATACGTGCCCTGATGATGCCACGATGGTCGAGAAGGCTCGCGCAGTAGCCACTCGGGCTCACGCTGGACAAAAGCGCTGGAATGGAGACCCCTACATAACCCATCCTACGCGTGTCGCAGGGTCGTTCTATGGGTTGTCTGAGGTCGAGGACGAACGGGTTGTAGCTCTTCTCCATGACGTTGTCGAGGATACAGAGATCACTCTGGATCAGTTACGAGAGTTTGGGTTCACTGAGAAGCAGGTTGAAGCCATTGACTCCGTCACGAAGCGGGACAAGGAAAGCTATCTTGATTTCGTTTTGAGAGCCAAGGCGAATTCTATTGGCCGTCGCGTCAAGATCGCGGATATAAAGGATAACATGAGCAATCTTCATGAAGTCTTCAAGGATCACCCCGTCAGAGAGCAGAGGCTCCGACGAGAGAAATACAAATTGGCTCTTTGGGTGTTGAACCACCCGAAAGAAATTGAGCCGCCGTGTATGGAGGGTTGTCACCTGACATGAAGAACGAAGACATTGAAAAAAGAGATGCTGAAATCCACGTTTTACAAGACGTAAACTCTGATCTCTTGTGGCTTGTCGCCCAAGGTGATTACTCTGATCCTAAGGAAGAATTGATAATCAGGGCCGCAAAAGAGGGGAAAACCACCGAAGAATCTGCACAACAACTTATTGAATCATGCGAGCAAAAGATAGACACATTACAAGAGCATGCCGAACGGCGACTGAAAGAATCGACAGAATTACATCAATACCTCAAGTCGTTGGTGTCTGCTTTGAAGGCATCACTGAAACTACAATTTCATTACGCCAAACTACTGAACATGCATGATGGAGACGAAAGACTTGTTCTTGATATCGATCGTCAGATGGTTGATAAATGGATGAAATGGATGGAAGAACAGTCAGAATCGATTAGCCAATCTGAACAGGTAGCGAATTGTCCCAACGCTGTCGCTATGCAACTACGTGATGCGGCGGACAAAGGCGTAAAAATAGTTGAGGTCTGTGGACATACTGATACTTGTGAATGCTGTTGGTGTGCTTTAAGAGATACTCTTAAGGCACATGTCGCAGCCTTCGATGCCGCATTAAAGTAAAAGGGACGGTGGAGCATGGCGCGACATAATGAGCATCACGAAAGCCATCGAGACAACTAAAAAAGAACTCGGATTCAGTTTGGAAATCCTCACCGAATGGATTTGTGAGGGGTTCGCAGAACTTGTGGTTGATAAAGTTCCTGGAGCCGAAGCCTGTTGGGACTGTGATATCGATCCTAATCAACAAGATATTCCTACCAACAAAAGAGATCCCTCTCATTGTTTTGTTAGTTATAACGGCAAATACTATGACGCGGCCTGTCCCGATGGAGTTGATGATTGGAGGAATTTGCCATTCTTTCGTATGCATATGCGTGCGTATATGACTGAACATGAAAAAGAGGAATTTACAGTGAAGCAACTCAGGGATTGGGCGGCAGATGGGACCGAAGATATGGCTGAACATGAAAAAGAGGAATTTATAGTAAAGCGACTCAGGGATTGGGGAGAGTTGATCTAGATGCCGGATCTAGATGCCGGTTGGGTTGGCGAGGCGGAAGATTTTGCTCGTGAAATTTTGGAGGCTTAGATGAATCTGTTACAAAGACAAGTTGGAGAGGCTTTCAAGAAAGCTTTCGGTCGAACTTCGTTAAGGGCTCGCCTCCAAGACATCTTGGGTGAAGCCATAGAACTTCAGCGGTTTACCGATATCCAGAATCTTCAAGAGGAAGCAGGCGACTTGGCTTGTTCTCTGCTCGCGTTTTTTGACGAGACTGGACTGAGTATCGAAGAGGCTGTGCAACAAACGCTGGAAAAGATCGAGCGACGACAACAACAGTACCATGCTCTTGGTCGCAAAGTGAAAGTTGCTCTTTTGGGAGGAGCGTTTGATCCCCCCACGCTCGGGCATATAGCAGTAGCCAAGTTCGTATTGGATAGCAGCCGCGAGTTTGACGAAGTGTGGCTTGCCCCCTGCCATAAGCACATATTCAACAAAGATATGAGTAGTGCGGAACACCGTTTAACCATGCTGGGATATGCTGTTTTTGACGATGGGCGTATCAGAGTTTTCGACTACGAGATACAGAACAAGCTCGGCGGCGAGACGTACCATTTCCTCAGGTCTCTCATGGACAGTGAAATGGTTCAGACTCATGAGTTCAGTTACATTATCGGAATGGATAATGCCAATAATTTCGATAAATGGGTAAATTTTGAGGAACTGGAGCGTCTTGTTCGGTTTGTAATTGTGCCGAGGGTCGGGGAAGAGCCGAAATCTTCAGTTGACTGGTTTCTAAAACCACCGCACATATTCTTGCGATCTGACACGCCTTTGCCTGACACTGCTTCTTCGAGGGTCAGAGAACATGTGAGCCACCTTGCTCCTGGATCAACAAAGCATTCAACTGTCCTTGAGCAAATGCTTGATCCTCGCGTCTTGGACTACATTGAACGTAAGCGATTGTATGTCGCGCAGGAATCATAGCAATAAGTTCCTAATTAATATGCATCAACTACCCAAGGGCTAAAGACCTTGGGTTTGCCTCACACGTAAATAGGAGACGATTGGGTGGTTGATAACACCCTGCCTAAAAAGTTCAATCCTCCATCGAAAGGAAAACTAAACGAAATAGGGTGGTAGATCTTATTGATCTCTTGCTTCACAGTATATTTACGAGCTATATTTATTGATGCGTTCCAATCTGCATCTAAAACACAGCCATCTGAAGCGTAATACCTACATCCCTTGCGCTCTCCTCTCACAAGACCTCTATGGTCATTTTGAGAGGTATAAGCAGGGTTAACCGTTTTCACCTTCTTTCCAAGAAGGAGTGCCTTGTAGGTTAAAATGTCTTTCAAGAGTCCAAAGGGCACTTGAGAGAGACGATTTTTGGAGCTTTTGCTCTTTTTGTAATTGGTTTTTCCTAGATTGTTCTTTTTAAGTGAAGACAGATCTTCGAGCACAATGGTATTGGAGTCTGTTTGAAGTATCTTGTTTGCTATGTGATGACAGAGATTTTTGTTCTTATCTCTTTCCTTGCGTTTGAGCCTTTTGAGTTTTCGTCGTGCTGAATGTGATCTGGTTTTGGGTACTTTAGACTGTAAAATTCGTTTCTGATAACGTAGTCTTCTCTTTTGTTCTAGAAAAGACTTATCAGAGAGTGAGAGTCCTTCTGATGTTACAGCAAAACGCCTTATGCCCAAATCGACACCAATGCATGAGTTCTCGATATAGGTGGGTTCTGGAACTTCAAAAGAGACAGAGAGCCAAAATTGCTCATTTTTGTAAAATACAAGAGGATCACAAGCTGAGTATTTGGAGAACATCTCAGCAAACTTAGAATAGGGATTATAAGAGCAGGTTATGCGCTTTCCTTTTCTGACTGTTGAGAGTTGAATTGTGTTGTCTTTGCTGAATAGATACAAGCGTTTGTCGAGTCTGAGAGCCAAATTACGTTGTACACAAGGTTCTCTGAGAGAATCGAGTCTTTTGTTGCTCTTGATTGATTTATAAGCAGCATAGACGGAGTCTTTGGCTCGTATAATGAGTTGTGAAGGAGCTTCAGGAAAGAGTTTACGACATTTGTGATAATTTCTGTCGTACATTATTTTCTTGTCGATGCTTTTGGTTTTGAAGGTGTCTTGTGATATATGGTTCCATATTTGTTGGTGAGCAAGTAGCGTTTTCAACAGAAGGTCGTGTTCTTCTGTTGATTGAGTGTTGAGTTTGATGTTGTAGGTTAGTTTAGATGTAATCTTAGCACTCATATGTACTAATACTGAAAAAAAGGAGCGTTTCCTCCTTTAATTTGAGAAAATATTATTTTATAAGGAGTGACAATCAAATAGGACGAGGGCCACCAGGAGTTGCTCCATCCGTTTGACGAAGATTTAGTAGATGATACTCCCGAGCAAACTATCAAATACTGTACTGGAAAAGAACATTCCACGACAAACTGTCACAATATAATGAATTACTGTGATCACGAGCCAAAACATGTCACCCCGGATCAGCTTGATCGATTCAGACGGTTTTTGCGGGCCAAACGGATGAATCATTATATCCGCGAATATACCGATATAATGTTGCGTGGCCACGAATTCCCGATTCCCTCGGGAACCAACATTATTTTTAATCTAAATATAGGCGTCCGAGAGCCAGATTCTCCTTGACATCCGCTTAGTTGCTCCCCTATAATAGACGAGAGGTTACTAGGTAAAAGGGAGTAGCTATGTCTAAAACAGGGTCGCCAAGAGTCCGACCTAAGGTTATGGCTAAACAGCTTAAACTGGCGGGGCAACTTGCTAAGAAGAACGGGGGAAAACTACCGAATCCGTGGAAAATGATCCAGCAAGGGCAAAGCGGATTGTATCGTTATATGCATCGTCATCCGGAGGCTTTCAAGCATTTTGAAGTCGAAAACGCAGTCGAACCGGAACCAACCAAACGAAATGGAGAAGGCAGTTTTAATATTGCCATCAGAGAGGAACATCTTGAGAAGGCCCGTGAATTAGCCCATCAAAATGATGGGGTTCTTCAGGACGCCGGTTGGTTGATACGGCATGGATATACTCGACTGGCTTCTTATCTGAAGACGTATCCGTATGTCTTTGTTCATCTGGATGGAAAAAAAAGCGCGGTCTAACGTACAGAAAGAGAAGGCGACGGAAAATATGACGGACTCCGAGCTGATTAGGCGTACGATAGCTGATCTAGACCGTCTGATTCTACAGATTATGGAGGAGCGGCAGAATATCAAGGCCCTATTGTTTGCCACGCAGAGACGGCGGAACCAGTGGGAGAATAAGCTCCACGTTGTCAATTAGCATGTATAATGCCACATGGGAAAACTGCCACTCTTGCTCATTGTGCTGAATACTGGCGAAAGAAAGCTGATCAACGAAGTTCAAGTGGTCTCCATCGAGCCGCACGAGAATGGCAATGCGTACCTCAGAATGTCCAACGGCGACGAGCTTATCGTCAAAGAGCCTCCGTATGAAGAATGGGAAAACGATTATCACTCCCGCCATTAAAAATCTGGCCTGCAAAGGCTGAAGGCTCCCGTCCTAAAATCTCTCGATAACCCCTTGACATTTTTCTCAAGATGAGGTATATTTCGGGCATGAAGACTAATGACCGAGAGCCAATTGTCGTTGGACGGGTCTATTATCGTGTGATGGGCAATCCCAACGGGCTTATTCCTTATTTAATAAGAGTAAAGGCTGCAACCGTTGACGAAAAACGCTCTTGGCCTGGTCCAGTGTCGAGTTTTGAACCAGGGTATCACTTCCTCACCCCAGCTGAAACAAGAGGAACTGTTTTCAAGAGTTTTGATAAAGCTAAAGCGAAAGCTATGCGAATAGCCAAAGCTGTTCAGAAAGATTTGGATGCGGAGATGGGAGAACTATCCGCAACAACAAAAAAACAACTCATGTTCGGAAAGGGTAAATCCGATTAAACAGAACATCTTTGTTTTGAGTCGAGTCTAACTTTCCTGTCTTTGGCCGCACCTATCGTTCTGCCAGTCAATTCGCAAAACTTCTCAAGGCTCACTCGTAACAGCAACGCTTCTTCCTCTTTGCTCCACTTGGAGCCCTTTATGACAGGAACAACGATTTTGTGCTTCCTGGGTAGTAGAACCATCTTGTCGTCGTCGAAAAGGTATTGAGTTAATTTGCTGGCCTCTTTGTTTTTGATACGCATGTGCGAATAATCATCCGAATCGTGTAGCCGGTATACACCGGCAGTTAAAATGATGCCATTCCTTAGTAGATAGGAGTGTAGTTCCTGGATGAATGCTCGCGTCCCTATAAACATACATACTTGATGGCTGCCCTTGCCCGAGATGCATCCATCTCCATAAAAATACCCTCGGAGGAAATATTTCATGGTGTTACCCTCCAACTTGGGCAGGGTGTATGTTGAAGTCTTGCGAGGTACGATATTGAATTTGGACAAATCTGAACATATTTCGTCGCTCGGAAACGCTATTATGCATGAGTTAGTCTTCGTTACTGCGGATATTTTTCGTTCTCCTCCAGCAATCTCCTGATTTATGATTTCGAGAGCCAATTGGTCTTTTTGTGCTATATTAAAACACAATCTGGCTTGCCCCGTTGTGGTGTTGCTGATGCAGCCATCGGCTGCAATGAATCCGATAATTACAAATCGTTCAGGATATCTGGCCAAGTTCTGTCGGGAGAAGTACTCATTATTAATGCAGGCTATGTTGTATCTGGGGTTATAGTATGGGCAGTCGATTCCTTTGGTCCATCTGTAAATTGCTTGAGTAGACGTTTGAAGGGTTTTGGCTATTTGCACAATCGGTATTTTTTGTTCTCTCATTTGCCGCGCTGTTTCATATTTGCTTCTATTTCTGGCGTGTACGGTTTTTGATCCCATTTTTGGCTCCCATTTAGCATAAGATAGATAACATGAATTAATACCAGATTTCTCTACAAAATCCTCTTGACATTTTCAGAAAAATCGCGTATATTTCTCTTGAAGGAGAATTGGTGTGGCAACTAAGCTTGGGCGAAAGATATTTCCTGTTGGTCATACAGCGGACGATTTTGAGTGCTTTGGGCCTCCGGCCGCTCAAGATGGAGAGTTCGACGATTGTATGTTGGCTGATTTGGGCTGTTTTAATCAGTCATTAGTGGATTCGAACAAATTCTATCATACGGCCGTGGTGAAGTCGAAAAAGACCGGAACGTGGTATACCTACTTCGAGTGGGGACGCACCGGACATTCCGCCGACTTTTTGTTCACAGAATGCCACGACAAAGCCGAAGCACAGCAAGTCATGGCAAAGCAGCTTCACTCCAAGAACGACAAGCGAGGAGAGTGGGCAACCATCGCAGGCATCAAGACTCTGCGAGCCAAGGAAGGCAAAGACTGCTATCTCGTTCGTCCTGCTGCTCGTCGTACCACTGGTCTGCCCGATGCTCAGAAGGTTATCCACGACGACGCTGATCAAGCCCAAAAGACGACTCCGAAGAAAACCGCAAAGAAGAAGACTGCGAAGAAATCAACCGTGTCTCGTTGGGACCCCAAAACTCTGGAACTTGGCAAGGCACTGACGGGAGCTGTTGTTGACTATACCCGCAAGAGCTTTGCCGGTGACTACGTTCCCACACAAAAAGCCATCGACGAAGGGCGAGATGTCCTGACCGAAGCCATGAAGCGGGTTAAGAAGATAGGAGACAGCACGAAGGCTCAGGTCAAAGACAAAGCGTTAGTGGAGCTAACCGGATTGCTCTACAGCCGTATCCCCAAGGTTAAGGCTGTTAGGGCTGCGGCTGAGACTTGGATTCTGTCGGGTGCCAACATTAAGGGTTGGCAAGACGATCTCGATGCTTTCGAGTCTGCTCTGCTGGCTCTGGATACTGGAGCGGTAGATGACGGTGACAGCACCGTCATCGATCCATTCGGCGGCTTTGATCTCGAAATGAAATGGATGGAGCCTGCAACCATCGAGGGCAAGTTTATCCGCAAGTGGATGCCAGAAGCCAGCGCTAACCGTCACCATGGTGTGGGTGGCATGAAAATTCGGAACATGTGGGCTCTGCGACAAACGAAGCTGGTTCCTGCCTTCTCTCGCAAGGTTGACGTTATCGCCAGACAGAAAGGAACTGGGAGACGAGATAAGCCCAAGTTCCAGCCGCCGACGCGCCCTGATCTTAATACCACGGATCAAAAGCGTTTTAAGGATGCTAATGTCGCCTTGCTGCTGCATGGGTCGAGGACGGTGAACATATCTGGCATTTTGCGTACAGGGTTGAGGTTGCCGCGCGAGTTGGTTGGGGTTGCGATAACCGGGGCGTATTTGGGACCTGGGTGCTATTGGGCTGATGATTGGCGAAAATCTGATGGATATACTTCCCGGCAAGGTACATATTGGGCGGGCGGAGCTGGCGCTATCAAAGGACGTGGAGCTTTTATGTTTGTCGGGGATGTTGTTCTTGGCATTCCTTATGTCTCCAGATCAAGTTACAGTGGTATTAGGCCGCCTCCTGGATTTCACAGCGTAGCTGGATTAGCAGGTCGAAGTAGCGTGCAAAATAACGAATGGGTAGTTTATGACACTTCGCAGATTAGTTTAAGATATTTGGTTGAATATTCTGCTTAAAAATAAAGAATTGTTCCATGGATATTGTATAATATCAATATTCATGAGACAATCCAAATATTCACAACTGAATGATCGGAACTGGCTACACCAGAGATATGAAATAGAAAAAGTATCTCTCAGTAAAATGGGATTGGAGATTGGCTGTGATCGCAATTCCGTCAAACAGGCACTCTTCAGGTACGAAATCCCCTTACGAAAAAAGACTATTCCCAAGTTATTCAAAGAATTGAACGATCGCCAATGGCTTTATGCTCGCTATGCAGTGCAAAAGCTTTCATTAAAAGAGATTGCTGCCCAATTAGGCATACCGGAGCAATGTAGTCGTATTCGTTATGCTCTTATGAAAAACGGTATTCGGGTTAGAAAAAAGGGTGAAGGTCAGAGAATCTGGCATCGACATCAAGGCACTGAAGATCACTTTATTTTTAACAAATCGGTTATTGCGGGCTGTCTACTGGGAGATGGTGGATTTAAGATACAGAATCCTAGAAGCAATGATTCCTGTCCAGCATTTTGTAAAGGGAACATCAACTTTGATCATGTCCTTTACGTGGCTAATTTGCTTTTTTCGAAGAACGGTGATAACCGTATTTTTAAGACTGAAAACGGAGCCGGATTTGACAATGGCTCAGCAATGTTCCGATTTTCTACTCTTACTCATCCTTGTTTGATGGACTGGTATAGGAGTTGGTATCCTGATTGGAATGATTACAAAAAAGTCATCCCCTCCAATTTGGAATTGGATCAAACTGCCCTTCTGCATTGGTTTATGGATGATGGCTACAGTTATTGGGCTTCTCACAAGAACGGCAAACGGAAATACCTCCGAGTTGAATTCGCAACTCAGTGTTTTAATAAATTTGAGCTGGAACTGTTGGCTGACTCCATTTTGAATGTTCTGAATATCAGAATGGCTGTGCGATTTCATCAGAGGCATGGAAAAATATGCGGTACAGGCTGTGAAATGCACGTTCAACAAAAGGATGTCCCCGCATTTTTTGAAGTTATTGGGCCGTGTCCCGTCCCGAGTTTGGCCTACAAATGGAAAATTCCTTCTTGACATTTACGCTCGATTGTGGTATAGTTGAGGCATGGCAGTAGAAGCACGATTGTTGGAAGCGTTGAAAAGATTGCTCGTTGTTGCGCAGGCAGATGTAGCAGAGGCGGCTCCTGGTGATAGTGTTGAACTGATAGCAGAAATAGCCAGGGCAGAAAAGGTGATTGTAAAGGCTATGGCCAATTCAGAAATCGCGGGTAAGTTAGATAATGAGATGAAAGAAGAATTACCAGAACTCACTCCATTGGCAGATGCTAAAAATGGGGACATAGATAAGCCAGCCACGAAGGAGAAACAAACAGTTGAAGAATATGCTCGGTCCAGACCCGATTATGTAGTGTTTAGAGGCAGGCTCGCCAAATTGGAACATGGTCACTGGATGGAGTTACGTGATCCTGATCGGATAAATGGAGGGTTTTGGTGTCATGCGTGTACTGACGAGGATAGATGCGGTCATTACATAGGTTTGGATGACTTGCCTACGTGAAATTCGAGGGGTGCTAAATGCGAAAGACGATGACAAAGAACGAAACATTCCTCGTTATAGCGGCAATTGATAAAAGTCCTAAACTTTTCAAAATTGCTCCGGGTGAAATCCAAGATAATGAAGAGGCGGCTCTAATAGTCGTGGAGCAAAAACCTGAATACTTCAAATATGCCTCCGCACGACTTAGGTCGTCCAAAGCCTTCATTAAGAAGGCCGTTGCAATTTGCGGAAATGTTTTGGAATATGCTGACAAGAAATTGCGTGATGACCGAACTGTTGTGTGGATAGCTGTTGATGGACACCCTTGTGCAATTCAATTTGCATCGGCGAGATTAAGAAACCAAAAGTCGTTGGCTCTTGATGTAGTAAGCCGTCATAACTTTGCTATGGATTATGTGTCAGACCGTCTTAAAGCAGATGGAGAAGTAATAGAAGCTCGTGCTCCTTATCCCGACATGGTGAGCTAGTTGATTTTGATCTGAAAGGATTACTAACAAAAAATGAACGCGATAACTGACAAGTTGCTTGAGAGATTGAAAAAAGTGGCAGCAAGAGAGTGCTGGTCCGACGATCCGGAATGGGAAGGGGCAAACGACTATGCTGGCGGCAACATCGATGATGCGTATTCTGGAGGTTGCGAAGACGGCGAAGCTCATTTTGCTCGTGAAGTGTTAAAAGCTCTTGGAGAAACGTACTAATGCCACATTACATCGGACCAGATCGAGAAGTTCAAATTGTCACCAGGAAGGTGTTTGAGAATTTCAACCGTTGTGATGATCAACGAGCCTGGGAAGCGGCATGTTTAGAACAGTCAAATGATTCATGGCGCGAAGTCTGCGTCAAGAAACCAGCCGACGATCCCGACGAAGAACATCTTCGACAGTGGCTTTTGAATAATGGAGCCACGGAAGAAGATGAATACGTTTTTGTGGAGATTTGCTGGTAACTCAACTGAACGGGGATGATGGAATGGAAGGATAATGAGATGAAAGAAGAATTACCAGAACTCACTCCATTGGCAGATGCTAAGAATGGGGACTATGTGCTTGAACGCAGTTCTCACGGCGAAGGTTCTGTGAGATATGTTGCGAGACAGGTAATTGCCTGTGGCTCCAAAACAATCACTACAAATTTTGGGCGGTATTCGCGTACCGGCGGAGTCTCATCAAGTTCTTCTGGGGGCATCCTGAAGCGATCCTACCAACTTTGTGAATCGGCTGATGATCTCGCGGCTTGGCAAGATCAGGCTAAACTGGGCGCACAACGTAAAGTCGATGTAGCTGCACAAGAAGCGGCTCGGATCGAGGCACGTAAGCTTTGGCTGGATGATTTTTATGATGCTGTCCGCAGTTCTCTTCTTGTAGGTGTCCCAACCAATCCAACACCCCAAGCGCTGGGACTGGAGCTTGTAGATAAAGGGAAGCGACGAGAACTATTGGAACATCTGATCTGGCACGCAAGCAATTGGGATGTGGATACAGCGAGCCCTGTTGATCTGATCAAGGATTATCAAAAATGAACGTGATAACTGATGAGTTGCTTAAGAGGTTGAAAGAGGTGGCAGCAAGGGAATGCTGGTCCGACGATCCCGAGTGGGAAGGGGCAAACGACTATGCTGGCGGCAACATCGATGATGCGTATTCTGGAGGTTGCGAAGACGGCGAAGCTCATTTTGCTCGTGAAGTGTTAAAAGTTCTTGGAGAAACGTGGTAAGGAGAAAACGAGATGTGTAGTGACCCCAAGGTAGCACAGGAAGAGTTGGGTGGGTCGCCGTGTGATTTGGTGCATAATCCAGACGTTGTGGGAGCCACTTTGGGGGGCATAGAGGGCTGTTGTCGTAGCATTGCAGCCCACAAGGTAACTCGTGGACAGTTACATCATCTCGGCACGATTTACGATCAACTGGTCGTTATTTCAGAGGTAATTCAACTGAACGGTGAGCGGTGAATGATGGCTAAATTTACTCGAACGTAAAACAAAGGAGAAAACGAGATGTGCAGTGACCCTAAGGTAGCGTCTGAAGTACAGGAAAGATTGGATGCTGGCGAGCCGTTTACGTCGGCATGTGTTTCTCATCCGATCATTGCCGCTGATCATAAGGTGCGGCATCGTGATGTATCGACTGCCATACGAGAGATGTTCCGTCACGGAGAAATGATCGGGAAAGACGGACCTTACTGCCGAACCAGCATCAGTGTCTGGCCTGGCGGTCCTGGAAGTGTGCCGCAAAATGCATGGTTGTATCACTCTGATCAAACTGATCCCAACTCATTCAAGCCAACTTCACGCGTTCTCGTTCGAAATGTTCAGGACAGCGATGGCGACGACGATCCTGTGGTGAACGTGACGAATACGGCTGACGGTTCCACCGTCCAGAAGCAATGTCAAGTTCAGACGGTGGAAACCACGCTGAACATTCCTCGGACGCTTATTGAGAAGATCGGCTGGAAAGCGGGGGATCGTATCACTGTTGATGTCACTGGCTCGACAATAGTGGTCAAAAAGTCCTCAGATGCCGATGCTCGACCGGACGGACAACGGCGGAAGGTGGACGCGGAAGGCAGGATTCGTCTTCACGGAGCGGCTGTCACAGCGTTGAAGACCACGTCTCCGATTGCTCTGCTGGTGACTCCGACTGGAGCGGACGACTACATTCAGGTGTCGGCGTTGACGACGCCTTCTGCAACCACTACGACACCTGCACCGGATGCCGATGCCACTGCAACGGATGCCAAAAAGGGTGTTAGCGTCTGGGAGTGACGATGCTGGACGCAACCGCGATCTACGCTGGCAGCTTTGATCCCCCTACCACGGGTCATCTTTGGATGATCCGGGAGGGGGCCAAGCTGTTCAAGAATTTGCATGTAGCACTGGGTACAAACCCAGACAAGAGGTCTGCCTACTCTTCTGAGCAAAGAATTGAGTGGCTTCGCGAGATTGTCAAGAGCGATGAGCGGCTCAGCGATGTAATCGTTCAGGAGTTTTGCAACGCATATTTGGTTGATGTGGCCCATGCTACTGGCGCGACCTTTGTGCTTCGTGGAATAAGGAACGAACAGGACTACGAGTATGAGCGTGCGATGCGCCATATCAACGGAGATTTGCGACCGAGTATAACAACTGTGTTCTTAATGCCTCCACGGGATTTGGCGGAGGTTAGTTCCAGCGTGGTTAAAGGATTGATTGGACCTGAAGGTTGGCGAGACGTGGTGAAAAACTATCTGCCGCCCTGTGTTTTTGGGAGTATTTGTCATGAACATGACTGATCCAATGACACCATGGACGCCCGAAGACGATATAGCCATGATCAAGGGTGGTCCTTGGCCATGTGTCTTTGCTTTGCCGCTAAAAAGGCGCTTAGGAACCTCGGGTGGTGATTATGGATGCGTTACCCCCGATGAGAGATCTGTCATCCTTGTAACTACTATTTGGGATTTCGATCCTTTCGCAAAGAAGATCGAGTATGATTCCGTGGAAGCCATGATTGCAGATGGGTGGATGGTAGACTAAATGACACGAGCAGAACATATCGCGTGGTGTAAGCTGCGGGCGTTAGAGTATTTGCCTGATGATCCAATAGGAGCTTTCACCAGCATGGCATCGGATCTAAACAAACACGAGGGGACTCGTGGGCATATTGGGATAGAGCTGGGAATGATGATGCTGATGACCAACAATCTCGGTGAGATGCGTGAGTTCATAGAGGGTTTTAATTGAGATGAGCATGCCAATATCAACGTGTCAGGTTTGTAAAGCTGCTCTCGGTGACGAGGACGTGTTCAACCAACTTGTCGAGGCAATGAAATACAACCTTCAATGCGGACACTGGAGTCAGTTCCCTTGTGAATGTGATCCTCCCTGTCCGAAGCCATCTGATGAACAGTTGGACAAGTTCAACGAACGTATGAATGCTGCCTTGGGTAAGGATAAGGAAGAAGATGAAACATTATGAACACGCCAGAACTCGACAAATTACACAAGGCAGCGGATTCCTCCCAGTGCTGTGGAGAGTTTTTAGAATGGCTCCTCCAAAAATATGAGTTGTGTACCCGCAATGGTGGCAGATTAGTGCCCATTTCTGCGGGAATAGACAAACTGCTTGCGGAGTTTTTTGACATTGATCTTGGTAAGATTGAACAGGAGAAAATGGAAGTTCTTTCTAATCTGAGAAAGTTATCAAGGGCTGAATAACATGTTCACAACTAAGTATGCAAACTCTCAGATTATGGAGTTCCGTGAAGCAATGGGGACCAATGTCAATTTTCTTGAGCGTCTGGATAAGATGTTCTCAACGTTGTTTCTCGTTATTGCTCGTACTTCTGGTGAGGCATTAGGACCCCTAAAGGGGTTAGAAGTAATGATTATTTTGACCGCAGAACTCAGAAAACGTACTCGCGAGTATTTCTGCGTACCCGCTGTAACCCTTGTTTCACTGAGGTGTATCATAAATGGTATCCCAACGGGAAGAAGATAGTTCCACGGGATTTGAAGCTGACAATCCCAGCTATACAAGTTTGGTTCGCTGACGATGGATGTGTCTCTCGTCCCAGAGGCAAACGCAAGACTGTGCGTTTTGAGCTAAAACTCTCTACTCAGGGTTTTGTGCCCGAGGATGTTGATTTTCTGAGTACTCTAATACAAGATGTCTGTGGCGTAACATTCAACCGCGTGAGTGATAACACGTTACGAATGTGGAGAACGAACGAATGTCGGGATTTTCTGAGGCAAATAGATCCTGATTTTCCTTTGGAACGTAAATCCCGGATATGGAGGAATCCAGATTACAAGTTGTTTGAAAGTCTCGATACCCCAACAAGCAAACGTATAGGTGCAGGGATTGCTCTCGGCAATTTCGTATAGCGATTGGAGAGTGATTATGAATTTGGATGATAGGATGAAGCGTTACGAACTCAGTTTCAGCCAGCATCTTATACATAGATGCCCAGCTATATGCCGGCTGGATGGGCGTGCCTTCCATACTTTCACAAAGCCCTTTGAGCGACCGTATGATAGCGTCTTCCGAGCGCTTATGGTCAAGACGGCACGGCATCTATGCGAGAAAATATCCACCGCTCGATTCGCTTATGGGCAGTCGGACGAAATCTCTATCCTGCTCATCGACTATACTCGCTTCGAGACAGACCAGTTTTTCGATGGCAAGGTACAGAAACTCGCTTCGGTGATTGCGTCTGAGGCTACTGTCGCGTTCAATGAAGCTCTCTGGAAAGTCGTCAATTGTCCCATTCCGGCTTTTGCGGATTTGGCTAAGCCGCTGGAAAAATCCCTGTTCAAAGCGACATTCGATGCTCGCGTCTTCTCTGTGCCTGAGCGGGACGCGGGTAACTACTTCATCTGGCGACAACAAGATGCCATTCGTAACTCAGTTCAGTCTCTCGGGCAGGCTCATTTCTCGCACAAGGAGTTGCAAGGGAAGTCCAATGATGACGTTAAGGCTATGCTGGTAGACAAGCCACGGTCCACAGACGAGCCGTGGATCAGTTGGGAATCGCAGGCCGATGAGTTCAAATACGGATTCACTATCCAGCATTTTTCTTCAGTCGATGCTCATTCAGGGTGGGTCCACGCCCCCGCTTTGGTTTTCGATAACAGCTTTTTCTGCTCGCTCCTAGATCCAGAAGAGGAATGAGTATAATGTAGGGAACCCAAATTGGAGGATTCCCTATGGCTGACATTACCGATGCTGAAGCAATCCGCTTCATAAACGAACAAGTCCGACCGATGTCGGAACTACTCCGCGATATTTATCATCTCGCCCAGAGTGCGGAAGGACTGTGGTTTACTGGTATAAATACCACGGTAGGAACAAGCGCGGGCGATAATATTATGGATGGGCGTGAAGCTCAAGGGGTTTCGCGGTTGACGGCACAAGATATATCAAATTTCATGGCTCAAGTCATCAACATTCAAACGTTAATGGAGGGAACTACCGTTACAGGAACCGGAGGCGGGACCCTTAATGTGATTCGAAAGCCCGCTGTGCGTGGACTCTCAGTCAATTTAGGATAGGCCCAGAGGAAATTTTTCTTGCCATAGAGGATTTCCTTGACATTTCTTTCAAAATGTGGTACAGTATAATCTGATATCGCCGAAAAGGGGGGAATGGCACTGCCGTGATGCTATGGAATGTGACACGAGAAAAGCACCAAAAGGACAGTTCCGCGTAATTGGAAAAGACAACCCCAGAGACAAGGGGTGGAAACAGGGTGATTATCCTACGCTTGGAGAAGCCACACGACAGGCTAATCCACACGGGCATAGTACTATCCGTTTCAGAGTCTTCGACGACGAAGGAGAATGCGTTGATGCTGTGTGAGACCTTTATTCGCGCGGTCCAATCAGTTAAAGATAGCGTTGTCAAGAATCCGAACTTCAGCGATGACAACCCACAGGTGGTCATCATGGTAATGAGTGACGAGGAACCACTTAAAATCGTTGGTGAAGTCGGAGCCGTGATGACTCTCGGCGACGGACGCGTCGGGCTTGTAGTATCGCAATGACGTTTGAGATATTCTCTGAACAAGTACGAGCGAGCAACCTCACGCCTCGCAAATGCCGGGACGATCATTGGCAAATTCGCGGTGGCAAGTTTTGCGTAAACTTCTATCCCTTCAAAGATGGTGGCCCGAGCTTCTATGTCAACGCGATGAATTCTGGCTCTCGTCACCGGATCACTTTGGCAGACGCCATAGCCGCTGCCAACAGCCCTCCGATCAACAAGCTCCATCGGCGTACCCGCAACCGCAAGAAGTCCTACAGAGGGTCTACTGAGAATAAGCCCTTTTTGCTACTGGTGCAGAAAAACTCTCGTTGTTGCCACGGCCACGCTCGATCACATGATCCCCTTGTCCAAAGGCGGGACGAATGGTACGGACAACTTTGTCTTGGCCTGTGAAGGCTGCAACCAAAATCGCCGAAATAACATGCCAGAGCGGACAAAATGGGAGAAATGACCATAATTCCTCTTGACATTTATTGACGCATCGGGTACACTTCAACCATTGGAGAAGACCGATGGGAATGCTCGCAGTAATAGAATTGGCACGAAAGATTGAAGCGGACGAGATGACGCTGACGGACGCTATTCGTCAGCATCTCGCTACGGGCTTCTTCAAATCAGTTCAGGAAAAGTGGATTCCCGTTTGTGTTGGCGTTATCGAGCGTTACAGGGGCGGGGATACCGATCTTTCTTACGGAGTCAATGTTCCTGACAAGCCTACGGACTGTACGGTGCTCGTTGAGTCGATCGTTGAAAACCTGCATCTCGAACCGTTTATGGGAGAGGCAGGCGGATGAAGGGTAATGTTGCTTTCGTACTCGGGATCGTCGTGATTAGTCTCTTTCTCTTTTTTGTTGGCAGTCTTGTGATTCCTTCTCTCGCGGGAATGGCAGGAAATTTTTCTGACCACCCGACTATTGCGATTTACGAAGGCGAGCGGTATCATGTCTTGCCAGAGAGCAAGCTGACCGAGACTCTCGTGATTATGGATGAACAGGGCGAGAAGTATTACGTTATCAGCGAAGAGAAGCTGCGGCTATTGGGACCGAAACTCCTGACTGGAGGCGAATAAGATGACCGAGGTTATTACGATCAATTTCACGTACATCTTTGCTGTGATGTATGCGGTTGCCAAGGCTGCCGCCTCCATTTGGGTTTGCAAGCGTGAATTCCAGTACCCAATTTGGAACAAAGAAGGTGTCCAGATTGAGCGGGGCCTTCATCATAAGGCCCAGTCTTTCTTGCGAAACTGGGCAATCAACCCTGAGTGGGGGGCTTTCAAAGCCGTCGCGTTTGCTCCCGTCTTTCTTGTTACTGGCAAGCGGCATATCCATGCGTTCATGCCTTGGCGAGTTCAGAAAACTCCTCCCTTCTGTCAGCAATGCAATGACAAGGGCAAGTATTACGTCAACTCGTTCATTGAGGGGCAACATGGCTGGCAGTCTTGCGAGTGCCAGAGAGAGACCATGCCAGAATCGAAGTCCGATCATTCTTGTCATGTCTGTTTGGATCAAAAGACCATTGGCAAGAATCGTCCCTGTCCTCACTGTGAGCGTCGGTTGATACTTGTGCGTCACGCTCAGACTGAGTTGAATAGAAATAAGATCAAGAATCCCGAATATTGTGCGGGCTGTGGCATCGAGGCAGAGCTGAAAGAATTGGTTCTGGTCGGAGAAGGTACTGCCGAGCGATGGTTTTGTCGCAAATGTCTGCTGAGCAAGACGCACCTCCGTCTCGGTCAGAAATTTGATGGAGCATGGGTTAACTGGGGACAGGACCTTGTCAAGAGGCATATCTGCGAACGATGCAACTTCAGCTATGTCCATATCCGTCACGAAGACAATTTGTGTGAGGAATGCCATAAGAAGATATTTTTTGATACTCTCGCCAAGAAACTTGCTACCGTGAACGAGAATGCCCCCCAGCCCGTTAAGAGGCCAAGGTATCTGTATGATGCTTTCAGATACTTGAAAGGTGACTGTTTCTGCGGCGACCCCAGTTTGAAATCTGTGGAACCATCGAGTAAAGCTTGGGCTCGTAATTGTTCTCTCCGTCAAAAGCAGCCAACCGAACTCAGTGTGGGCGATACCATTGTGGTAAAAGACGTCAATTGCGGGCATAGGAGTGCAAAGAACGCAGGAAAGAATTTGCGTATCCTGGCGCTCAATTTGCCGTTTGCCATCATCGAAAGAGCTGGCGAAACCTCCCACACATGGGTCGAGCCGATTGATCTTCGGGGCATGGGAATCTATGGAAAGCGAAAGCGAGCGGATGCGAGGCGTCAAACGATAGCATACCAACCGTTGCTTGACCCCACTGCTCTTGAGGTGGGTGATACGTTTGTGCTACTCTCCGTCCGTGAGGGCGTCGTACTGAATACCGCCGAGGCGCCTGAGGCCTTCTCTGGGACAGATGGGAGTTTTCGTGGTGAGGCATACCGTGTTACGAAAGCTGCTCATGTTGCCTCGAAGTCCTCGTCAGGATTCTGCACTGGCAAGGTATGTATTGAAGCAGAGGGTCTGTCTTTTCAGTCTGATCGTCGCCGGGCGGGTCGGACTAGCAGTACGGGACTTCATCGATTCGTTTGTGAGAAGCTGCAAATCATTCCTGTGAATGATCAGTACATTAGTGCGTCAAGAACTCATTTTGTATAGGAGTGATCGATGGAATGGACTCTGTGGATTGTTGCATATTTGGTAGTAGGCGTCGTCTTGACGGCGATACTCTGGAAGGTACTGAGTATCCAGTGGAACGCCGAAGCCGGGGATACTAAAGCCATGATCATTCTGAGCCCGGTTGGGTGGCCCCTTGTTCTACTGTTGTTTGGTGCCCTATGGCTGTTTAACAAATAAGCGGGGAGGGTTTGTAATGAATGTCCTTGCAGAAAGTATTACGTTTCCGGTGCCGTGGCTGCCGATGCTTATTGCTTTCGGAGTAATGGGCGTAGGTTTCGGTATTCGGGGCATCCGGAATTACTCCAGGGAACGTTTAGTTATTGAAGAGGCTCATGAGCGAGAAGAGACACAACGCTTATTTCCGTCTCCATGGGATGAAGCCTACGAGGAGTGTTGTGAAACAGACGGCAATCCCAAATCTCGCATATTTCTAAAGGGATGGCTGTCCAAGCACGAAAACCTGCCACTTCTCTCTTCAGAAGCAGTTTGCAAGTTGGCTTGTGAGTTAACGTTCGAATACTGTGACAAGTGGGAAGAATGCTTAAACATCCTTGCCCTGTGGGATGCTGAACGGATTGTCATCGAAGCTGCTGCGACGGACAGGAAAGATGCTGAAAAGGCAAATAATTTGAAGAAAAAGAGAGCCCTGTTCTCCTATCCTTGGGACAAGGTTTATGATGAGTGCAGAGTCATGTCGTTTGTGGGAGCCCAGGCTTGGCTGCGGAAGTGGATTTCTGAGCAGGATAGTTTGTGTTCCATGAGCGTCGAGGCTGCTGATGAACTGCTTAATCATGTAGCACAGGAGCATGACGAGCGCAAGGGGTTTTTTGGACTACTGTCTCCGTACCTGGATACTGGTTGCTTCGATAGGTATCGCAATATCGCCGACTACAGTCTGCGGGACGAATTACCGCAAGAGTGGTATGATTTCTGGCAGGAGATGAAGGGCTATCCGGCACGCAGTTCTCTGTTTGGGCGGAGGACCGGCTGGTATAGTAAGGAAGGGACCATGGTTCATCCTGCTCTAAAAGTTCCCCTGACTCCGAATCAAGCGGCTCTTTTATCTCGGGCTCTTGGCGATGGGCATAAAGGATCTACTGAGTACTATGCGGAGGGCCTCGCTAGGTGCGTATTTACAGGAGATGAAGTGCCGCTGGTTACGATGAGATCGAAACCAGGGGTAGCGGCGGAGACGGTGGGCGAGATAAATGAGAAGTATCGACGCCCGCCTGATAACACTGATCGCATCGACACTTCGGGACCACCTCCGGGGCTGAAAAATGACCTGTGAAGATGTCTCCAGTAATTGGTCCGCCCCGTGTTTTGAATACAACAAGGGCCTCCGTGTGGGCGGACCCTTTGACGGCACCGAGCATTCAGTTCTATTCTTTCCTGGTGACCACCGCAAGGGATACAAGCCCACCAAAGAGTTCCTTGAAGTTAACAGGGCGTTCTGCAAGAAATTTCCAGAGGGAGCCGTCTACCACTGGAATAAGGAAAAGAGAGAGTGGCATTACGTTGGTCAAATGCCTCAAGATTCACAAGATGGGGCCAAGAAACTTTTCTATGTTTTCGGAGTTGACCCTAATCCTCCCCTGTAATCGGCAATTTTTGCCGAAGTCCAATAATTGCTCGTGCGCCAGTAATGATAACGACGGACGTGCAAATCTTTCCTATTTTACCTTGCTTTCCTAGATTCACGTGCCATACTTCACGCAGACGGCATTGATTGTCAATGCCAATTCTCGGGAATGTGTGGAGGCATGCAAATGAAGTCCGGAATGCTTGTTGTTGCTGTTGTGGGGCTGGGGATGGCTACCACGTGTCTTGGCGTTGATCGTGCTGCTGCGGAGCGGCAGCCGGTTGCAAGCCCTGTGCTTCAGGGAATGGAAGAGATTCGGGCCAATGATCCCGAGATTTATGATCACTTCGCTGACCTTCTTTCTGAAGGCTTCGACGTTTCGACAGAGGACGAGTCGATCAGCATGATCGACAACGGGAATGAGAAGTTCGTTGTGGTCGATGTTGGTGGCGAACTACAGATGTACCTTCTCGTGAAGAGTGGCGAAGAGTACGAGATTGCTGCCCATGTGGCAATCGAAAACTGGGAAGAGAGTCTTTTCGCGGATGGGAGCATCGATCTCCTTACCACGGTGCTTGAGAGCGATGCTGCGGTAGTCGAGCGGTCGATTCGGATTGGTGAGATTCGACAGGCGTTTGTCGGGGGTAAAAGTGCAGGGGACATTGCGCGGGGGCAGGCTGCAATTCAAGGCAGCATCACTTCGTCACCACAACCGCAAGCACAGTCCGGAATCGAGGTTAGTTGCTCATCCGAAGCAAGCGCGGTTTGCTGCGGTTTTGTGATAAGCAACCGAATTCGGCTGATATGCGTCTGTCATAAGGGTAGTGGCGAGTGGAAAGTTTGCTTTGATTCAGGTTGGTCCGAGCCGGTCTAGGGGACGGAAAGTAGCGAGTGGGGAATTGCTCCCCTCCTGGCCCGGTTGTCTCAATGAAAGTTGGGGCAGCCGGGTATTTTTTGGCCGTGTTAGATTGACATTTTTTCTGTTTCCGCTTGACATTCTCTCCTAAATGCGGTACACTTTGACAGGAGAAAAGAATGAGTGAAGCCAAAAAATGTGGACGGCCACCGCAGTATGTTCGATTTAATGGACATACAATCAAGGGTTTATCAGGTCCAAAACCTCCGCTTGAGGTGGAGACGGGTTCAGACCGTTACCCAGATGGTAGATACTACTCTACCCATGGTGATCCGAGGACAGGGAAGCGTGAGTATTTCGGTCGTGATTTAGCCGAGGCTGTGAGATTGTTCAGAATATGGAAGAGCCTGGTCGCAAGGAAACGGAACTCATGAGAATACAGACATTTTCAATAGTGGTGGGAAGCCAAGCATGTGATGCATCCTGTCCGTTCTGTATCTCAAAGGTCACCGGCTTTGAGCAGCTACCGAAGGGTCCAGAGATCAATCAGCGGAACCTCAAAAAGGCTATCCGTCTGGCTCAAATGTCCGGGACGACGACAGTGTTGTTGACGGGCAAGGGAGAACCAACTCTCTATCCGCAGCAAATCACCACGTATCTTCAGGAACTCGGTGATTTCCCGTTTATCGAACTTCAGACGAACGGAATACGAATCGGACGAGTGGCGCAACGAAGGGAGCCCTCCGACTCTGTGGAACGCCGCTTAACTTCCAGGCAGATAACTCGGGATAGGCTGGAAGAGTGGCGTGACCATGGGCTGAATACCATCGCAATATCGACGGTGGGGATCAACCCGGCTGACAACCAGAGAATCTATCACGAAGATTACCCGCCCCTGGAGAGAACTGTGAGTTTTTTGCGGAGCCTGGGGTTCACCGTAAGACTCTGCGTGATGATGCAAAAGGGCATGGTGGACACATTCGATAAGGTCCATGAAGTTGCGAAGTGGTGCAAGACAAACGACGTGGCTCAATTGACCGTGAGACCAATTCGTCGATCTAGCTCTCCGCTGGCAATGAGCGAAATGTCTGCTGAAGAACGTTATGTGGCTGAATTCGGTCTGACCAGTGGGGATGAAACAGCCATCCGTGATTTAGTTCATGCTCAAGCTACCCACATTCATACGCTCATGAACGGGGCTCATGCCGCACGAATCTACGATTGGGATGGGCAGAATATCTGCGTATCCGATTGCTTGACAAGTGAGCCCGCTTCGGATGATATAAGGACGCTAATATACTATCCCAGTGGCGAACTCAGCTACGATTGGCAGTACCCAGGAGCACGGCTACTATGAGACTGTCTCAACCTCGTGCAGAAGCGGTTTGGCTCATGCTCGTCAATACTTGCGGAGCCCACCGAGATGATGGTGAGTCGTTCATTCGCTATGCTCAAGAAGACGACCCCTTGGAGTTCCGTTTTCAAGGGCACTTAGGCTTTGGCGGAAAGTTGTACTTCGAGTCTGTGCCACGGGTCGCTTGTTATAAGGAAGATGAAACCCCGGAAAGAAAAAGGATAGTTGATGATGCCAATGAGTTTCTCACCGCCCTCGCCAAATGCTGGGTCTGACGGGAAAATAGGTGCTTCACAAGTCTTTATCATCTTGGCGGTGATTGTGGTTGCGGGAGCCGCGATCACTTTCGGGGTACAGGCTATTCAGGCGGCTATGCTGCGAGCAGACGAAGACCGCGCCACTCAAGCTCTTTGTCGGATGTGGGTGGTTGACATCCTTGCCGAAGCCAAGCAAAATCCTCCAGACGTAGGGACTTACGAAGCGATGTTGCCTGCCAACGATAGTTGGGGCCAACCGTTGACTTCCGTTCTCATTGTTGAAGAGTTGGAGAACTTTGCCAGAGTTCGTTCGTATGGAAGAGATTTAATCTTTGACACCGGCGACGATCATGTCTTCTCTAAAACAGATGTGCATATTCGCAAAAGCATTTTGAAAGGGATCACTGCGGGAGCCCATTCTGCGGGGAAGGGGCTCACGAGCGGCGTGATCGAAGGGCTTGGAGAAGCCTCCTTGGAAAAAGCCAAGGCGGGAGCCAAAAAGGTCAAGACCAGTCTGATGGATAGATTCAAGAAAAAGGAGCCACAAGATGAGGATGATTAGTGCCCTGTTGGGACTGACAGGGTTTTTTGCTATCTGCGTATTGTCGTTTAATTATGTGGAAGGGCATGAATCTACGAAGGTCAAGAAAGAACTGGAGGAGTCCAAGCAGGAAATCGAGCGCATTGTCGGCGATGCCAAGGTCTTGAATCAGAGCAAGATCGACGTGGAGGGGCGTCTGAAACAAGCATGTAGTTTGCTCGCAGCCTTAGACATCCTTGACGGTGGTATCTGTGATGGAGAAGAACTGGAGGAGGGCGAGAAACCAGACGTCGTGGAATCCGGCCCCGACAAGTTCGAAAAGCAGAAATGCGAAGTTTGTGGTACAGAGTGGAGTGCCGCCAAGGGATGGCCCTGTCCGAAATGCCATGATCGTGAAGCGTCGAAGTCGGAGGGCAGTTTTGATGAAACCGATTAAGACGACTTCGTTCCACTACCGCTACTACTGCTGGGTTCGTCGAATGCTAGGAGTCGTGGAGGAGCCACAAACAACAAGTCTCTGTCCGTACGTTCAGACTATGTTGTGTGGCTCCGTTGTCTGCGTTTTTTCCGTGCCAGGCGTAGTGGCGGGCTGGATTTTCATGAAGCTCGGACGAATCTTGTGCAAATTTCAAAACCCAGTCACTGACACGATCATCGAGTTTTTGAAGAGTAAGACCGGGTGGATCGAGAGGCTGGATGAGGGTCCAACGGACTTCTCCAAATCTCCGGTCGTAACTGGACTCACATTCACCGTTTTCGGTGTTGGAGTGATTGTCTGTGGGGCTCTGGCTCTCGGCGCAACGGGCTCGATACTGGGGCTTCTCGGCTACGGGCTTTGGAACATAGTGGACATTATAGTGTGGCTATTCGGCCTTGCAACTTGGATTCTCGCCAATATCTTCATGATCTTCTATTGGCTCGGTCATGGCCTTCATAGCATCTACAGCGGGACCATTTGGCTATTCACGAACGGTTCCTTGTGGTACTCCATTGGGGCATGGATAGTCTGGTTTCTCGCGTGGGTGCTTGGCGTGGGCGTGATGTCTCTTGTCCTTTGCGTCCTCTTTATCGGTATCTCGAAGCTACCTGGCGCCCGTCGATTCGGAAGATTTCTCACGAACAAGTTCAATGGGTATGGTGAGGCCCAGAAGGCACGAGAACTTCGTAAAGCCGAAGCGGTCAAGAGATTGTCACCGTGGAAGTGCGAATATTGCAAATACAACAGCAATCCGGCAGCTAAAAGCTATTGCGTGGAATGCAGTCGTGACAGACCAAAGATCCCCGCGTGGGTGTATCTGGTTATTTTTTACCCGTTTGAGTGGTTGCTTGTGGCGGTGGCTAACTTTGGCAACAAAAGCCGCAAGATCGATTTCGTCGGCCCCTTGGGGATCATCTGGACCTACATAGTCGCCATGAAGAGGGGCGTTTGTCCAATAGTTGAGTTTGTAGACCCTGTCCAGTTGCAAGTGAGTGCTCAAGCCTCGGCGCAGGAACGAATGGACAGGGAGACAGCCGAGAAGACCGATGATGAAACCCCTGACAAGGAAAGCACGGAAGGCAAATGATATTTCCCCGAGAAAAGGCGATAATTTCCCTTGACATTTATCCGCTGATCGAGTAGACTTTAGACAGTTGAAGGTCAGCCTACTATTACGGAGAAATGAGATGGCGAAAACACGTACCAAAACATCTGGCAAAAGCAAAGCTTCTCTGCTCGACAAAGTTGGCAAGAAAGTAACCGGACAGTCAAAAAGTATCACTCCTCAGATCGCTGTCAGCGACGAGGAAATACTGGAGTCTATGGCTGCCATCATCGACGCCAAGGGTGACAGGAGCCGGGCTGAGAGTGCTCTGAAGATCGCAGAGGGAGCCTTTCGCGACGAAGCCACGGTTTTGTTCGAAGAGCGTTGCCGAGACGACGGGACACTACATACGTCTGTTCGTCTCATGGGAACTCTACATCCTGATGGTGAGGCTAAACGACCTCTCATGTTGCGGTTCGAGCAGAGGCGATGCTGCAAAAAGATGGACTTCGATGAAGTGGATGATGCCCTTCACTCCGCATTCGGGCCTGATTTCGAGAAACTGTTTGCCCCGTCTCGAAAGATCGAGATCGATGTCGAGAAAATGACTGAGGATCAAACCAACGACGTTGTGGAAGCTCTGATGGAAGCCCTCGGTGACGATTTTTCCAGCATCGTCCAGGTAGACAAACTGATGGTCCCGAAGACAGCTTTCTTCGGGCAGCGGGTTTTGGACGCCAAGATTCGCGTCAAAGCTGCCAAGGCGGCTGCGGACGGCTTCGCCGTACCGTTTGCCTCGTCTTTCAAGCTCTAACCAACACCTGTCTGTGGTTGACCTGGAGAGCCGTCCCAATATCGGGGCGGCTCTTTTTTTATATCTCTTGACATTTATTGCCTGATCGGGTATACTTCAATCATGGAAGAAAGGGGATTGCATAAATTGCTCTGCCATGTTACAGTGGGGTCGCGAAATGATTCGATCCTATTTGGAGGCAGAGAATTGGGCTACGAGTTTAAGAACAAGTTCAGTATTAAGGAAGCTGCGAAGTTTTTGGGCATAACCGAGCAACATCTGGCTCTACTGACCATGGAAGGAAGTATCCGTCAATGTCAGTACAAGGGCGAACGGTATTACCTCGGTGGAGAGTTGGATGTAGCGAAGTGCATGCTGAAGGAAGCAAAACATGGGTGCCATGAAACGATTCGCCGAAGACGTATCGGTTGACATGGGTTTGGACGGCGAACTCAACGACGATGTCTTAGCGGAAGCACAACGCCGACTCGACGAAGTGGAGGACAATGATGAAAATTAACAAGTTCTCATACGAAGTCTCGATGCATATTGAGCTTACCCGTGAGGAACTCGATCTGATAAGAAACTGCGCTCGCGGACACTATGATGCGGTGGTAGTGCAAGCCGCCTTGCATGGTGGTTTTATGTATGGGTGGAACAATATCCAGTTGGATTCTGACGGCATTCTCGTGTGCTCCTCATTCAGAGAACTCGATACCTGCGCCAAGGCTCTTGAGCAGCCTTCGGTATTGCCAGAAAAGGATGGTAGAGCACGCGGACAGTTGCGAGCCACTATTACGCGGGCTCTAATAAGTATCAATGAAGAGACCCGACGAGTGAACGAAGCGACCGTGGCGACGGGAATGTCGATGTAATGGAACGAGAAAGACCATACATTCCGTCTGAACTTCTGGAGCCTCATTTGATGAGGCTTCTGGGATGGATGGTGGAAGAGATCGCCTCATTCGAGGAATTTCCATCTGAGGAACAGTGGAGATTCTGGAGCGAGCAACTCCACGGTGTTGACAAGCTAATGACTGTTTTGGACGGCGGGGGTTATGACGCTCTTCGACCTATTCATGCTGTTTTGGCTTGGAGCAATGCCCGATGTGGACTGGACGCATTCTACCCCGGCTATGGTCATCCTAAACGGATGCCGAGAACGTTGTCTCCGATAACACCTGAAGTTCCGTTTACTGAGGAGATAGAAGAAAAAGCGCTGGGAATATGGACGGCTGCGAGGGAAGCAGGAAAGGAAAAGTGGCGCGATGGCGAAAGTTAAATCTCCGCTAAAAAGTGCTCGCCTCGGTTTGGATTTAAGCAGAAGCGAACTGGCTTCCCTTATATTCCCCAGTAGAGACGACCATATTGCCAAAGCGGAGTTAGCTCAAGAAATTGCTCTTTGTGAGGCAGGGCTGTGTGATCCCGATAGTCCAGATTTGAAATTCTTGTTCGAAAAATTAGCAGAGCAAGGCTATGGAGATCTCCGGGATAAGCAAAGAGAATGGATTGACGAGCGGAAAGTAAAGATGGAGCAAGGCGAATGAACGTAGTTCTCACACAATTTGCCATTGATCGTCACTTCGATCTAGACTCAGCCGGGACGGTGATCAATATGCCGCCCGAACTCTTTCTGTCGAATGTCCGTGCAATGCAACCCGTCATTATACATGACGGCTATGCTCCATTTTGCAAGTTGTTGTTCCTCGACAACTGGACAGACGCAAGAACTGGGACGCTTGAAATAACGCCCGAGAATGAAAAATTTCTCAGGTCTTGCTACGAGAGTCGCAGACCAGAGGAACTTCCAGTGTTGGTACGATGGTTTGACCGCGTGCCGCTCGTCCCGAAAGCAGAATACCTTGGCCTGGTTTTGTACAACAAGGAACAACTCGCAAAGGAAGGGACCGACATTGGAGACGCCGATTGGGGCATCGTGGCTATTCTCGGACAGATGCATAGCGACGAAGAGCCTATGACGCCTATGACAGCCATGAGGAATGCTCTTGGCGTCGAGGAAGGTGGCTCAGGCGTACCCATTGACCGTGAAACGTACCAGCGATCTGTTAAATTTTGGAATGCTCACGCAGCCGTGAAGGTGATCTAATGTCGTATCGCCCCAACATTCAGCAAGCTATCCGTGACTTGGAAGCCCAAGCTAATGGTCGCACAAGGTGTGGTGACAGAATTTCTATCACTTACTTGAAGGGCAAGTTCGTGATTCTGTGCGTTGATAGAGGAGGGATCAAGGAAGGATGGACCGAGACAAGCTTCCTTTATACCCAAAAATCCGTCACTTTGCTCAAAGAGATAATTGCGGGAGATCGAATGTGTTAATGCAGGAGTTGTTTGGAAGTTACCTGGGATCGTCTGCGGGATAGCGCCTACGATACTTTGTTTCGGCCTTGTTGGTTTGTCCGCAAGATCAATAAGTGGTTTGGCCACGATTGTTAGAAAAGGGTCGGATTTTCCCTTGACATTTATCAAGAAATCGGGTACACTTCAATCATGGAAACTCGCGAAGGAAAGCTGATCGAAATGCCCACGGACGACGACGATTGTGCCGCATGGGTCATGGATCAAAACCGAAACGTCCGGTTTATTTCCAGCGAAGAACTTGCGAAGATGCCTGAGTTTGTGACCGAGACGATCAATGTCGGATGTCTCGCGGTTGAAGGGGGGCTAATGGTTAGCCATTCCTTGGATCAGCTTTTTGATGGGACAGCACTGGTTTTAGATCTGCCAGTGGGTCATGATGTTGAAACGGAACCTTCTCCTTGGAGGAAGACTGTGGCAGAAGATTACTCGACAGGATGGATTACTCTCGGCTCCGTAGCAGATTTCGACGTGGCAACGTTCATTAGGGCTGTTCATGAGCTGTCATCGGCACAAGGTTTGGGATTCCTCGCTGACAAACCGGGTCCATTACCCGATTCGGAAATCCAGCCCTTCCTCAATCTTTTGGCACAATACGGTCACGCCCATATGGATTACATCGCTGGCCGCTCTGCCAAGATGTCTATCGACATGCATGACGGTCATTACTTCATTCTCGATAAAGCGTGGTACGACCATACCGACGGAGAATTCAACGAACTCCTCGCTCGCTTCGGTATCACCCGAGGGAATAAGCAGACGCATGGCCCATCCTGTCAATGCGACGACTGTAAGCCGGATCACCCGCTGCGTGATCCAGAACAGGCTATCGGATTATGTGGACTCAGCAGAGAAGCGAGCCCGGAGGTTCAGTTAAAGAATGGTTCCGCCGAGCTTCGATCTTTGGATGGTGACGCTCAAAGACTTGTTCAAGAATAAGCCCGTGGTAATGTACGAGCTTGCGATGTTATGTCGCAATCCCAATCACGAGCCATTTGGGAGTTGTGGAAAAGACCTGATAGCGAGTGGACTCGTTGTGTGTGAGGCTGGAAAGTGGCAGGTCGATCAGCCTATTCAAAATATCGTTCTCTCCGCCTTTCGAGGCGAAGAGGTGCAGGACATGGTTTTTGGTAGTCCAGTGAAGTAGGAGAAAAGCGATGGACAGTGTTACGGTTTCTGTGGATCAGTTGGTCGGGTGGGTGACGAGCGGGTACGTTTTACTGCACATCCTTTTTGGGCTGGCTACGCATTACCATTCGGTCTTGCAGGTGCGTAAGTATAATGCGAAAATTGTGACCAATCAGATCGGCTTGCGCGAGGTCAGCCCCTTCAAGATGTGCGTACTTTTCGCTGGGCGCATGATGGCGGGCTTGCCGTGGTTTGCCGTGCGGAGCATCATCGCTCCCGTGGGCAGTCAGTGGCACATGAGGCCAGAGCAGATTTCTACGTGGGGCTAGACATAAGAATTCCCATGCTTGTGATTTGCTGCTTGGGGATAGTCGCCAGCGCGTATGGGGCAATTGTTCTACGCAACGTGTTCTTCATGGTGATGTTTCCACTGTGCGTTGCGGGGGCGGCGTTGGGGTTGGCAGAGCTGTTGCATGTGACTTGTCCTGGTTGCAAAAAGACTGTACGCAGGCGGAGCGCAAAATACTGCCCTGACTGCGGAAAGGAACTCTGATGTTGATTAACAATGGCGATGGGACTATGACTGCTGGTCCCTTGGACTTCATTTGTATCCTTCGGGACGTGCGGGGGGCCAGATTCCACCCTTGTTTCGTGGAAGAGCGACCCATGCCCGGACCCGTGAAGTCAATCGCCGATACGCCGTTTATCAGAGCCAAGAGCAAGATGCACCATACTACCGGCTTTGGGACTTTCGAGGAAGCTCAGAGGAATGTTCTGGAAGACTTCGCGAAAAAGATAGTCTTGCCTCCCGCGAATGTGGGCACGAAAAAGGCGATCAACTGGGATTCGGCGGATGTAGCTTTCGTCGTTGTGCTTCCGAACTGGGTCGCGGACAAAAAAACCATTGATGACGTACTCTCTGTCGATGCCATTGGGGTATTAACGAATGTGGAGGTAACCGATGTATAAGCAAATGACTCGCAAAGGATTCACGGCTATAGAACTTGTGGTGGCAGTTGCGGTACTCGCCATTTGTCTCACTGTCATCATTGGCGGCGGAAGCTGGCTGCTTAGTGGTTGTGGAAGCCAACTTGGCGACAATCTGATCGTCAACCCGTTCCATAGCTCCACCGCGCAAATCATGGTGAGAGGGACGTACTTCGGTCATACCGATACCGGCAACCTTTATCGAGTGGTCGGCAATGTCGTGCAAGACTCCGATGGCGGGTCCGGGACGGAGACATTCGAGGTTAGCGATGGCTTCATCGACGGGAACTTTCGAACCGCTGATCTCTTCGCTGAGTTGCTTATCGCCGAAGGAACCTCGCAGGTATTCGAGATTGAGATGCGTGGCGAGCGTAGCGGAATTTCAGGTGGTGGCAGCTTCCGGCAGATTCGTTCTGTGACAGCGATAATTGGAGAGTAAGAATGGGATCACTAACGATTGTTCCAATTGATTTGATCGGCTACGGGGCTCCCGTCCTTGGCGTCTTAGGGATAGTTTTGTGGTGGAGAGTAGTTACCCCGTCATGGTCGTCCACGCCCACTCCCACATGGGCGAAAGCATCAGGATGGCTCGGACTGGTTCTTGTGGTCGCAGGCGGGTTCTCGTTTCCTATCAAATACGACATGCAGGGCCGTGCCGCGCATGAAGCTTCCTTTGCCGAGCTTCCGACTGAATGGCAGGACTTCTACAACGGCATGAACAAAGTCGATTTCCGGCTGCACAGCGAAGCAATCAAGAGGTTTACAAGGACCGTTCCTCCGCAGCTTACGCCCGAGAATTACGCTGCCCTTACCGGATCACATCGTACTTGCGGCGAGACCGCAGCCATGCGAAGTATACAAAAGTCACGGCACATAGACGACATGGTGAAACTCGATTTCGCGGAGGGAAAGTAATGACACCGCAGGAAGTCCTAAAACAGCTCAGGCGAAACTTGGACGAAGATTACATGGCTCGTCCTCATAGTCAGACAGCACATTTTCCTTCTGATAGCGACATGAGCGCGGCAGGGCTGACAAAGGATTCGCCCTTGATCGAGTTCATGGACAAGCTTACATGGGGAACCCGCGGAGGCAGTGATCCGTTGACGTACAAGCGTTTGCGTGATTGCGACACGGAACACCTGCAAAACATCCTTATCACGCAACGCCAGATTCCGCTGATGATGAGTCGGGCTATCATTGCCATCCTGCAAGAGAGGTATATCCAAGAATTGATCTGGAGCAAAGATGTCTGCCCAGAATTAAAGGGCAAGTATCCTTCGACGATCTGGCCTAACCACTGCATTAAGAAGGGCACAAACCCCTTGGCGGAACGTTACTGGCCGTACGTGGCGAAAAAGACGAACGATGTTTCGATTGATGGGGGGGATGATTCCTTTTCCGATATTCTCCTCAGGGAGTTCGCAAAGAAGAAGTCTCGTCCGAAACGACTGAGGCGACTGAGGGCCAGGTTCTGGAAACTGGTAAACGCTCTGTAGGAAGAGAAAATGATCAAGAACGTGATTCTGCCCGGAAACATCGATGTCAGCGGGCATTTCTGGAACACCTTTGGGCGAGTCGAAACAGAGTCCGCCGCTCGGGCTCTCGTCAGACTCTTTCAGAAGCAAAATCCAGGGTCATGGGAACCGATACCATGGAAAGCAGACTTTTGCCTCCACGGTCTCTCGTGCAACAGAATGCTCACCGTGGAGAACGGAACGCTCTCGATCACGGACGAGTTCATTCGTATGATCTCAAGGCATGCCACAATTGAGCATGGCAAACCACGTTCGAAAAACCCGATCAAGCGTTTGGGCTCGCGGCTATGGGCAATGGCGAATCAACTGTAAGGAGGTAGTATGAGTATTCACGAAATTTCCATAGTCCAGATTGATGAGATTCTACCTCACCCTAATCCCGAAGTAACACGCATGGAGTTAGTTTGCATTTGGGGATGGCAATGCTGTGTAGGTAAAGGGGAATTTAAGTCCGGGGATAAAGCGGTGTATATTCCTCCCGATTTTTTAATTCCCACTGATCACCCCTCATTCGCCTTTCTTGTTCGAGAAGATGGCAAGCCGAAAGAGCGTATCAGAGTACGGAGATTCAAAGGAACTATCAGCCAAGGGCTCCTGATCCCTGTACCCGACGAACTGGCTGATCTTCCAGTGGGCGCGAATGTCATCGAGCAGCTCGGCATCGAGCGGTACGTTCCGCCCATTGATACAGTGGGAGAGAACTTCATTGGCGGCCCGTCTGGTCTATATTGCTGCAAGTTTGACGTGGAAAGTTGGCAGCGATGGCATACGATGTTCAAAAACGGAGAGATTGTCCATGCAACAGAGAAAGTGCATGGCACCTCCGCGAGATATACTTATGCCAAGAATTCAGATGGGGAGTGGACTCAGTTTTGCGGAACTAGGGTAAACTGGGTGAAGGAAGATTCCAGCAAAAACTGCAACGCCTACTGGCGAGCTTTCAAGCAATGCCTCGCTATCGGAGAGTGGTGTCGAGCTAATCCAGAGAAAATCCTGTATGGGGAAGTCTTTGGCATTGTGAAAGGCTATAAGTACGGAGCCGAAGGCGATACCGTTTTCTTCGCGATGTTCGGGATATTAAACCAGAACACGTGGCTCAATCCCGACGAAGCACGAGATTCAGCAGATGTCCATGGAGTACCATGTGTTCCATTGCTCTACTCTGGTCCCTTTGATATCGAAAAAATCAAAGAACTCGCCGAAGGGGATAGCTCCTGGCTTGGGGCGAAGCACAGAAGGGAAGGTGTCGTGGTACTTCCCTCCGAGGAAAGGACCGATGCTGAGTTGGGACGGGTGCAGTTGAAACTCGTCAGCAATCGACATCTGGAGAAAAGCAAATAATGAATGATCAACTCGAATCTTTGGGTGGGCCGTTCGCTGTCGGTTGGCGTGACCGAGGAATGGGGCATGGCGATTTCGGCATTCTGGACAGCGAAGGTGAACTCATTGCCAAGGTTGTCTCTGGTCGTGAAGATCATGCCCTTGTTCTTGCGGCTTCCGCGATGCTATTGGAGGGCTGCAAAAAGGCGTTGACTTGTGCAAGCATTGACTCCAGCGTGCGAACGCTGCTTGAGACTATCGTGGCCGAGGCGACGCAAGGGAAAAAGCCTCCTGAAAGCCCTTGACATTTATTTTGTTTTCGAGTATACCCTTTATGTAATATCTATTAAATTAAATGAAAGGGGTTTCGGTGATTTTCTCCTAATGTAGTGGTAAAGGAGAAAATTATGAACGAAACTTTGAGCTTTGGAAGCAGAGAAGAGCAGGCAAAATTTATAATCGACAATCCGGCAAAGAAACGAAAATGTAGTATCTGTAAAGAAAACAAGAATCTTTCTCAAATGATGAAAACAACAGATACAACCCAACAGGGCAAAAGGTGGCTTATAGGGCACCGATGCAATGATTGTCGTAATCGCAAGAAAATAGTGGGAAATAGTAAGCCTCATCCCATTCAGAAAAGATTTTCATCCGCTGCTGACAGAGATGAATGGGCAGAACAAGACGACGGATTTTACGAGTGTCGTCGATGTGATAAATCGAAACGTGCAGTAGGATTTGCTAAAGTGAGCTATACGGACTATTCTTCTCCTTATCGTTTTGATTACATGTGTCGAGCATGTAAGACCGAAATGACTACCAATAGTCGATCTAAATCGACCGCATCTCTTAGAGGAATTATTTTATACAGACTAACTTCTATAAAAAATAGAGCAAAAGTGCATGGATTAGAATTCGATCTCGACGCTGATTTCATTACCGAGTTGTGGAACAATCAGCTTGGGAGATGCTACTACTCAGGAAGAGAAATGAAGTGGGTTTCTTCTGGGACCGGGGGATCTACCAAGAGTACTTTTAGCGTTGATCGCGTTGATCCCAATGGGGGGTACACCCGTGACAACGTAGTGCTCTGTCTTAATCATGTTAATTCAATGAAAAGCAATCTGTCCAGAACGGAGTTTTTACAGCTTGTATCCGAAATATCACAAAAAAGGAGTGACAATGCAAATCTTAACTAAACGAGGATCAGCTACGAGTGCCCGTCCTTGTCCCTCCACACAAAATCTACCGGGTCGAGGAGTCATTATCGCCCACATTGCTAACAGTTCAGGCCGTTGGGGAGCAGGTTTTGTCCTCGCGGTCAACGATCTTTCCCTGGCCGCAAGAAATGCCTACAGGGCATTTTGCAAAGACCACAATGATCAAGTGCCTCTCGGTACTACTCAATTCGTCGAAGTCAAGCCCGACGTCTGGGTTGCGAACATGATCGCCCAAAACGGCACCGACAAGAGCAAAGTCCCGGATGGCTGTCTCGTGGACTACGCGGCTCTCAACAAGTGCCTTGAGATTGTCTTTGAGCGAGCCGTCGTACTCGGATGCAATGTCCACATTCCGAGCGGAATGGGATCAGGTCTTGCAGGTGGCGACGAGACGATGATTCACGAAATTATCAAGACGCGAACTCTTTGTACGTCTATTCTCCTGCTTGAGAAACAAATGATGTTTGACCCTATTGTGACCCTGTGGGATTTTCAGGATACCGCCGCTGAATCTTTTGTCGGTAAACCCGCAGCCCCGAAGCAAGCAATGGTTGCCAGCGTCTTCGGTGCGCCGGATGGCGGCGGTGACGATGACGTGTTGAACATAGACGACGTTTTGGAAAACATTTAGGAGCAAGACATGGAGCCTGTGACAGTCAATTTTAGTGGGCTGAGCGAACTTGGACCTCTCGTATATATCGCAGCGGTTGGCGTAGCATCATCGTTGCTGGACGCTCATCGGATGACGGCAAGACAAATTTGCACATTGCCATTGGGATCATTGCTGGAGTTTTCGGACTTGTGAACATGATCGTTTCCCTGAGTATGGTTTGGGAAGCGTTCGAGAAATCCTTGTAGGGAGAAGAGATCATGGAACCTGTGACAATTGACTTAGCTGGCCTCACGGAGTGGGGACCATACGCTTATCTTTCTGCGTATGCGCTGGTAACGGTATTCTTGGGGTTCATTGCGCGTGGGCATATCCGCTCGGCTGGTGCTACGAAAGGCGATGTCCAGGCTTCTCATGTTGCCAGCTCCATCGTGAGCGGACTCGTCGGAATCGTGACAGCCATCTTCACGCTTTGTTCGAGCAGTCAGATGTTCGATAGGTCTATCGTATTTGCAGATCAGAGCAAGGGGGCCATGGTCGCAGTGGACGTATACGAACGAGCGGTGGAGAAACGCAACTTTGTGAGAGAAAAACTGGAGATTGCCTATCGGGAACTCGAAATTGTCAAGGCGGATAAGGAAAAACTGTTTGCGGCTTTGTTTGAGCACATCGCCATTGTGGCTGACAAGACGAACGATCTAACAGGAGAAGATCATGGACCCCGTGACAATTAACTTCGACGGACTGAACGAATTTTTCGCGCAATTCGGACCCCATGGCTATGTCATGGGGCATGCGATAGCAGCGATGATTTTCGGAGTATTCTCTTTTCGACAAATCACCATGGCTGGCCGGTGCAAGGGGGAAAGTTGTCACCACGGCAGCGACAGTCAGACGGAGGAACAGGCAGCCCGAGCAATCGTAGGCGATTCGCACATCTGGCGTGCTGCTATTACTGGTGTCATTGGCGCAGCCAATTTGGCTGTCGCGATCACTATGTCTGTGAACTTGTTTTTCGCGGCTCTTGAGAGGGCGAATCTTCCGATGGTCACTGGATAAGGAGAAGATATGGAACCCGTGACAATTAGCTTCGACGGGCTCAACGACATTGGGCAATACGTCTATCCCCTGGTTTATGCGTTGGTATCGGCGTTGTTCGGTGCTATTTCGCATCGGCATTTTGGTGCGGCGGGACGCCTGCTCGGGGGTGATACCAGAGAGAGCGAAGGGTATCAGGAAAAAAGCAGGGGACGTGCCCATATCGTCAATGGGTCTGTGACTGGTGTTCTTGGACTCGCGGCTTTCATTGCCGCCTTAGTTACGTCGATCATACTGTTCAACCATGCTGTGGGCAAGGCGAACCCGCAGATAGTAAATGTCACTATAGCTGAACCTCAGTTCCACGCGGCATACACGAAAGACATCGACAAGTTGAGGGATGCCTTTCTGTGGTATAGACATTCCTACAGACAATCTCAGGAAGAACTTGAGAAGCTGGCGACAGCCATGGCTCCTGGCGATGTACTTTCGGGGGCTGACCAGATTGTCGTTGCTTGGGAACCCGTTGACCTCTCCAGTGAGACGTTCGAGTCCCCTAATCTGCACGATTCAAGAAATCTCGTCATACAAGACGTCGGACCTTACGCTGCCGATGTGGAAGATGCGAGAAATAAACTGGACTGAGGAATATTCGCGGAAGAAAGCGAATATAATGGAGAATAGGAGAAAACCATGAAAACGCTCATCAAATTCGCAGTTTGGCTCGTAATAGGAGCCGCATCCATCTGTACGCTACTCGGCATGACAACCCTCGAAACGCCGTGGCAGTACACCGTCGATTCCACTATTGCCCCAGGTACGCAAATCACGCTCACACAGCCTGATGGCGAGCCCGTGAGGATGGAAGTTCCAGAGGGACAAGTTATCTCCGGTCGAAAGACGCTCGATGTCGGAGCCCCCTTGTCCCTCGCGGCTGTCTTCCTTCTTGGCAGTATTGCGGCGTATGTGCTGAAAGGCAGACGCATTCCCGGCTACACGCAACAGCCAGGACTGTGACCTTGGGTATCTGACAGAAGAGGCAGACCGGGGTGATCCCGAGTGCGCTCATGAATTCGTGACTTCGGCTCATGAATGCCCTTTCACTCCGGAACAGTTGACTAAGGATTTTTTGAAACGCGAAGTGGATGCGACGTAGATGGCGCAAGAACAGCTACAGGCTGAGATTCGTTGTCGTGGCCGAGAAGGATCTGGGTTTCGGGGTGTCGGACGTGTGCTGATGCTCTTCGATATGCTCGCTTTGATTGTGGTCGCATTGGTGGCGGCGGTAAAGATCGCATGGTAGCCCTGTCCCCTAATTTCCTGTGCTACTTGAGTCTGGAATGAAAGTCCCGAACATCCTCAAGGACATTCGTAACGCTCGGCGGTGGACTCGGAAAGCAGTTGTCGGAGCAGAATCCAGCCCCTTAGTGCATCTCGTACCTACGGACGAGGTTGCTATCGAACTTATCCGAGCCTCATACGGAGTTTTCCAAGCGAAGCATTGGGAACTGCGGCGTATACTTAACCTGGCCGAAGACAATCCTTTCAACTCATAATTCCTCTTGACATTTTTTGGTGAATGTGGTATACTTCAACCATGGAAACACCAGAAGATCATGAGCTTCTTTTTGCGTTTGCCCACGGTATTCGTATGGCTTTCGAATCGTTGGGAAAGCCCTTCGATAGCAAAACCGCACATCCTCTTCTTAGGCGAATGGACCGAATTTTAGGCAGCCCTAAGTATTCGCTTGTCAGGGCGGATGACTCCGTAGATGATTGGGATCGGTTTCGTCGTTTTAGAGAAATAGAAGTGAATCTTTGTGCTGATTACCTTCGAGAAGTCGCCATTGCAAGTGGAGTACCGAATGATGGACAGTCGCCTTAAAGCTCTTGCATCTCAAGACGCCGCGTGGACAGAAATCGCTGAGGAAAAAGAACAACTCGAAGCGATACTCAAGTGAATCCATTTGCGGAGGGATAAAAATGATCTGGATGGCTATCGGCATTGTTGTTTGGGTTATTAGCGGGATTATCGCCTATGGGTGTCAGTTCGCCTACTGGCAACGTGAGTGGCCTGAGATCGCGGAGCAAGACGTGACGATAGATAGAATAACTTCCTTGGCTTACGCGGTGATAAGCCCCATGGGATTGATTCTTGTTGTTAGCTCGCGGTGGCACGGCATTATGTTTACTCCAGACTGGAAACGTCCGTCGCTTGACAGCTTCCTATTGCCGTCCAACGGAGATGAAGGATGAACTACCCAAGGACTAAAGACCTTTGGGTTTCCTGATTCAACGAGACTGCTCTTATGTATCATAAGCTAACAAAGAGTCTTACATTCTCTCCAACAGGCTTTAGTTCGGGTCGTTCCGACCCTACTTCCTTAGAGAGGAATACTAGAGGTTTTATTTTCTTGAGGTTCTTTCGAGACATTTGTGCTTGGTTTTCGCTTGTCTTTAACTCTAACCGGAGACCTTATCTTCGAGGAACGCCAACTCGTGGATCATATCTGCGAGGAGGGGCTCAAGGAGACTCGTGAACTACTAAGAACCAAAGAACATGAGACAGGGAGAGCCCAGACTGAAGGAGCCATATTGGCATTTGAAATTATCGAGGAAGCCCAGTTTGGCAACTGTCAAGAATTCCTTGACCAATGGACAAAACTAGAGGAACGACGCCAAACGCTTCGAGATGGTCAGCAATTGTTAGGCTACTGGAAGATGAGAGGACAACAACTGCAATTGGAGTTTATGTTGGATCGTCTGTTAGCCTTCCGAGTAATGATCCATCAAGTTCAAGCCTCGATCTCCACCAGAGCAGGGTTATATGTGGGAGAGTGGTACCAAAAAAGGACGTGAAGAAATGATCCCGACACTCAGAACACAAGACATCCGGATAGGAATGTTCGAAAAACCTCTGCCTGGATTCCCTGAAATGCAACCGGGAATCTATGTCCTAATCAGTTGTCATCTCCATTCATGCGACTGTGGACAATGCCCGCCATTCTCAGGAAAAACGATGATCAAATGTGAAAATCTACAACACGCACAAAATGTTCTGGCTATCCTGTCCAAATATGTACAGGGAAGAAAGATGCCCAAAACCCAAGACGCTGTCACGAAAATGATCGAACAACTTAGGCCGATACTATGACTGAACTAACTAGAACACTGTCATGCTGTGAAACGGGATGCCGCTGTAACTGTGGGTATGCGTGCAGTGGAACATGTGGGCTCCCGATGCTGGAATGCATAAAAGCCCACTATAAACGTGACTGTGACCATCAGTGGGATGGAGAAGAAATAGCCATCCACAATGGCTCGTCGGTAACTTGCTCCAGATGCGGAATCTCCGCAATCAACCATGACATGAAGGTAGGACCATGAACGCAGTAACCGTGACGACAGATCAAGTGATGATGGCCATCCTGGGACTCGTAGGAATGTACACCATACTATACAATATCAAATGGATATGGGAGACCAAAAAAGCCCTGTTCCATGTGTCTCTGGTTATAATGGTTGTTGGCTCCGCAACCGGGTTATTCTTAAATAGAGTCGATGAGGTAGCACGAGTCCAGTCCGAGGCAAACGCCGCGCGTATAGCCCAAATACGCCTCGTCAGAGAGTCCAGAGAAGCCCCTGTAACAACCCCTCTGCCTGAATGCGCGGACCCAAAACAAGCGAATCTCCCAGGAGCATGGTGGGGACTCTATCAAACAGTGATAGAGTCCAGCTTTTGGGAAGCGAAACTCCTGGCCATCGAAGCATTCCCAATTCACTACGGACTCACAGAAATCGAACCACTACCAGTCATCGGATTCAATCACATACTGGTAGAACTCAATGTCAAAGGCGACAACGAACGAACTTCGAAACATGTCAACAGAGTCAAGAAAGTCCTGGAGCCGTACCTCTCTCCATTTAATGAGGCACCAATCTGCTTTGCAAAGGCAACACCGAAGGTCAAGAAGGAGAAAGACGAGAAGAAAAATGGCTAATCCCAAAACATTCCCCGATTGTGAGTATTTTGGACAAGTTCCAAAGGTTAACACGGAGAACTGAAATGCCTGATACAATTACCATCCAACCCTGGATCGTCTATACGAGCGCCATTGCAATAGTAGTGAGCATATTCGTCCCCCTTATGCTCACCATCCGTGGAAAAAGACGACTAAAGAGAGAACTACGGCAAAAAGAGCGAGAGAAAGTATTCGCAGAAATATGTGAGGGAAACAGGCAGTGTAGAGAAAAGCAGCAGCAAGAACAGGTAGATCTGAAGAAGCAAGAACAGGCGAAATTCAGAGAGAAACTCACTGAACTGCTTCCATCAGTGTGGCTCAGAACTTACGAAGACTGCGAAGCATCCGGAGATCACTCAATTCGAGCGATATGGTTCGGAGCATGGAAGGAAAGGGCGAGCTGGTCATTGGTTCCGAAATTGCCCATGCCCGCCACTAAACTATTCGCAGAAATGGTAAGCCAGGAGGAGGGGGAAGGAGGGAGACGTTTCGGAGAAGCCTTGAAAATGCTAACCCCGTTTTTCCAGCTAACGGCACCGCGATGAAAATAAATCAACCAGTCAATAAAATCCTGGGCCGAGGCGTACTCGTGGCTCTTATCGTGACTATCTGCCTCATAGTTAAAGTGCTCTTCTGGGGATGACATGAGCAAAAACACCGTATAATGAGGCATGAACATGCCTCCACCTCCCTCCATACTGCAAATAGAACTTACTAAAAACTGCAACAACGCCTGCATTATGTGCCACAAGGGACAACTCCCTCCAGGTAAAGACTTCAATAGATCAGATATCTCAGACATAGCACTACAACAAGTAAAACCAATATACCCATTCCTTAAACACGCCATGCTATTCGGAGATGGAGAACCAATGATGTTCAAAAGATTCTGGGACGTAGTACAAGAAATCAGAGCCGCAGCACCACAATGCTCCATCGAAAACAACAAGGATAGCACTGATACTAGCACTGATCCATTCTAGCACTGGAAAGCAAGCACTGACATGAAGGACACTGAAAGACGCACTGAAAGAGAAACTAGCACTGTAACCAAAAGATAGGAAAGGACACAAAACTATGAGAATGGGAATCGAAGAATACAAACAACGAGTAATGAACCACTTCAAAGCGTTCACAGACATCTCCAAGACAATACAAGAAGACTGGGAACTACTCGCAGGACTATTCAGCGAAGCCTCAGAGAATGGAGAAATGGAGGACTTCGACAAACGATTACTCTCTGAACAAGAATTCAAAGAACTATACGAAATAGATGAACCAGACTGGGTGGCGGAAATGAAGGGAGACCCAGCAACACTATCAAAACAAGAAGAACAAACATTCAAAGACGGACTCCAACAGGCAGAAAATCAAGGAGTTGCTTGGGGAACTGGAGACACAGGTGAAGAAACAGACCCTCAATGATAATTATGTAACGCTGTAAACGTTCGCGGTGCAACCGTTACGGCACAGGAACTAAGACCAAAAATACTGTTCATATTATGAAAGTTCTAAAAATCATTCTACTTATTGTCATAGCTATGGCACTCGCCTTTGGCTTTTGGTGCGGACTTGATTTCATAACCCGATAACAAATCAGTATAACACACTAAATAAAAACATTTTTGGTTTGACCTGAGATAGTTTCAACCGTATAAATAGGTATGAAGGCTATGAAGCTGATGAGAGTGTGTGAGTGATGGTTTTTGGGCCTCTGATGCTAGATACACGAGGTCCCACGGAAAAGCCATATCTCTTATTCGCAGGGATAAGAGATAAAACGCCGATGCGCAGGGCGAGGAGGTTCAAATCCTCTTGCTCGCAGTTGAGCCCTTGGAACAAATGTCTATTTAGGTAGACCCCGAGAACCCCGTCACTTGTTGTGGCGTTTCAAGGGCTCAAAAATTTGAACTCCTGGGACTTGGTTAATTTACAGTTTGCCCAGACTGCGTGAGCCCATGTGTGTCCCAGGAGTTCAAAAATATAACCGCAGGAGGGGACGGTGGCAGGCCACGATTCCGAAAGAGTCGTGGCCTGCTTATTTCGATCTGAGATAGAGGAGATGATTATGTCTAAGAACCTGGGGCTTTGTTCAGCAATTGGGTTTGTTGGAGTGGGCTTTTGTGCAGGGAGCGTAGTACTCGATGTCCTGATCGGAGATAGCTCCGCTGCTGCTCTTTGGGCGATCGCCACGGCTCTTTTTGCCGTGGCCATAAAAACTGGGGAAAAGGCTTGACTCCTCTGAGATAGTATTGGATACTGTGGGTAGACCGCTGGACCTGTGTACTCCTTTCGCGGCGCTTGCAGGCACAGTAGCGAGTTGCTCTCAGTATGAACATTTGTGTCTAAACTGAGAGAGATGGGCAGCGTCCACGGTTGGGCTTCAGTGTTCGAACACTGAGGCCCTCTTTTTGGAATCTGAGATAGCTGAGATAGCTGAGATAGCTGAGATAGCTGAGATAGCTGAGATAGCTGAGATAGCTGAGATAGCTGAGATAGCTGAGATAGCTGAGATAGTAAAAAAGAGGCAGGCCCAGATAAGACCGAAAAAGGGCTTGACATTTCGACTGAGATGTGGTAAGGTGATTTATGAATGAGCATGAAGCTGAGGCTCGTATTTATAGAGCCTTCTGGGCTGCGGTGGCTGTGATAGGAGTGGCTGGCATCGCAGGTATTACCACCTACAACATTTTTTTGTTGAGTTCACAATGATAAGCCGACGAGTAATCGAGATTCTGATTGTGCTGGGCCTGGTCTGGTTCTGTTTCAGCCCGAAATTCCTCTTAGGCTTCGCTGCTGGAGCTGTCTTGGCCGGAGAAGTTTGGGCAAGTTTTCGGCCCACCAAGGATTAGATCCGCTTCGCGCGGGAACGCGGTTGGCGGGGCCTCGGTTTCGCTTGTCCGGCGAGCGCCGCCGCCGCCCCCGCCCCCGCACTGCATTTCCTATTTTCTATTTGACATTTATCCGTGGTTGTGGTATGCTTGAGGTGGATCGAGTGTACTTTGAGGATAAGGTCTATGGACCCTGTGGAATTAGGCTTAGGATTTGTTTTCGGGGGTTTTGTCTATTGGGCAGCGGACCCGATGGTTCGATGTCTCTGGAGAGCGTGGAGAAATCGCGATGAATAAGCATGGTCATGTAACCTGGCGTGAGCTTCTAGCAAAACTGAAGGAGCTTCCAGAGGAGCATTTGGACGATACTGCGACTGTACACGGGACAGTTTTGGACGAATTCACTCCTGTTATCGCAGTTCTCCAGGCAGGGACTCCCGCAGGTTGTCACGCGGATGGCATTTTGGACCCAGATCATTTGTTTTTGGAGTATGAGGGATGAATGTTTACATTATTTGCCTCTTGATTTGCTGTCATGTAGTTGCAGTGGCATGTCTCGGGAAGGCATCAAAGGATTATCCCCGTGACTGGGTAAGAAATGCTGGCCTTTGGATGATTGCTGCGGCAATTTTCTGTTCTCTGTTGAAATAAGGAGCTGTGACGGATGAAATACCGTATTCAGTGTGCTGATTGTGATTGGACTCTGACTGATCTGAATTCAGTACGGGTCTATGTTGGTAAAGATGAACTTTTTTCCAAGTTGATTCCTGGGGAATCTGCTGCCAAGACTGCGTGTTTTAGTGAGAATTTTCATTTGGAGCCTGATGGCAGTTTTGACGAAGCTATCCTCCATGCTTTCCGTTTGTCTGGTGAGATGGTGGTATCTGACTCGACTTGGTGGCTTGTTTGTGCGGAATGTGGTCACGGACTTCAGGAGGCCGGTCAAATGAAGTGGTATGTGAGAACTGAATGCGGAGATGTCCGAGGACCGATGTCTCGGGAGGACGCGGAGTTTGAGAGCGTTCGTCTACAAGGTGCGGTCATGTACAATGAGCGTATTTTCGAGCCTCAGTTTGTAACGACTGAAGAGGTGGATTCTCTCCTTGAAGCCCTTCGAGCGCACAAACAATCTCACTCAGTATCACAGGGTGACGATGTTCCTGAGCTTTGTCAGAGGGCGATTGATACGATCACTCTTCTTTCCAAGAAATCAGAAAAAGTGGAAGCTCCTGCCCCTTCTTCTGATCTGAAATCTATCCTTGTCGATTTGCGGCTGCTTGGTGCTCGGGGGCTGACGAATACCACAAATGAGATTCTTCAAAGGGTGATGAGAGCGGTGCTTTCACTTTCTGGCGAAAAAGTGGTTACTGGGTCGATTAAGGACGGTGTTTTGACTCTGGGACAAGTCCCTGAAGGCGTCACCGTTGCGATCTATGATTACGATATCAGCGCTGAAATGAGATCGGGAAAATCTGTTCTTCTCCAAGATCCTGAGCTTCTGAAGACGGATGACGCCGGTAACAAATATTTTGAAGTGGGTTAGCCATGAACGCAGAAAGATCAAAAATAGACCGTCTGTTGTCTGATTTGGAGCGTGAGGCAGAGCAACCAAGCGGATCACTGAGAGATAGCGCACGTATGAGAGGATTGAGCAACCTCATTGGACTGACCAGGGTGAAGTGAAAAGCCCGTGTTGTTGCGATCATGGCGAGTCTTCGTAGTGGGGAGCCATTTCCGCACACGCTGATTTCGGGATAGGAGCGAACATTGGCCAGAGTTAAACGAAAAAGGCGTTTACCACCAAATTGGCGTAGTCGCATAGAAATCACTCGTGAGGATGAGCCCGTAGTAAATTCTGGGCGGGGTCGTTTCCGTTACCTCATGGGCTCCATTAGATTTACGTTGCGCTTTAAGAAAGGGCAAACGCCAAGAGGATTCAGAACTTGGATCGGAGACTTGCTTATCTGTGATGAAGAACCCTACTCGGTGGATGGAGCTGAGATTGACGATTATTTTGTCAGACGTGGTTTGGGCACTTTGTTATATCTCCATGCTCTGAATGAATTGGGTTCATTGACAACGCTGTATCACTCTGCCTCTGACGCAGCGAAGGGTCTGTGGCGACGTTTGATTCGTAGAACACGTAGTCATAAGACTGATTTCTGGAAGGGCACGTTGACAATTTATTCTTGTGATCTTCGGTACGATTAAGGGAGATGATATGTACGCCATTTACGACATGACGACTAAGAAGTTCGCCACCATTGAAATTTTCAGTGAATTTGAGGATGCTGCTGCCAGTGACTTTATCGCTGAAGACACGTTCATTATGGAAGTCATATTGGACGAATTCAATCTAACGTAGACAAACTCGGGATTTTTAGGAGGACAACGAAGATTGATATGCCACAGGAAGGTAACGCATGGTAAGATTGAGTAGCCTAATTGGGTTGAGCAAAGTCAAGCGGAAAGCAAGAGTTCAGATTAGAGCTTGCCAAAATACAGGCGAGGTTTTTGGGCACACGTTGATCTCGGGGGTGGGAGGCACCGGAAAAACAGAATTCGCACGTGCTCTGGGCTTTGAATTGGGTTATCATTTCGTTGAGACGCATGCTGCTGCGTTTAAGAAAAGGGAACAGCTTTTTGAGGCTTTGGTTCATTATTCGGCTGAAGCTCAAAGATTGGGCAGACCTTTGCTTTTTTTCCTAGATGAGGTTCATGGACTGAAGAGAGGTTTACAAGAAGCTCTCTACTCGGTGATGAAGGAGTGGTGGATTCCAGGGGAGCGTGGCAAGCAGTTTGTGACTCCTTTCACCTTTATCGCGGCCACGACTCGGGTCGATATGTTGGATGCGAATTCGTTCGTAACGAGATTCCCGAATTCTTGGGAGATCGGTCGTTATAAGCTCCAGGATGTGGTAGAGATCGTGGCCTATGAATTCGATAAGTTGGGTCTGGGGTATACTGTCCCTGTTTTGATTGACATCGCGAAACGTTGTCTGGGCATTCCTCGAATTGCAGTGACTCTTTCTAACAAGGTTCGTATGACTGCGGTGGCAGCGGGAGCTGAGGTTGTTGCCTTGTCACATACAAGGAGGACGTTTGAAGACGAGGAGATTGATGAGCTTGGTTTGCAGCCGATTCACCGGAAATACCTTCAGATTTTGGCAGCTTCACGAGCGGAGGGCAAGCTCCGAGCGATTGGGATTGGAGCTATCGCGGCCAAAATGAGACAGCATGAGGACATGGTGAGGGGCAGCGTGGAACCGGTATTGTTGGAATTAGACATGGTTTCACCTACGCCAAGGGGCAGAATTCTAACTGAAAGTGGTTCCAGCTATTTGCAAAATTCTCAGAAAGCGGCTTGACATTTTGAACGGGACCGAGTAGACTCTGTGCAGTGGCGAATAGTCAACTACAGAGTCCTGTTTTTGGAGAACGAACGATGGCGACGAAAACTACGAAAAAGACGAAGGCTGAGAGTGGCAAAAAGGCTGCCCACAAGAGGGGAGAAAAGAGGGACGAGACCCCTGCTTTGGAATGCCCGTATGTGGCGAATCTGACTCGACCCCTCACTACCGAGGCAACCGGCAAGCTGGCAGAGAAGTTGCCCGGTTTCGTCGAAGCAGCCAAGGCGTGGAAGGCTTCTGTCCGTGAGGCGTTTACTAAAGCCAACGCCGAAGGCGTTGCGGCTGATCTGCCTATCTTCCCGCCGGGCAAGTTTATCAATCTGAATGCGGGTCAGATGACCCGCAAGGCGATTGAAACATTGGAAGATGAAGGCGATGTCTTGCCCTCGCGTTACAACCCGGTCATAGTCGATGCGATCCATGTGTCGAATGCTGTTTCCCTCCGCAAAGGAAGTACGTCCCGTTTTTGGAATGAGGAGAGAGAGAAGTACGTTGCTCCGAAGGATTGGGATGCGGACAAGTACGGCTCGTGGTGGCTTGAGTGGACAGATGACGATGGCAAGGTTCAGCGAGACCCGAGTGGGTGGCGTTTGGATCAGAAGATGCCGCGCCGTTGTCACGCCGTTACGGCTGAGTCGATGATCGACAATCACGAGTTGTATATTCTCACCTTTGGCAATCTGCGGATTGTCTGTGGTACGGGCTCGCATGACAATGCTGCCGCTTTCAATATTTGGCAGACCAAGCGTGGCAACTACCGGGCTGGCGATGAGACTCGTAAGCGTCAGTCGTTGGCTGGCAACAAGGCTGTCCGCGATGTTGTCTTCAAGATCGAAGACAGGCCCAACAACGGCGGTGGCTTCACGGTCAAGGGCGGCTGGGCTAATGTTCGTGAGATGGTCTACATGCCTGGGCAGGTCTTGACGGCGGGGAACTTGTACGATTCCAAGGGCAAGATGCTCACCGCGAAAGAGATTCGGGCGTTGGACGGCGATACCAAGGGTCTGCGTTTCAAGTCCCTTTCCGAGCCGATTGTCGGCAAGGTCATTCCGTGGGCGAAGTTGTGGGCGGAGATCAAGGTCGCGGACAAGCCTGCGATCACGAAAATGCGTAGGCGTGGTGGACGCTCCGGCGAGTTCGAAGCTGGAAACGTCGAAACGAAGTCGATCACGAACATTTGCGTCAATGGTAGGCGGGTCGATCCGAGTGAGGCTTTCCCGTTTGGCTTGAAGGGTGGACAGTCTCACATGCCTGCTTATGTTGTCGCAACGGGTGAGGGCAAGATCGAGGAAGGTTACTTCGGCATGGGCGTTGTGATTGGCGAGCGAGCGAATGAGGCTCGCAACGTGGGTGTCCACGAAGCCAGGGGCGGCTCTGAAATCGAAGCTGAGGCTGAGGCT
>SDBT01000553.1_pt1 | contig 59423 bp, 55 predicted proteins | sample 2277101 | NCBI WGS metagenome assembly SDBT01 (sample SAMN10404973, study PRJNA504765) | marine sediment metagenome | isolation source: marine sediment core GS10_PC15, 103 cmbsf | place: Arctic Ocean: Southern Knipovich Ridge | collected 2010 | reverse complement strand
ACTGTTCGGCGAGTGGCCGTTCGTCATCTCCGTCTATCCCGCTCTCCTCGCATCCGGGTTCTCGTTGCTGATCGGCCTGTCGTTTGGGCTCTACCCGGCATTGCGTGCAGCGAAGCTCGATCCGGTTGAGGCATTACGTTACGAATAGGCGGTCGCCTGGTCCCTATCGTGCGAAGACGCGTGCTGCACGCGTTCACACTCCTACCAGAAGTCTGACGTGACCCCCGACAAGAGGATTTGGAGGGTGGTAGACAACGGCTCATCAGCATTACAAGCACATTTCTTGATACGTTGATCAACATATCATCGTTTAGCAGGGGCCCCTGAAGCCAAGAATGGACTACCACGATTTGCTGGGAAGAGTGCTTGAATACTGGCTTTCTGTTGACAGAGCCTACCAAGCAGCTAAAACGAATTGAGTTCTACATACAGTCCCCCCGGGCTCCAGAGAAACTCATCAATCACTGATGGTAACAGGAACCAGGAGCACTATCTCTCGTCCGAGGGGACCTATTTCACGGAGTGCGTGGCTGCGTTACTGCCCCAGGTTGAGAACACTGACATGTCGCCGATCCCGGAGAATCGAGAACTAGCACTACGTATGCAAGCCTACTGGGACGCAGCACAGGAGGCGAAGAGCAGGGGCCTTTCGCTTCGTGCCATCGCCAGAGAGCAAGATATCTCCCGCGGCACAGTGGCGAAGTATGCCAAGGCCAACAACCCGCCTGCCTACGCAGAGGGGTTACCCGAAGAGAACAGAGAGCGGAACCTGACAGAATCCCTTGTCAGTTCACCCTGACGTTTCCCCTTGACAGCGACAGAAAGTCATTCGCAGCAGGGTTCGGCGTGGGCCTACACTTCGTAGTCGACTAGGAAGCGTTGACTGCGCACTCGACTAACGAATTCCCTGACCGCGATGTGCTCCGGATGATTCTGATACACGCCGAGTGCCTCTCTGTCTTCAAATTCCGAATACAAGGCAGCGTCGGCGGACGCCTCCGACCGACTGAAATCGATCCCCACCTCCATCGTAATCAAGCCCGGGATCTTGCCATTCAAAGCTTCGAGCCGCCTCTTTATTTCAAGGGCGTTGTCTTCCTTCGACTTACCGCCTGCTGACTCCTTTAGAGTCCAGAACACAATATGCTTCACCATGTGATTCACCTCGTCTCTTGCCGCAAACATATTGGCGCTCGCGCGCCGATTCAGCCTCTACCAACAGCCACAGCGTCTCTACTTCCACCGTATTGAGTTGTGAATTCGCACGATCATACGGTCAAGGGATTGCTCGGGCAACTCGACAAGATTGACCTGCCCCCTGAAATAGGTCCAGAAGCAGAGCCATGATCTGGCGGTTCGGCAGACTCTGCTTCAGCGGACGAAGCGAGTACATCAACTCCAGTGCATGCCATGATACCTCTGGATATTGGCGTGCTAGACCTCGCCAGCCATGTAAGGCATCCCAGAATCACAACGGGTAGGTCGCCGAGACGCGAGTTACCACGTAACGCCTAGCGAACGCGTTCTGCATCCGAGGCTTGTCGACACCACTTATCACCACAAGTCCGATTCTATAGTTCTGTACCTGGGCTCCAGCGCTTCATGATGCAAGCACGAATGGACTTCTCGAAGGATGCACTGCGGAATCATCTCTGTCCTGCTGGAACTGGCCTACGGAACTATCCGTCAGGGTATGTTGCTGACTCAACCCGATAAACCCCTATATCCATTCCCCGAGGTGACGAGTGCTTGAATACTAGCTTTTGGCTTTACCTCAACGGAGATTACCAGTCCGCTGAAACGACTTGAGTTCAACATACAGTCCCCCAGGCTCCAAACGGTCTATCTGCTCTCGTGCTCAGAGAGGCTGGATCTGCGGAGTTGATCCTCCTCCTGCATACGAGAACTGAAACGGTTGTCATCCTATCCTCGGCCGGGTTTCGAGCGAAGCTCGATGTCGACCCTGCCTTTTGCTATCCTCAGGGGCGTTGCACTTGCAACATGGGACCGGCTGTCAGCCGAAGGGAGAATGGATGAGATTCAGAAGGCTGGGGAAGACGAATCTGAGAGTTTCGGTGATCGGCCTGGGTACCTTCCAGTTCGGTGGGAGTTGGGGGAAGCAATTCGCCAGAAATGAGGTGGCAGATATCGTCTCCGCGGCGCGGGATAGTGGTGTTAATCTCATAGACACTGCCGAGTGCTACGGCGCCGATCACCTCGCCGAGTCGCTTGTGGGGAGCGCAATTGCATCCTCGAGAAACCACTGGATCCTTGCGACGAAGTTCGGTCATTTTCGGCAAGATCCTTCCCACAAGATCGAGGCATGGGACCCTGCATCGGTGCGCAAGCAGCTAGAGGCGTCACTACATGCACTCGGGACAGATTATATTGACATCTACCAGTTCCACTCGGGTTCGAATGAGGATTTTGAGAATGATGAGCTGTGGATGACACTTCGTCGGCTGAAGCAGAGCGGGAAGGTCCGCTTCCTTGGCATCTCCCTCTCAAATAAGAAGAGCGAGTGGAGAACCCATCAGACGAAGCGAGCAGTAGACGTGGGTGCAGATATCATCCAGGTCAAGCTGAACCGACTGGCGCGAGTCGCGGAGACGGAGGTGTTGCCGGAGTGTCTCGATCGGGAGCTCGGTGTGATGGCCAGAGTTCCGCTCGCCAGCGGACTTCTAAGTGGGAAGTACCAAGATCTGTCCGCATTCCCAGACGCGGACATACGCTCCGAGAAGTACCAACCGCAGCAGATTCGGCACATGCAAGAGGAAATCGAGCGTATTGTCGAGACAGAACTCCCAGATGGCGCCTCACTGCCTGAGTACGCCTTGACCTGGTGCCTTTCCCACGATGCAGTGAGCTGCGTTGTTGCTGGGTGCAAGACTGTTAAGCATGTTCTCGCGAACGCTGCAGTCGCTGCATCTTCGCTCATGCCTGCTCACCACCCGCAAGACCTACCGTAGGACTTCGTGGGCTTCACCTGTAGTAGAAAGTTGACCTGCCCCGTGTATTAGATTCACTTCTAGAGTTAGTCTAATCCGCCTCCACAACCAGCCAATATGTCCTGCTCATCGGAATTGCAGGCACTTTCATTGATGCATTGATCAACGTATCATCACTTACGGATGACCCCAATGGCCAAGAATCAACTACCACGAATTACAGGGAAGATTACTTGAATACTGACTTCCAGCGTTCTCTTTGCAGAGCTTACCAAGAAGCCCAAACAACCTGAGTTCCACATGCAGCCCCCCAGGCTACATAGACGTCATCGAGACACTGGCAGAGCTGTTCATCAGGAAGGGATTGCCGGAACACTTTCGCTCGGACCACGGTTCTGAGTTCTGTGCAAGTGCGGTTCATAAATAGCTGGATCGGCTGGAAGCGGAACCCTTATTCATCGAACCAGGATCCCCTTGGGAAAACGGCTACGATGTCAACAAGGTCGCCGATGCGGCGGCAGCGTTGAACGCGTGTGGCTCGAAAGCCGCGGCTGTCACGTGCGCCGCAGCGACCTTCGGGGACGATGGCAGAAACACTTCCTTCACTCAAGAGCTCGATACTCAGGGGGGATACCCTGGCCGTACTCATTTGTGGTGTCCAAGGCAACCATCGTCTCGTGTATGAGGCGTGCCATATCAATGATAAAGAGTTCATGATCCAACGCGTCAACCAGACTGAACTTGGTCATCACAGCAATAGCGTATGGCCGCCTTGGCAAGTACACGATACCAGCATCACAACGCACTCGCTCCATGCCGCCGGGCTTGTTGGCCACCAGCACTCCTGGCGGGATCGCGCGATTGAGAGGTGACCTTTTGGGCTTCTTGAGGATCGAGAGGCAACGTTCCGCGACCTTGGGCGTTGGTTCGCCTCTGAATAGCTGTTCGAGCATGGCAACACACTCAGCTGGCGTGGATGTATTTTCTTCGTTGCGCGCAAAGGCAGCATTGTCCTGCATCTTTCGGCGCAGGGTAGTGTGCGTCAGGCCCATCTCTCTGAGCAGCGCGTTGGTAGCATCTATGCCTGCCAGTTCAATGCACAGGTTGGTGGCAACATTATCAGAGACGATTATCATCAAGATGGCGATGTCCTGGAGACTGAGTTCAACCTCTCCCTCCAAGTACGCGAGTACGCCGCTGCCAGGTAGGTGCATCTCTGGCGTCAGCTTGATTCTCTGGCTCAGATCCAGCTCGCCCCGCTCGACGCGAACTAGCAGTTGTGTCAGGATATGGATTTTGATTGTCGACGCAGTCGGGAATTCCTCATCGCCACGAATGGCAAACCCATTCTCTCGCTTCAATTCCTTAACACAGACGCCGGCTACTCCCGGGAACTCCTCCACCATCTGCCCAACCCTATCCTCTAAACGTCGCCACAACCATTTGCTGCTCATTGAAGTGCTCTCCTTTTTCCAAGTGATGTCCCCCGGCAGCCAAATCACCCTATGGTTGGTCGCGGGCAACGTCGTAGGATGTATCTACGCTGCTCTTGAGCCGTGGAAGAAAAGCTCCATTATCGCCATGGGCAACGTGTATTCGACGGTTACCACGCGAAGAATCTGTCCCACTGCCTGGTGGGGGAACATGCCTTCCGCAAGTCAATTGCCGCTTTCAGTATACATGGTCTTCTCAGACACCAGCACACCACTTTCAGTATACATGGTCTTCTCAGACACCAGCACACCACCTATGCAACCACACCTGTGATCCTTCCGATTACCCGGATATGGCCAAGTCCATGGGAGGATTGCCCACCTCAAGTTACCCTTCACCACGAAAGGGTGAGCATCTGAGTTCTACAATCAGACCCCAGGCTCCAAGATGACTTATGAGTGCCAGGCGATGGTCGTCATCGCCCAGCGCCAGTTTTGAGCCTAGAAACAGATCCGCTACACTCGCCGACACCCCGGCTTCGGCCTCCACCGTGTCTTACGCCACAGCCTGTGCCATCAAGCGTGTGGTTTGCCGAAAGGCCCTGGTCAAGCCCCTTGCCTTCTCCGTTGCACTTCCATCCATCGGACAGGCCAGTCCGAGTCCTCAGAGTTGAGAATCCCGTCACCGTCGTTGTGTCTCCCGCAGGGATTGTCGTTTGTCCCAGCCGGAGATGGACCTCGGTTCGCCGAGTTGCCGCCGTACCCGTTACCCGCCAGAGCAGCAACGCCGGCAGCGAGAAGGACCACTATCGTCAGGCTTACGATCCACTTCTTCGTCTTGTTCATCCGATCACCCCCTCTTGATAGGTTCGGGAATCATGCCCAGTAGTGGTGAATGAGGTATGGCACAGTTGTGGCAAAGCGTGAGGAGTCCATAATCGAGATGTCAACAACCTCCACCTGGCTATTTCGTAGGCCGCAGTAGAAACCAGTCGGCTTTCGTGACATGCCCGCAACAGTCGGTTCAACTCCACAGCTAGTGCACGCCCATCAAACGCGGATCAAGAAGAGGCGAAGAACAGAACCTAACTGCGTTTGCGAGCATGCTCGAGTTGCTGAAGCTGACACCCATCACCGTGTGACAGATATCGAATACACTCCAGGTACGGTGTTTATCGGCGCAACTCAACATTGTAAGTTCGATTCCGCCGTCCTGCAGCTGATTACTTATTCTCTATCGCAGGACCACGCGTGAGCTTTCGCAAAGCATGCAGCGCCAATGTATCCCTCTTACTGGATCTAACGTACGAGTCCCTCTGGTGATTCACGATGATGACTCAGCCCGATAAACACCCAAGTTCAGTCCCTCTCAGGCTCTCCGACCTCAAAGGGTGATCGGTCCGCCTCCTGGTGCACGCGAATCACGGTCGGTTCTCATCTGATCTTTGGTCCAGTTGTCAGAGCTAGAAGAAAGCCGAAAGCGCCGATTCCTGCCAAGACCAGAAACATTCCTTGGAATCCCAATGGCGCCGCGATTGCTCCCGCAACCAGCGGCCCCAATACACCACCGAGCGCTCGGCTAGACTCGAACATGCCTAGCATCTGGCCCTGCCGCTCTCGAGGCACGACATCGCCGATGTGCGCTGTTGTGCCTAGGTACATGAAACTGAACGACAGGCCGAACACGAGATACCCAGCAGCCATTCCAGTGATTCCCCGCGCAAGCGAGAAGACCGCGGGCACAGCAGCCGTCATTGCGAACCCGATGCTGAAAACTACTCTTCGCTTCAGACGATCCGCTACGCTACCGAGAAGCAGAAGTCCTGGAATAGCTACCGCCGGACCGAGCGCACTGACAACGCCCATAGATCCCACGGGGAATCCCAATGCCGCCATATGGACGTAGACAAGCGACAGGGTACCCATGACTGCCGCTTGTGCGAGAAAGGCGGCCACGTACAGGGCACCAAGCCCGTTCTCCCGCAAACACGCAAGAGAATGCCTTGCCGCCACAGATATCTGTCCGCGTTCTCGTGGAAGCGAGAGCACAACGGGAAGAGCCATGAGCAACAGGGCCCCAGACACTAGGAAAGCGCCACTGAAGCCAATAGATTGAAGGAGAAACCCTGCAGTGAGCGCTCCAAGGGTATTGCCTACAGGGCGAGGCGAGATGGCACGGGAAAGATTCCTTCCGCGATTGTCTGAAGAACTTACCCTAGATGCTACGACCATCGATATGGGGACAAGGCCGCTGAAAGCAAGCGCACGTACGAGAACGGTAGCGAGCGTAGCGAACGGGGGAAGCTGCAAGGCCAGAACTCCTGTGGTGAGCGCACAGATTCCAAGAGCACCAAGTAGGAGCCCGCGGATCGAAAAGCGGTCAGACAGTGTTCCCCACAAAGTGCTTCCGACAAGGATACCAAGCCAGAATAGAGTGGTACTCAGACTCACAATGAACGGCGGAGCCCCGAGCCCTCTGAGATAGAGCTGAATGACCAGGCGAATGATCCCATCGGCCGCCAGCGCAGCAATAAGCATCATCCCTAGGGACAGGGCGATTCTCCCAGTCGGTTTCCCGTCAAGTTTGCTCATCCCCGACTCCCATTTCTTCGACGTCCTGTGCCACACCATTCGCTGCGCTATCTGACTTTGAGGTAGTGCAGTAGGGCTTCTCCTCTGCAAGTGCTTCGCAGGAGTGTCTCATCCCCTGATGTTCGATGACGGTTCTCCTCTTCGGAGCTACACCGATGCCAAGGCAAACACGCGGCCCGAAATGATATATAACAACATAGTTGCTATCGAGGAGGTACAATGCCCGAGGCTCTTCGCGACACGATTTGGAAAGACCTTCTAAGGTAAATCCAATCAGTGCTTTTGTCCTCTGGCGATCGCATACCGACAGACCGGGAACTTGAGATCATCTACGGCGCAAGCCGAACACCCATACGTCAAGCGCTCGACAAGCTTGCGACGGAGGGTCACATCGTCCGGCGTCCTGGGCGCGGCACTTTTGTGGGCAATACTCGCCCGGGAACGCCAATAGCTTCTCTCTCAGGCTTCCCTCACTACTACCGGAATGACTACGTCCGCATCGCGGTGAAGGCTCTCAAGACTCAAATGGAGGTCCCAGCCTCCTGGACTGCGGACATTCGCGCAATGCCCCGCAATCAGAAGACGCTTCACCTGGTTCGGGTTCGCTTGATCGAGTCATCCCCCATGGTGTGCATTCGGGCGACATCAGCAAGTCGGTCGGGGAACAACGCTCGTAGCTTGGGCTCCCGGAGCGCTCACGAGAACCACTATTGGTGCACGACTTGCGGGAGACACTGGCCTAGGCCAGTGAATGGCTGGGACGCAACGCACTTCGAAACACGAGGCCTGGAAGAGGTTCGAGGTTGTGCAACCTCACAAACTGCAATCAGTGCCCAGGCCAACCGGAGCGAACGTCGGCAAGACGAGGTCGGTGTTGTCTGGGTTGCCCAAGGGGAAGCAGAGAGGACGTCCCAATGGGATGCTGAGCGTACGGCAACAAGGTAGTCTATCCCTACGCAAGGGCTCGACGACAAAGCGAAGGGGGTGGCCGCAGTGAGAAATACAGAATTTGATGTGGAGCGCGCGCGCCTGGATACGCCAGGCTGCAAGAACGTCCTTCACTTCAACAACGCGGGTGCGTCGCTCATGCCGCGGCAAGTGTTGGCGGCAGTGATTGAACACCTAGAACTTGAGGCAGAGATCGGGGGCTATGAAGCGGCGGATCAGGCACGCAACGCCGTTGACCACGTCTATGACTCGATCGCTCGGTTGATCGGAGCTCAAACAGACGAGATCGCGATTGCCGAGAGCGCAACCCGTGCATGGGACATGGCGTTCTATGCGATTCCATTTGCACCGGGCGATCGTATTCTGACATCCGTTGCGGAGTACGGGAGCAACTACATCGCCTTTCTGCATACTGCTCTGCGACGAGGGGCGATTATCGAGGTCATTCCGAACGACGAACATGGGCAGACCTCAATTGAGGCGCTACGTGGCTTGATTGACGAACGCACGAGACTCATTGCTGTTACCCACGTTCCAACCAACGGAGGGCTTGTGAATCCTGCGGAGGAGATCGGTGAGGTGGCTGAGGATGCGGGAGTGCTCTACCTCCTCGACGGTTGTCAGTCGGTCGGGCAAATGCCTGTTGATGTGAGCAGGATCAAGTGTGACATGCTGACGGGCACCGGACGGAAGTACATACGTGGGCCGCGTGGTACTGGTTTCCTCTACGTCCGCCGTGCGATCCTCGAGACGCTTGATCCGCCTTTCCTTGACAACCACGCCGCGACGTGGGCCGCGCGCGACTGCTTCCACATTCGCCCTGACGCCCGACGTTTCGAGAGTTGGGAGACCAACTGCGCTGCGAAGATCGGGCTAGGGATTGCTGTGGAGTATGCACTCTCATGGGGCGTGGAATCAATTTGGTCCCGGGTATCCATGTTGGCGGTTCTGCTTCGCGAACAGTTGGCGGAGATGGCCGACGTAACCGTACGCGACCTGGGTAGTAAGAAATGCGGCATTGTCACTTTCACGATTGACGCGCATGAGCCATCCACGACAAAGGAGAGTCTCTCCGAGAAAGGAATGAACGTCTCAGTCTCCACCATGAATTCCACTCGGTTGGACATGGAAGATCGAGGATTGAAGAGCGTTGTCCGCGCCTCGATTCACTACTACAACACTAAAGAGGAGATCAATCGGTTCTGCAATGCAATTGATGTGATCGTCTCATCGTAGTCATCTGAAGGTGCCTGCCACGTCTGGATGGAAGTTCCTTCGGCTCTCAGGCGCCGTACGGGGATGCATCCTCCCCGTTCCTCCATCTGCGGGGAAGAGCAGATCTTGTCAGTCATCGCAAGCAGGGATCGTACCACACACAATACACTCGGAACGAGAGAGGAAGGGATGTGCAATAGCTGTCAATGACCACGGAACAAGAGGGCAGTGCATCGTTCACCGAATATCGGATTACATAGGGGGCAGTACGCACGGCGTGTCACTCAGGTTCTCCGACTCCACTGATGCCATCGATTTCGGCCTGAGCACGGAGCGTGTAGACTAGCCAAGTGATGTTCTCACTTGAGCGGCAGGCCAAGCAGCTGCAAGGCTGTAGGATGCCGCGAGAGAATGCACGCCAGATTGCGGTACTTGGGGGGGGAGGGGATCGATGGCGCGAAACCTGGCTGGAAGAACTGAGCAGACCGTTTGACACGCGAAAAGACAGCATCGCCAAGTTGCTTCGCCCACGAGACAACTCGATCAGGAGGCAAAGGAATCCGCGCAGATGCAATAGTCCGTTCCACGTGATTTGCTACGGGTGAGTGCTTCTGAGCGACAGCATACGGAGGGCACATGTGCACGTACGACCATACCGACGCCATGCTACCAGGGATTGTGCCGGACAAGTTCGCCTCTTCCGCGTACCTGCCCAGTGCGACGGTTCCTGAAGGCACCTACTGCGAGCTTGTCAACCCCTGGATCGAGATCAACACGAAACACCTCGCGTGGAATGTATCTCAAACCCTCGCACAAGTGGGAAACAAACCGATCATGGCCGTAGTGAAATGCAATGCCTACGGACACGGGACAGTTGGAATCGCTCGCCTTCTTGAAGAACAGGGGATCCGGCACTTCGCAACTGTAAGAGTGCAAGAGGCAGTGGCGTTGCGAGACAACGGGATAACAGGGATGATCCTGAATTTTGGCCCAACCTCCGCTTTGGAGGCAGAGTACATCGTACGACACAGCATATCTCAATCCGTGTTCTCTGAAGACGTAGATCTTCTTGCCGAAGCAGCTCACAGGCTGAACAAGCAGGCCAAAGTACACATCAAGGTGGACACAGGGTTATCTCGTGTTGGTGTTCCCTATGGCCAGGCATTGCCCCTTATCGAGAGAATCGCGGCGATGTCTGACATTGTGATTGAAGGCATCTTCACTACCCTTACAGAAGAAGCGGATTTCGATGGTGTCCAAGTCGAGCGGCTCCAGCAGGTCTGCGATGAAGCAGCAATGAAAGGAATATCAGTTGGAATCAAACACGCTGCCAGCAGCCGTGCGGTTGCCACTCGTCCGGTTGCTTTTTTGGACATGGTGCGCCCCGGCAGCTGCTTCTATGGCTTCGAGCCACTGCCCAACCTGGATCTCAAGCCAGTCATGTCTCTGAAAACAAGGGTGATTCTCGTGAAGGCGGTGCATCCTGGAGACACGATTTCGTATCACAGGCGAGGCAAAGTCGAAAGAGAGACGCTGCTAGCGATACTCCCGCTTGGATACTCCGATGGATATCCGTATCAGACTGTGAATCGGGCTGAAGTCTTGATTCGCGGGCAGCGGTGGCCGCTGATCGTGTACATGTCAGCCAACCATGCCACCGTCGACATAACAGGGTCCAAGGATATACGGGCCGGCGACGAGGTCGTCTTGTTTGGAACCCAGGGAGACAACACAATTCCGCTCATGGAAGTGGCCGAATGGGCTGATAGCAGCGTATACAAGCTGGCAACTGGAATGAGTCCCTTTCTACCCCGAATCTATCTTACGTAGGGCCAGTCACTCAAGTGTCGCCACCGCCACGAGCACACGTGAACTGCCCCCTGAAGTCGGAACCGAAGCGGAGCTGGGGTCTGGATCGGTTGGATGTCGGCCCCTTGCTTATCGAGCCAGCCAGCCCCTGGACAACTGCTACAGCCAGGACTTCAACGGCAAGCTGAGGGATGCGCAGCTTAACAGAGAGATCTTGCATACGCTGGAGGACGCAAGCGTGCTGATCGGGAACTCACGGAAAGAGTACAACACAAAGCCCCACAGTAATCTGGACTACAGCGCTCCAGCATCTGCGGTGCAGGCTCTTCGCTAGCTCTTGCCGTGGCGGAAGGAGTCGGATTAGACTAGCGCTGCAAGCGAACTGAACACTTGGGGCGAGTTGCTTCTTTCCTTGAAACCGGGTCCCTGCAATGGAAGAGTGGAAGCTCGTGTATGCAGACTAAGGATCAAGAAGGAAGGTGACCCACAGTGGGTAATTCCAACCAATGCCAGGAATCCGAAGACATGGACTCATCTCAGTGTAGTGCCATGAAGGAAGTCGACCGACCGCTCATGATCGACATTCAAGGTGGAGCTTTCGTTCCGTCCCGTCTGTCGGCGTACCAAGCCGGCTTCACGGCGGTTGTGGTGTCGGTCAGTTTGCCACATGTCGGATTTGAACAGACGCTTGCGGACATGTATCGGTACTTCACCTATTTCGAGGCGCTCCAGGACAAACTCGTTCCCATTCTCAAATCCGAGGACATTCTGCAGGCCAGACGTATGGGCAGACTCGGTGTTGTGTTCGGATTACAGGGTGCGGGAGCCGTTCGGGATGTTCCCACGCTAACCATACTTCACAAGCTGGGACTTCGGGTCCTCAGCTTGACATACAACGAGCGATCCTTGTTCGGTGACGGGTGCATGGAAATGGAGGACCGTGGGTTGAGTCTGCTTGGCAAGGAATTCGTCCGGGAGATGAATCGCCTTGGGATCGTGCTCGATCTTTCTCATGCCAGCAAGAAGACAGCCATGCAGGCGATGGAAGTAGCGTCGGCCCCTCCCGTCTATTCGCATTCCAACCCGTATCGTATGACGCCAAACGTGAGGTGCATCGATAACGAGCAGATCAAGGCGGTCGCCGAGTTGGGCGGTGCAGTCGGTATTAGCTGCTATTCACCGATGTGCGATTCGAATCCTTCGATGCGACCTACTGTGGAGGACTACCTTGATCGTATCGACTATGTCGCAGAGCTAGTTGGGATTGAGCACGTGGCTATCGGAACTGATCTTCATGAGGGATTCACCATCGGAACGCCGATCATGTGGCGCGCGACGACTAGGCGCCGATACCCAGAAATGGTAGGCCGGTTTGACCATCATGATATCTATGCCGATGGTTTCTCCTCCCACACCGAGATTGGCAATGTGTTGAAGGGCCTAGCTGGCAGAGGTTACTCGTGCGCAGATATCGAGAGAATCGTCGGGGGGAACGCGCAGAGGGTACTTCAAGTGTGCTTCGACAAAGGGCAAGAAAGAGCCGTCTCATAATCCGAAGGCAAGCTCGAGTCATCCCCCAGTTCATCACCCCATTCCTCGAAAGCCTTTCAGCGCATGAGGGGCTGTCTGTGGACTAGTGGGTCACTGCCGATTTGTGTCGTCACTCTGCAGTCGATCGTGGGTCCCTCGAAATCATTCGCCATCAGATTCGAGACATGAGACAGATCGTGCTGAGCCTGGAGTATTCCCCAGAGGTGATAGCGAGCGGAAGGAACGCGCGGGAACGGGCGGTGCATATTCCAGATTTGACAACAGGAAGAAAAAGGACTATATAATAATGTTACTATCTGCTCCAATTAGGGAGGATGCCCGTTGGCTGAATCACTGCGCGTACTGATCTGGAAGGATTTGCTTCGGAAAATACAGTCTGGCGATCTGTCGACCGGCGAACGCTTACCGACAGAGAAAGAACTTGAGATCATCTACCACGCGAGTCGAACACCCGTACGTCAGGCTCTCGACAAGCTTGCGACTGAAGGGCACATCATCCGGCGCCCTGGGCGTGGTACTTATGTGAGTAATACTCGCCCGGGGACGCCTACGGCGGCCCTCTCAGGATTCTCGCACTACTACCGGAATAACTACCGAGGCATCACGGCGCATACACTCGACGTCCGAATGGTAGTCCCCACCCACCGAAATGCAGATATCCTCGCCATGCCCCGCAATCAGAAGACGCTTCACCTTAATCGGGTTCGGTTGATCAACGAGCAGCCCGTTGCCTACCTCAAGTCGGTTCTCGCTCCGCGGTTCTTGGCTGAGCCTTTCGAGAAGGATCGTGAGTTTCGAAGCATGACGGCATTCCTACTGGAGCATTTCTTTGTCCGCTGCACCCACGCGAAAGAGCAAGTTGACGCGATACTTCCATCGCAAGAGGACGCGGAAGTTCTTCAGGTGTCGAGGGGTACGCCTCTATTGCAGGTCAAGCGGAAAGTCTACGACGAAAGAGGTGATCCGATTCTCTCCAGTCGCTATCTGGTGAATAGCGCGATCTGGAAGTATAGCACGTCATTGATCGTCTAGGAACGATGCACGAAAGCGTCCATGAGAATGGATCCGATAGACATAGAAGCCGAGTCAGGAGGAAACTATGAAAAGCCAGCCATTGCCCTCGCACAGGGCAATCCCCGAGTACAGAATTAATTGGGACATCCCCCGTCCCGATCCGAACGACATCGAGAGGCTGAGGGATCTCCCACTAGCGACCATCTCGGACATACTCGGAAAGAGAAACGTCTTCCCCGACTACATCAAATCGATCTACTCCCCCCCAAAGAGGATCGTGGGGCCAGCCTGGACCATTCAGCAGTCTCCTGGAGACGAGCTGTTGGTTCTGAAAGCCATCGAGATCGCGAAGCCAGGCGACGTCATCGTAGTCGTTGGAAGCAAATACGCTCGGTTCTGTGTCTGGGGCGGCATTATGGCGTTCATGGCGGAAACTCGCGGACTTGGTGGACTTGTGACCGACGGCTTAGTGCGAGACGTCGAAGAGATCAGGGAGACCGGTTTTCCCATTCATGCCCGCGGTGTCACACCCTTGGCACCGACAATGGACGTGCCTCCGGGTGACATGAATTATCCCATCCGTGTGGGTGAGGCCGAGATTTGCCCAGGAGACATTATCGTAGCTGATGAAGACGGCGTCGTCGCCATTCCACAGAACAAGGTCTCCGAAGTCTGCACCGCCGTTGAGGTGCAGATTGCCAGAGAGGAGGAATGGCGCAAGCGGATCGACGAGACGAAGAGCATGATCCTCGCGGATCGTGTTGACGGATTGCTGGAGTCCAGAACTTGTGAGTTCCATGATCGCTATGAACCAATCCGGGATTTGTAAGGAGGTGATGTAGTCCGCGTGTTGAGAAACCCAACCAACTGCTTCGTAAGGAGGGCGCAACGATGAGTAACAAGAAGTTTGAACTAGCGAGGATGACTTACAAAGAGGCGGAAGAGGCTTTCCGCAAGAATCCAGTCATCCTCATCCCTATGGGATCCACTGAACAACACGGACCGCAGTGCCCGGTAGGCGATTTTCGCATTGCTGAGACCTTGTCCAGGGAGATTGCGAAGCGAACTGGGTCGATCAGCGCTCCTGTGATCCCTTACTCCGAAGGTGCCTCGGCAAGGAACTTCCCGGGAGCTATCCCGCTAAGGCCGGAGACGCTCTACCAAGTCGTCTGGGATGTCTGCCAGGGCTTTCTCCGTTTCGATCTTGACCATCTAATGTTGGTGTGTGGAGATCATGGGAACATACCGATCCTCGAACGTCTCGCCCGCGATCTTAAAGACAAAGAGGGGATTCGGGTCGCCATGGTTGAGCAGTTCCGTTGGTTCACTCCCGCCTGGCTTGAAGAATTGTACAATCAAGCCACACCGGCGATTGGACACGGGGGCGATCCTATCACCTCTCTTAATCTCCACTTGTTCCCGGAGGACGTTCGAACAGATCTCATCGGGCCCGTGGAGCGCCTGCCATTTCAAGGATTGCGAGCACAGGGACTGTCTCAAGTTACTTTTGACGACCACATGTTCTACTTGCCGCTTGACTACGACGAAATCTCTCCAAGCGGCGTGCTCGGCGATGCGTCGATTGCCCAAGGAGAGATCGGAGAGAAGATCTGGAAACGGTTTATCCAGAACGGAATCGATATTGTGGAACGATTTAGATCCATTCAGACACACTGTGAGAAACAAGGAGGAAAGACACAATGAAAAAAATGCTGCTAATCGCCCTATTTGTACTGCTCTGCTTCGGGATTGTAGCTGTTGCTGCACCGAAGTCCGGCGGGATCCTGCGTATTGCGCTCCACCGCGACATTGCAGGACTCGAACCACATATCACATTTGGCGGAGGATCGAACGCCCTTCAGCAAAACGTCTATGACAACCTCGTAGTCTACGCACCGCCGGATGGGCGCTTGGTCCCTCAGTTGGCGGAGTCATGGGAGATCGTTGACCCTACGACTTATGTCTTCTACCTTCGACAGGGTGTCGTGTTCCACGATGGGAGCCCGTTCGACGCGAACGATGTCAAGTTCTCCTTTGAAAGGATGTTGGATCCGGCGACGGGAGCCACACTTGGCGGGCAGCTTGGGGACATCGAGTCCATTGACGTGCTGGACACCTACACAGTTCAGATCAATCTCTCGAACCCCAACGCCGTCTTCATATCACTCCTGGCTACGGCCGGAGCTGCAATGGTCGACAAGGAGTGGTTCGAGGCGGGCCATGACCCGACGCAGGAGATGAACGGAACGGGTCCCTTCAAGTTCGTCGAGTACGAACCGGGACTGAATACGATTCTGGAGAAGAACGAGAATTACTGGGATGACGGACTACCGTACTTGGATGGCATTGTGCTTATTCCGTTCAGTGACGACAGCGCGCGGATCAATGCGCTGCTTTCCGGTGAAGTGCAGTTTATCGAGTACGTACCGTGGGTCGACTTCACTCGGCTTGAGGGAGACTCTGACTACTCTATCTTCAGGGGGTACAGCCCGTTCAATCTTGTCCGGCTGAACGTTAACGAGCCGCCGTTCGACAATGTCTACGTTCGCCAAGCGATGAACTACATCATCGATCGCGAGGATCTGATCTCATTCGCCTTCGGCGGCGCTGGGATCCCGATCAAGGCCGGGCTGTTGTATCCGGGCACTCGCTTCTACAGCGAGGATCTGGAGCGGTGGGAGTACAATCTGGACAAGGGATTGGAGCTTCTCAATAAGGCGGGGTACGACAACTTCTCAGATCTCAAGTTCGTACTGAAGTGTGCGACGGTGACGGTCCATACGGACAGCGCCGAGGCGATCCAGGGTCTTCTCAGTGGAATCGGTGTCGATGTGACGCTCGAGTACGTCGATGTTCCTACCCTGCTCGACTACCGCAAGAATGGCGGATTCCAGGCCTGCATGGACGGACTGTCTCTGCAGTACTTCGATCCCGATGCATACTCGTACTATTTCGAGACAGGGGCCATCGGCTACGCGCAGGCGGTTGGATTCTCCGACGCCGCGCTGGATGCCCTTCTGGCGGCGGGCCGCGTGGAAACCGATGACGCAAAGCGCGCGCAGATCTACCACGCATTCGAGGATCGACTGCTCGATCTTGCGCCCTGGTATTTCGGTTTCCATCGACCTCAAGCTGAGGCGATGATCTCTAGTGTCAAGGGGTACGAGCGTCTGCCGGGCAGTCTTGGAACGAGCTCGACGAGCCGCATGGAGTACCTGTGGCTCGATCAGTAGAGAGCTAGAAAGGAATAGTTGGGGACGGGGCCGCTGTGGCCCTGTCCCTTCTCTTTAAACATGCTGACCTACCTCGCTCGGCGATTGCTTCAAACACTAATCACGACCTTCGTCGTCATCTCAGCCATCTTCATGCTAATCCACGTCCTGCCGGGAGATCCCGCACTCATGATACTCGGCGGACTCTCTGGCACGCCCACTGAAGAACAAATTGAGATGGTACGCGAGAGACTTGGACTTGATGATTCCCTTGGAAAACAATATGTGAAGTACCTGCTCAATCTGCTGCGTGGGGATCTCGGTACTTCCTTCGTGAACAATCGCCCTGTGATCCTCGATATCTCGCTGAGGATTCCGCGGACACTTCAGATTGTTATTCCGGCAATTCTGCTCGCTACGGCGGCAGGAATTCCACTGGGCATTGTGGCGTCGACGCATCGAGGCAAGCTACTCGACTTCTTCGTGTCGGGAACCTCAGTCATCTCGTTCTCGCTTCCGGCATTTGTCAGTGGCCTCCTTCTCGTCTGGATTTTCGCCATTTACCTTCAGTGGGTGCCCTCGGGTGGGTACGTTCCTCCATCGAGCGGGCTCTTTCCCTTTCTCTCCCGGATTATCCTGCCGGTCATCACGTTGGCTGTGGGTCCCGCAGGAATGGCGGTGAGGATGACACGGTCCAGCACTTTGGAACAGCTGGGCCTTGACTATGTGACGACGGCGCGGGCCAAGGGGATCAAAGAACGTTACGTGATCTATCGACATGTCTTGAGGAACTCACTAATACCTGTCGTCACAGCGCTCGGTCTCCAAATGGGACGAATGTTTGCCGGAGCCGTCATTGTCGAGGCGGTCTTCAATTGGCCCGGAGTGAACTCGTTGCTGCTCCAGTCAGTGCTGGATCGAGACTATCCAGTAATCCAAGGCGTGATTCTCGTCGTCTCGCTGATGTTCATTCTCATCAACCTCATCACCGATCTGACGTACGGGTTCATCGACCCAAGGATCCGATATGATTAGGCGACTCTACAAGAAGCTTCGACCATTCCTGCGAACCCCGCAATTCGTGGTCAGTACTGGCATCCTGCTTGTCGTCTTGATCCTCGTGGTTTTCGCTCCGAACCTTTCGCAGTGGAATCCGGCGAAGGTCGATGGCAGCAAGCGGTTTGCGCCACCCTCGTCGACCCATTGGCTGGGATGCGACGAGTTCGGACGGGACATCTTCAGCAACATCGCGTACGGCGCTCGGATGAGCTTGCTGGTCAGCTTTTCAAGCATGATTTTTTCCAGCTTCTTTGGTGTCATTCTAGGGCTCACCGCGGGCTACTTCCGTGGGAAATGGGAGGTCGTGGCGATGCGTGGAGTCGATATCTTGCTCAGTTTCCCTCCGATACTCATGGCCATCGTTCTGGTCTCGCTCACCGGGCCCAGCGTTCCGAACCTGATCATCGTCATCGGAGTTCTATACATGCCGCGGTTCACACGAATCGCCTACAGTAGCACGCTAACCATACGTGAGACTCCGTTCATCGAAAGTGCGAGGGCCGTCGGATCTCCAATCTGGATGATCTTGTTCAGACATGTTCTTCCCAACATTCTGGCACCGCTTTTTGTGCAGTTCTCGCTTGGCCTCGGAGCTGCCATTCTGATGGAATCCGGATTAAGCTTCCTTGGCTTGGGCCCCCCGCCTCCTGCGCCCTCTTGGGGGAGGATGATTTCGAAGGGAAGGCGATTCCTCACATTGAGTCCTTACGGCGTTCTGTGGCCTTCGTTGGTGATCTCATTGACAGTGTTGGCATTTAATCTACTGGGCGACGCGCTACGCGATCGCCTGGATCCGCGATTGCGCGGACGACTCGGAGACAAAGGAGAAGGATAGCATGAAGGCATCGGACTTTGTTGTAGCGCAAGCACTTAAGACTGCAGAAGCAGCGTCGGAGCTGACGGATCGCGAGAAATGCTTGATCGGCTTGGCGGTGACACTGACCCGTGGCTGCCAGCTGTGCACCGGTGGGCGAATCGAGGGCGCATTGAAGGAGGGCATCCCGTACAGTGCTGTTCGAGCGGCGATTGACCTCGCGGCCGCTGTCAACGCGGGTGTTGTGCTGCGAACCGCTATCGAAGGAGCTCGGAGAAACAACGTCAATCAACCTTGCACGGATCCCATGTGTTCGGGCGGCGCCTCGTAAGGCGGATTGACGCCTATATGGGTGGGGATAACCTCGGACGATCGACGGGAACTGAGTATAGCTGCAGTAGCAAAGAGACAAAGGAGAGGGATAGCATGACATCAGAGTGGAAAGACATTCGACTGGGTCTAAAAGTAATGGCTAGACCGAAAGTGCCTTCGGTTGATCTTGGACGGCTGGTTGGACTGACCACGGCCAATGTGTCCGATATCATGGGTAAATTACTGACGCTCGATTACCGGATCAAACCCGTTGTCCCGCTCAAGAAGCGGGTTGCCGGACCTGCAATCACAACTCTGGTCCGTCCGGGAGACAATCCTGTGATCTTCAAAGCGATGGAGATTGCCCAACCCGGCGATGTGATTGTCATCTCGGACCAGTTTGATACAAACAACTCGGTGCTTGGTGGGGTCATGGCCGAGATGGCAGCAAAGAAGGGAATCGCCGCCTTTGTTACTGACGGACTCGTCCGCGACGGTGAGGAGATAGAGAACGTCGGATTGCCCGTTTTTGCTCTGGGACTGACTCCTCGGGCTCCCTCTTCGGGAGGGAGGATGGGGCAGATCAACACGCCCATCTCCTGTGGTGGAGTGATTGTCCACCCAGGCGACATCGTCATGGCGGATGACGATGGGGTCGTTGTTATCCCGCTTGCGGATTTCGAAACGATTCTGCGTCGGGGAGAGGACCTCAAGAAGAGAGAGTGGGATTGGCTGCATCCGGAGACCCCGGGTGAGTACATCCTGTACGAGAAAGCCAATGATAGGCTAGTAGGCCTTGGCTTTGAATTCGATCCCAAGCTGTAGGCTCGAAGGCGAGTAAGGAGGCACGAGATGAGAGTCTTCATGTCGGTGGACATGGAAGGAATAACGGGAATTGTCACGCCTGCGCAGACTTCCCAAGATCACGCACTCTACAAGCGCGGATGCGATTTCATGGCACAAGATGTCAACGCTGCCATTTCGGGGGCATTGGCGGCCGGCGCAACGGAGATCGTGATCAATGACTCGCATGGCAGCATGACCAATATCGAGTTGGAGAAGCTGCATCCCAAGGCTCAGCTTCTCTCGGGGCAGAACAAGCCACTTCTTCAGATGGAAGGTGTTCAGGATTGCGACGCTGCGTTCTTCGTCGGATACCACTCAAGGTATGGGACATTGAACTCGACTCTCGATCACACCTATTGGGCCTCCCTGATGCAGTGCATCTCCTTGAATGGCGAAGATGTGGGAGAGCCGGAATTCAACGCGATTCTCGCGGGGGCATATGGCGTCCCTGTCGTGTTCCTATCGGGCGATGAGACGACGTGCGCCGGCGCCAAGGCGTTCATCGGCGAATGGCTAGAAACAGCGGTAGTCAAGCGTGCGACCGGGCGAGAGTCTGCCATCTGCCTGCATCCGGATGTCACGGCTCCCCTTATCGAGGAGGGGGCAAAGCGAGGCTTGGAGGGATTGCCGAAATCCCAACCACGTCGCGTCGATCTTCCCCTCACGCTCGACATGAGATTCGTCATGAGCAAGATGGCGGACCAAGCAGCGATCTATCCGCATGCGGAACGGCTTGACGGTCGAGCAGTTCGCGTTCATGCAGAGACGGTGGTAGAAGCCTATCGCGGAATGCTGACTCTGTTTGCACTTGCAAGAAACTCCTTGTAGCTCCTGAGCCTCTCCACTAAGAAGGGGGCTACAGGGCGGATTTCGGCTGCGATTTGGCATTGGAGGTGATAGCCACAAGAGACGACGGCGGATGAATCTAGTAGCAGAACGTTAGGACTGGGAATAAGGAGGCTTGAAATGAACAGAAATCGAATTATGGGTGCGATGATCCTCTTGTTGGTCACTGTGCTCATCGGTTCCACTACTCTCGTGTTTGCCGAGGTACCAAAGTCCGGCGGCACACTGAGGCTAGGCATGTATCGGGACGTTGTCAACTTGGATCCCCATATCGCGTCTGGTATGACCTACATACTGGTTCAGATGAACGTGTACGACAACCTCGTCGGTTTTGCTCCAGACGGCAGTATGGCTCCACATTTGGCGACCTCATGGGAGACTGCGGATTCACAGACGTGGATACTGCATCTGCGGGAAGGAGTCAGCTTTTCCAACGGGAATGCTTTCACGGCCGAGGACGTTGTGTACTCGATCGAGCGGATCCTCAATCCAGATACTGCCGCATCCCGAAAGGCCCAACTCGACGTGGTCGAGTCTATGCGCGTAATTGACATGTACACAGTCGAGATTACTCTCTCGGAGCCAAACGCGGTCTTCATTGACATTCTGACGATCTCTGCATGCGCAATGGTCGACAAAGAGTGGGCCGAGGCAGGTGGAGACTTTTCTACCGAAGCCCTCGGTACGGGTCCATTCGTTCTGGAGAGCTACGAACGAGGAGTCGAGTACGTCTTGACCAGGAATTTTCATTACTGGGAGCCTGGGAAGCCTTATCTGGATAGCGTTGTCCTCCTTCCTATCTCAACCAATGCGACAAGGATGAACGCTCTGAAGAACGGCGAGATCGACTTCGCAGACTACATACCGTGGTCGGAGATGCTTACGCTTGAGGCCAGCCCAGATTTCGAGCTACTCGTTGGCAACTCCGCCTTCATGTACGTGCGGCTGAGCGTCTCGCGAGAGCCATTTGACAACAAGCTCGTTCGACAGGCGATGAACTACGCCATCGATCGGGACGTGATCAATGATCTGGCTTGGGGAGGATTCGGGCAAACGATATCTGCCGGCCTGCTGTACCCAGGGTCCACGTTCTACAACGAAGACCTCGAACGATGGTCGTACGACCCCGATAAGGCCCTCGACCTAATCCGACAAGCCGGCTACGAGCCCGGCGACATCCATCTCACAGTTGAAACTATCGAGAATGCCGTGCATTACGACACAGCCATTGTCATCCAGCAGCAGCTCTCTGAGCTGGGCTTCCAGGTCGACATGCAGATCAATCCGGTGGCGCTTCTTAACGAGAAGCGGGTCACTGGAGACTATCAGTTTATGGTTGATGGAGGCGGCACCTCGATGGTCGATCCAGATTGGCTGAGTCTCTATTTCCATCCTGAGACCGGAGGCTCCTACGCTCTGGGCGTAGGATTCAACGTGCCGGAACTTGGGGATCAATTCTTGATAGAGCGGACTTCCGTTGCTCTAGCTGATCGACAGGCTGCGTTCCGTCGAATCGACGAGATCCTGCTGGATGAATGTCCGTTCATCTTCATTCTCTGGCGACCTCAAGGAGAGGCATTTGCATCGTACGTGAAGGGGTATACCAGCATCCCCGTCACCATTAACATCTCTGAAGCCTATCTGGAGAACATCTGGCTCGATAAGTAGGAAGTGGGTTTGGAAGGGGAGGCGGCGATCTCCCCTTCCCATTCTAGTTGTTGGCTCCGAGAAAAGGGGAGGCTGCGTTGATATCGTATCTACTGAGAAGAGGATTCGAAGGGATCATTGTGATCTTCCTCGTGTCGATCTGTGTCTTCTCGCTCCTGCATCTGCTGCCTGGGAATCCTGCTTACAGCGTATTGGCCGGACTCCAAGGCCCTCCCACGATAGAGCAAGTGGAAACTGTGACCAGACAGCTTGGCCTGGATAAGCCAATTCACATGCAGTATCTCCGATGGATGGGAAAACTCTTGCGTCTCGATTTCGGAAGATCGTACATTCACAGCAGCGATATCCGCGAAGAACTGAGTGTGCGCTTAACACGTAGCCTTCAGCTGATCATCCCGGCATTGGCGATCGGTCTTCTTGTCGGAATACCTCTTGGAGTCATCTCGGCTGTTCATCACGGCAAGCCTCTTGACACTGCATTGACGGTCTCATCTCTGGTCGCCTATTCAACGCCCGTTTTCGTTGTCGGAGCGCTTCTTGTCGTCGCCTTTGCGCTGACACTAGGGTGGTTTCCTACATCCGGATACATATCTCTCTCGAAGGGGTTCGGACCATTCTTACAGCGCGCAATCCTCCCGATCCTCACGCTCTCGATTTCGCCCATTGCGGTGACCGTTCGAATGACGCGATCCTGCATGCTGGAAACGATGTACACGGAATATGTCCAGACTGCGCGCGCGAAGGGAATATCCGAATCGAGGGTCCTATTCAGACATGTCTTGAGAAGCGCACTTCCTCCCATCGTGACAGTAGTAGCTCTTCAGACAGGCCACATGTTTGCCGGGAGCGTCCTGGTGGAAAGCTTGTTCACCTGGCCAGGGATGAGTGGCTACTTGCTCCAAGCAGTCAACACGCACGACTATCCTGTGATTCAGATGGTCGTCCTTGTGGTTGCGCTAATCTTCATTGGACTCAACCTGATCGCCGACATTGTCTGCGGGTTCCTCGATCCGCGAATCATCTATGACTAGGGGGAATGAATGGCCAGGATTCTGAAAGACTGGCGAGCATGGATTTGTGCCGCCGTTCTTCTCTTCGTGCTGATTATCGGCGTCTTCGCGCCGCTCATTGCTACCAAGGCGCCGAACGCACTCCAAGGGACCAAACTCCTCCCGCCGGGCAAGGAGTTCTTGCTTGGGACCGACATCTACAGCCGCGACATCTTCAGTCGCCTATGTTACGGCGCAAGGGTCAGCCTGATCATAAGCCTCGGAAGCGTTGCTCTGGCTATGGTCGCGGGAACAACCCTGGGAATCGTCGGCGGATACTTCCGCGGCTCGCTGTGGGAGACGTTCATCATGCGGGCCATCGACTTCCTTTTGTCGTTTCCAACGCTCGTACTGGCAATCTTGGTCGTTGCCTTCGTAGGGGCGGAGATTCACGTCCTCGTCATCGTAATTGGGGTGGTCTACATCCCAACTTTCGCGCGTATTGCCTACACTTCGACGCGATCGGTTCACGAGATGGCGTTCGTGGAGGCTGCCAGCGCGATGGGGTGCTCGACCTTTCGCATCTTGGCTCGGGCCATCCTTCCTAACATTGTTGCGCCCCTGCTGGTGCAAGCTTCTCTTCGTATCGGCAATGCCATCCTCGTGGAAGCAGGGCTTAGTTTCCTGGGTCTTGGAGCCCCGCCGCCCGCCGTATCATGGGGACAGATGATCCGAGAGGCGATCAGGTTCCTCAATCTCAGCTATCTGCCACTCCTTTGGCCGAGTCTCTTGATCTCACTCACCGTGCTGGCGACAAACATCTTCGGTGACGTGCTTCGCGACAATCTCGACCCTCGCCTGAAGGGAAGGCACTAAAGCATGACAGGAAGCCATCATGTGGGCAATCCGAGATCCGTCCGCTGCGCAGACGGGCCCTTGGAGCACTTGGAGATAGTGCGAAGTAGATCCAGCGAGGAGTTAAGTGAATGACTAGTCAACAACGACTCGACGAAGTTCGGCAACCCTCTCAACAAGGAGATGATATGGAATCAATCGGAAGCCCCCGCGATTCTCTCAAGGCAGATCGTTGGGATGAGTGGGCGAACAACCCCACGGATCAGAAGAGTGGAATCCCAGGCCCGGCAGTGCAGAAAGTCTGCCCAAACGATGCGGACCTCATTGATCTCGTCTCGCCGGATGACCAAGCTATGGGCGGAATGTCACTGATTGATGCATTCCGGTTACGCAAGAGCCATCGAAGCTTCAACGAGGCCTTCCTCACTCTGGAGGAACTCTCGTTCTTGCTGTGGGCAACGCAAGGCGTTCGTATGGTCAGTAAAGACGGTACGAGCACCCTACGAACCGTCCCATCAGGGGGCGGAAGGCACGCACTTGAGACATACCTTCTGGTCAGCCGCATTGAGGGTCTTGAGCGAGGCCTCTATCGATACCTGCCAGTGGATCACAAACTGTGCTTCCTCCGCGCTGATCCTGACATTGCGGAGAAGGCGAAGAACGCGTCGCGGAGCAATGCATTTGTCGGTGATGGCGCAGTCGTCTTTGCATGGACGGCCATTCCGTATCGCGCCGAATGGAGGTACGGCGTTGTCGCTCACAAGATGATCGCCATCGATTCCGGGCACGTCTGTCAGAACCTATACTTGGCCTGCACAGCCATTGGATCGGGAACCTGCGCAGTCGGCGCATACTCGCAGACAGACATGGACAAGCTTCTGAGAGTGGACGGTGATGATGAGTTTACCATCTACGTAGCGCCAGTGGGCAAGATCGCGTGAAGCTCTACTACCAGAGCACAGGTCACTGTCAGGTGTCCGACAGGTAGACGCCTGTTGTCGAAGCGGAACAATACTGACGAGAATATGACGGTTCGATCGGTCTTCCATTGGACTGAGCACAGGATGACAAAGGGAGAGCTATGAAGACCATGAGACTGGGCAAGACGGAGCTTGTCGTCTCAAGAATCGGATTCGGAGGAATCCCAATTCAGAGGCTGTCCGAAGCGGACGCTGTAGCCGTCGTGAAGCGATGTCTAGATCTGGGAGTGACGTTCTTCGACACGGCCAACGGCTACTCGACCAGCGAACAGCGTATCGGGAAGGCTCTGGCCACACGGCGTAACAGCGTTGTTGTTGCCACCAAGACCGCTGCACGAGACCGGTCCGAAGCAGCCAAACACCTTGATCTGAGCCTGCGGCGAATGAACACCGACTACGTTGACCTTTGGCAATTCCATAACGTGAGCACCCTTGAGGATTATGAGCAGATCCTTGCACCAAACGGAGCCATGGAGGCGGCTCAGTCTGCACTGACTCAAGGGAAGATACGCCACATCGGCATTTCCAGTCACTCCATGGACATCGCTTTGAGGGCTGTAGCGTCTGATCTATTCGAAACTCTCCAGTTCCCGTTCAACTTTGTCATCAATGAGGCGGCGCAAGAGCTACTGCCGCTGGCGGTGAAACATGACGTGGGGTTCATCGCGATGAAAGCGTTCGCAGGAGGAATGCTTCATGATGCCGCCCTTGCGATCAAGTTCTTGCTGGAGCATGAGACCGTGTTGCCGGACCCTGGCGTTCAGGCCATCGAGGAGATCGAGGAGATCGTCGCCCTCGTCCAAGGATCCTGCCGGCTGAGTTGCGAAGAGCGTGAAAGGATCGAGCGGCTACGCAACGAGGTGGGATCACGGTTCTGCCGCCGCTGCGGATACTGTTTGCCCTGCTCTCAGGATGTGAATATCCCGTTGGTCATGAACTTCGAAGCCATCTGGGCACGAATGCCACGCAAAGACGTTGTAGACGGACGCTTTGCTGATGCGATATCCGCCGCCGAGAACTGCGCCAGATGCGGCGAATGCGAGACACGCTGCCCCTATCATCTCCCAATTCGCGAGATGATTGAGGAGAGCATCGCGTTCCACGCACGACATGACCTAACTCCCTGAAATCTGCCCGGAACTGGGGGACAGAGACAGATTCCGCATCCTTTACGGGATACAACCCCGAGTTTCCACTGGGCCTACTGGGAGATAAGCTCGGCAGGAATCAGCAATTCGCAGGAAGCTTACAGCAGGTCCTTTACGAGGACCTGAAGAAGCTTGAACTCACGGCGAGCAGCTCTCCCTTACGATTGAGATCAGTCATGATCCCATGGCTTTCGAAAACTATCTTCGCCCGATTCAGGTTCTCACAGATGGCGGCCCTTTCCAGACTGACTGATTCCTCGAAACGAGTTCCTCCGGCATGCAAATAACTACGAATCACGGAGTTCTCCGCTGCCAAGTGGTGCTGGATCACAGATCGAGCCATGTCAAGGTCGCCCTGAATGATTGTCTCATCAAAGCAAACGGCCACATCCCGATTGGCCGGCAGTGAACCTCTGAAATTGGTCCAGAGTCCAAGCTAGTGATCGGCGAGTTGATCCAGATCCGTAAGATCGAACCTATATATCCTGGAGCAGCTTCTCTCCGCAATACGTCAACTTTCGCTCCGGACCGGCGACAAAGCGAGCAGTGCGTCAACCGGTCTTGTGCGGATGACGGACCTGCTTCCCTTGGCCACGTGATGAGTAGATATAATTGCAGGCCCCGCTATTCGGCCGGGGGCGCAGAAGGGGGAGGCAGTTGCTGCAACTTGCATGCAGAAACGTTCCGGATCCGGATGGACACTACACATACCTCCTCTTGCAGGGCGATTGGATCATCGTAGAGATCTCGGATGGAAGATTCACGGGGCGGGGCGAAGTATCACACAGCGGGAACGATGCTGAGTGCATCAAGACCGTTCGCCGGCTGTTCTCGAAGCATATTCAGCGCATGGATCCAACCACTCGTGCAATAAGGAAACTAGAGCGGGGGCCGTTTGCGTCAACAACGGGGTTCGTCGTGGCAACTGCCATGTCAGGCCTAAACCAAGCTTTGTACGAACTCGTGGCCAAACGCAACTCGGTCCCAGTTTGGGAGCTCTTCGCCGATGAAAGGAGTCGGGAGCTGATTGCCACTTATGCCACGCTTAATCGTGCCCTGATAGACAGGACTCCTAAAGCCTACGAGGACGCTGTTCGTCTTGCCCTCGGACAGGGCTCCCGTGCAGTGAAATGCGCTCCCTTCGAGAGAGTGATGAGGCATGGGAATCAGCTGGAGCAAAGCCGTCAAGGTCTGGCAGTCCTCAAATTCTTGAGGAAGAGGTTCCCCGATCTGAGCATACGCGTTGACTTCCACGAGCGGTTCCAACTGGCCACATTCCTGCGGATATTGCCAGAGCTTGAGTCACTCTTTCTGCATTGGCTGGAGGCTCCATTACCGGTTGGAGAAGACTATCATGAACTCAGGGCAGTTTTGTAACACAACGATCGCATTGGGAGAGCTACGCTTCGGCACTGAGGGTTTTCGTGACATTGTGGAGCAGCGTTGGGCGGATGTTGTCATGCCCGATGTCAAGCATGTTGGCGGAGTAGGGCCTTTGATCCGCCTGGCACGATCCTACGAAGGCGAGATTGAGGTATCTCCGCACAACCCATCAGGACCAATCGCTTCACTTGCCTCTGCACATGTCTGCGCCGCACACCACAGTGTAGGGGCTTTGGAGCTGCCACTCATCACGGATCCCGGCAGAGCTTACTACATGGACTGGCTAATCGACGGCTTCCTCAACTTGCCATCCGGTAGCGGTTGGGGTAACGGAGCAGGAATCGCATAACTACGGTGTTCGCGCGAACGCGGTTAGCAGCTCGCGAAGATCGGGATGGCCTGTTTGTCAATCCGGTCGTTCGTCGAGGTGCGGATCAAAGCTGACCTCGTGACTGCTCGTACGGGGAGCAATTGCGATGCTGCGCGGCAGTACGGACTCCTCGGTGACATCGCCCGCTCGGTCGAGGCGCGCCTTCCTGACTGACACTCCTCGCCGCTACGCCAGGACCTTCACGCCGCGCTATGTTCCAAGACCAGAGCGGGAACCCACACAATCGTGGCGAATCGGCAAGCCCTTGATCGGGACTCCTCATCCTGTTCCAAGGATTTCACACCCTCTAGTCAAGTCCTCTAGCTCTAGCTAGCGAGGAAGCCACGTTCCGATTCCGCGCGTTTTGGCTCGTTCGACCACTGCTTGTGCTACAACTACGTCTTCAAGTGCTAACCCGAGATTGCACGCAAAAGTGCGCTCAGCCCGATCAGAACGCCCAGACTCTTCGCCACTTACGAGCGAGCCAAGCTCAAGTTCAATCGACGGGCATCCCCTCAGGTAACCGCTCGCCAGATTTGACTGGTATTGCTTCACATCGTCTGTGCAAAGCTGATCCATCTGCGCCAGCGTATTCGGATGCCAGTATGAGGCATAGTCAATCGATATACCGCAAGTACCTTCTTGTACCCAGTCCGCACGGATTGTGGCATGGGGCGGATCGGTGATCGGTCCTGCGGTCAGCACGATATCGCATGGCTCTACGGCCTGCCTTGGTTGACGGACTGCAGAGATTTCGACTCCGTACGTTTCCGACACTTCTGTTGCGAATGCATGCAACGCGTCCTGTGAAACGTCGTATGCAAGAATCTGTCGCACTGGGAACTCACATAAGAACGCCTCCACATGGCTTCTCGCCTGCACGCCACACCCCAAGATTCCAACTGTTTCCGAGCTGTCGCGGGCTAGGTAGCGCGCTGCAAGCGCTGAAGCCGCGGCGGTACGCGCAGCCGTTATCCATGAGCAATCGATCACCGCTACAGTTAATCCATACTCCGGATCATTAAGCACAATCTGGCCGCTTATCTGGGGGAGATCTACCTCCGGGTTGTGAGGGTACGCTGATACCCACTTGATTCCCGCTACTGACATACTATGCACTGATGCCGGCATGGCATGAATGAAAGAATCGTCCGCCGGATGGATTCCCAGTTTCGGCGGCATCTCCACAAGGTCACACGCCTTTTGTCGAAACATCTCTTCAACAATCCGTATAATCTCTTCCATCTCAAGTTTGGCATCTGCCACATCTTTGGAAGAGAGGTAGAGTATTTGATGACTCTGATCCTTCATGGCGCGTTCTCCTTCGGATGATGCACATCCAATTCTATCAATGGATCTGCCTGCTCAGAATTCGTCCACCGAGATGCTTTGCTCATCGAGTCATCGGCCATTGACTACCAGCAACGATCAGTTCACTTCAAAGGGGTAGTCTAATCGTCTACCTCTCGCCAAAACCAATACCTGAATCGACTTTCGGGTGTCCGTTCTGTAGTCAAGGTTGCTTCGCGGACAAACACCGTGAGTCTATTCCTCACTATCCTCTTTCACTATTGTCGCGTTGCATTCCATCACAGGTATGCAATCATGCATCTCTGCAATGCATGCAACCCGAGGTCTGTCCTAGCCAAACCACCGGTTCCAAATGTTATTGGCTTGTCCTCCAATGAGCGGCACAGTATACTATATCACAGAAACCGAAACGGCTTGTCGCATATTTCGCGACGGTTCTCTCGGTCCCTTGTGGCGGCAGGATAATATTGAGGCTGAACAGAGCCCCTTGGGCGATGCTCACCCTGCAGAGAGCGAGGATGTCATGAGCGTGGAAAAAGCCGTTGAGAGAATCATAGAGGCGGGTGTCATCGGAGCCATTCGAGCACGCTCATCTCTGGATCTCATGCCGACAGTTGATGCCTTCCAACTCGGGGGACTTTCTTGTATCGAAGTTACATTGAACACTCCCGGAGCTCTGGATTCTCTCCGCGCTATCTCAAGGAAGTATCCTCACCTTCTCATTGGTGCTGGAACAGTGATCGACATCGAGGGAGTCCTGCAAGCTGTGGCCGCAGGCGCGCGGTTCGTCGTGACTCCGGTGATGAGCCCCGAGATCATACAAGCTGCTCTGGATCAGGAGTGCGCGATCATTTGTGGCGCGATGACGCCGACTGAGGCATACGGCGCTTGGAGGGCGGGGGCGAACCTCGTCAAAATCTTCCCCGCCGATCTGCTGGGTCCGGCGTTCTTCCGAGCCATGCAAGGCCCGCTTCCGCAGATCCCCTTGGTATCGACTGGAGGTGTCACTGCCGAAACGACCGAGGAATTCGTCCGAGCCGGTGCAGCAGCAGTGTGCGCCGCTAGTTGGCTCGTCAGTGAACAGGATATCAGGGAAGGAGATTACGCTGCGGTAACTGAGCGCGCGCGTTCACTCTGCGCAGCGGTCACGACAGCTCGCGGAGCGGCTAGCGTGCAATGAAGCGAATCGAGAAGCACTCCGATAATCTGCCCAACGGTCTCAAGCTCATGATACCGGGCCCCGTATCTGTTGAGCGTCATGTGCTCGATAAGATGTCCTTGCCGCTCGTGCCCCATTACGGATCGGAATGGGCCGAGTTCTACCATGAGACGATCTCCCTATTCGGCCGCGTCCAACAAACGAACGGCCGCATCTTCTTACTCGTCGGTTCGGGGAGTGCCGGACTGGATGCCGCCATCGGAACGGCATCCGCCGCGCTACCAAGGATCCTTGTGCTGAAGAACGGTCACTTCGGCGAGCGCCTGGAGGAGATCGCACGAGCTCATACAGACACTGTCTCAACGCTTTCTTTCCCCTCCGATGTGCCAACCGATCCCGACCGTATTGATGACGCACTCAATCGTCAGCCAGCGGATCTTGTATTGGTCACGCACTGTGAGACATCATCAGGCATCCTTAATCCGATCCGAGAGCTCGCAGACGCTTGCCGGCGAAACAACGCTCTTCTCCTAGTGGATGCCATCTCAAGCCTCGGAATCGAACCACTCCCCATGGATGAGTGGGGAATAGCCCTCTGTGTCTCGGCATCGCAGAAGGGACTCGGCGCGCCACCGGGACTTGCAACTGTCGCCATTAGCCGGGCTGCCTGGGACCGGATCCGACTGGGAGATTCGAAGGGATGGTATCTCAACCTGACTGTCTGGGATCGGTACGAGCGCGAAAGAGCGGAATGGCATCCGCACCCGGTCACCCACGCAGTCGGCAATGTCCGAGCTCTGCACGCAGCTCTGCAGGATGTTCTCCGCGAGGGACTTCCCGAGACGTGTGCTCGACATCGGGAGGTCGCTGCATTCTTGCGACGTGGCCTGGAAGATCTCGGATGTGTTCCGGCAATTCCGAGTGATTTCGCTTCGCACGGCGTGACATCGGTCCGCTCGCCCTGCGACAAGGTCGAAACGCTACTTGACTGTCTCCGTGACAACTTTGGGATCTTGGTCACCGGCGGATTAGGCATGTGGAAAGGCAAGATTTTCCGAATCGGCCACATGGGACCGGCTGCGACACTTGAATCCATCAACTCGCTACTTCCGGCGCTCGGACGAGCGCTCAAGATGACTCTCACACAAGAGAGCAGAACATAGGGAAAGGACAAACATGGATCTCATCACGTTCGGCGAGGGAATGATTCGCCTCTCTCCGCCAGAGTTCAAGCGGATCGAACAGGCGTCGTACCTAAACATGAATGTGGGCGGCTCGGAACTCAACGTCGCTGTTACAGCGACGCGACTTGGGCTTCCGGCATCGTACGTTACGCGCCTGACGCGCAACCCCCTAGGGCGGGTCATCGAGAACAAGGTCCGCGAGCACGGCGTCGACACAACGCATATTCTCTGGACCGATTCCGACCGAGTTGGAGTGTATTTCGTCGAGTTCGGTGCCGCACCACGTGCGAATTCCGTACTCTACGATCGCAAGAACTCATCCATCGCACAGATCGATCCGGAAGAAATGGATTGGCCGTCGATTCTGGAGGGCGCACGCATCTTTCATACGAGTGGAATTACCCCAGCGCTTTCTCCATCTGCCGCCGAGACGACACGGCAGGCCATGCAGGCAGCGAAGGGACTCGGAATCACGGTATCCTTGGATCTGAATTATCGCCCGCGCCTTTGGTCGCCTGAGACGGCCCGACCGGTCATGGAGGAGCTGGCATCGCTTGCCAACATCCTCATTACAACTGAGGAGGATACGGCTCGCGTCTTTGACATCCACGAGAACGATTACGAAGTTGTCGCCGACACGCTAGCCCACCGCTTCGATTTGGACATCGTGGCCATCACGTTACGGGAGACGCCAAGCGTATGGAAGAACCATTGGAGTGCAGTTGCATACGCCAGCGGATCGATTCATCGAAGCCCGGCCTATGATGTCGAGGTTGTGGACCGCGTCGGCTCGGGAGACGCTTTCGCCGGCGGGTTTCTCTACGGCTTATTGAGCGAGAACGTCGAGACAGCGATTCGTTACGGTGTTGCCGTATCAGCCCTGAAGCAGACAACTCCGGGCGACTTGTGCTGGGCAACGAAGGACGAAGTCGAACGGATCCTGGCAAGCGATAGCCTGCGGATTGTCCGGTGAAGGGAGATGCATTGAACCACGACCGTGCCAACGCAGTAGATGATTTCGAGCGGGTCTTCAGCCCCATCACCCTCGGCAGCGTACACGTCCCAAATCGCATCCTCATGGCTCCGATGGGAAACCTGCTTCAGGATCAGAACGGATACGCAACCGAAGCGATGATCGCCTATCTCCGAGAACGAGGACGAGGCGGTGCTGGCATTGTTTTCGGTCCCTTTGCCGCTGTCTCACCTGGACACACATCGTTTCGCGTTCACAGCGACCTCGCCCTTCCCGCCCTCACGAAGCTCGCTTCAGCGATCGCGTCCGGCGGATCCATACCGTTCCTTCAGATCGCTCACCAAGGGGCGAATCGACCTATCGATCCGATGGGACCGTCATCCTACTATAGTCGTTTCTATCGAGGGGAAACGCCCCGTGAGATGTCACTCAAGGACATCGAGGACGTCATCGAGGATTTCGCCGTGGCCGCGGAGCGTGGCATCGCCGCGGGATTCGTCGGCATCGAATTACACGCTGCACTCGGATATCTCGTCGGCTCGTTCTACTCTCCTCACGCCAACCGCCGAGTCGATGACTACGCCGGGCTTGAGGGCGGCCTACGGTTCGTTGCTCGGATAGCCGAAGCAATCCGAACACGATGCGGGCAGATTCCTTTGGGTGCGAAGATTAATGCACATGAACATGTCCCCGAGGGGATCGACGACGCGCACGTCGAACAGATTGCCAAGGCGTTCGAGTCAGCGGGATTCGACTTCCTTCACGTGGCGGCAGCAAGCAGCTCCTCACACCATTGCATCGTCTGTGGGGTCAGCCCCATCTACCGCACGCGCCACCATCTCGCCCGTGCAGAATTGGCCCATCGCGTGAAAGAGGCGATCTCCATCCCCGTTATCGCCGACGGTGGCGTTGCACGGCCGGAAGACGCAGAGCTGATTTTGGAGAGGAATCTAGCAGACATGGTTTCCGTTGGACGTGCATTCATCGCCGATCCGCATTGGCTTGCTCACGTACGTTCACGGGAGCGGTACACACCCTGTATCCGTTGCAATGTCTGCCACATCCGGCAAACCATTGACAAGGTGCCTGTCCGTTGCAGTGTGAACCCCCTCGCAGGACGTGAGGCCACCCATCCGGCCGGGCATGCCAAGCATACTCTTTCGGTCGCCGTTGTCGGCGGTGGGCCGGCTGGTATGCAAGCCGCACTGACTGCCCAAGAGCGAGGCCACCGCGTTGTTCTGTATGAGCGTGACGCCCAACTCGGTGGCAAGATGAGACCAGCTAGTGTCCCCGCCTTCAAGCGTCCGATGCGCGACTACCTTAACTACATGGTGGATCTTGTCCTCAGGCGATCGATTGAGGTCCACCTCGGAAAGACGGCGACCGCAGCCTCCCTCTCAGATTCAAGCTATGACGCTGTAATCGTAGCAACCGGAAGCCGCCCCATCCTCCCGTCGATCAACGGCCTGGAAACTGCGCCATTGCGTTTCGCCGCGTCCTATCTCGAAACGCCTGATTGGATCACCGCTGACGAGGTCGTGCTCGTGGTCGGAGCAAATAAGGTCGGGTGCGAGCTGGCTTGGTATCTCCAGACGGAACGAGGCGCCCGTCCGATCCTCATTGACCTCAAGCCACGCGAGGAGCTGATGGTTGATGAGTACCCGCGCGATCGCGTCGACCTCCTCACACGCATCGGGGAGCTCGGTATCCCGCTCCTATGTATGCGCGCACCGAAAGAGATGCAGGCTGATCATGCAGTTCTGGCAGATGAGAGCGGCGCTTTGGAGACGATTCGTTATGACAAAGTTGTCGTCGCTGCCGGCGCACGTCCGGAGAGCGACCTTGAAGCGGAACTTCGTTGTTTGCCCTTTAGTACGTCTGTTATCGCCGTCGGCGACTGTGTGCAAGCGCGAGACGTTTTCCACGCAACCCAAGAGGGTTTTGAGGCAGCGTATGGAATAGGGGAGGTGTAGAGCCTGTGGACCTCATCCGTGGAACGTGGGTCGACGCCCGTGAAGCAAGCGCTCGCCTCAAGGTCAGTCTCCTACCGATCGGGTCGGTGGAGAATCATGGGCCCCACCTTCCTCTCGGCACGGATCTGCTCACAGCGGAGCACATCGCACGCGAAGCCGCGAAGAGCGGGGACTTTGTGCTCCTACCAGCCATCCCGGTTGGGCTGTCCGCCGAGCATCGCCAGTTCCCGGGCACGCTGTGGGTTCGCCGGCGGGTGCTGACGCAGTATGTTCTGGAAACGATTCGCTCGCTCGCGTCCCACGGACTTCGACGCGTCGTTCTGGTAAACGGGCACGGAGGAAATACCGATGCACTTGAGGATGTCTGCCGGTCCCTACGCGAGGAATGCATCTACGCTTTCGTCTATCAGTGGTGGAGTGCGATAAGGGAGACCATCGAACGAGTCTGCATTGAATCGCCCGATCATGCCGGAGACATGGAGACATCGGCTGTACTGCACATTGACCCGGAGCACGTCCGCCGGGAGCGCATCGCCGAAGCGGAATCCGAAGGGGCGACATCCTGGGGGCGACGGGTTCACGGAGTCTCCGTCGGCTTCGATGCGATCGACTTCACACAAAGCGGCTCGACCGGCAAGCCAAGCGCAGCCACGCCTGAGAAGGGTCAGCGTCTCATGGATGCTGCGACCTCCAAGCTTAAAGCGTTTGGCTGTTGGCTCTCGGAACAAGAGGATGAGGCGCTGGCATCGCAGTCACGTGTCAGTTAGCACGAGACATGTCATCCGCTCTTGCTGAGGAGGTCTGCGAGAATGAACGCAAAGTTCCGCTGTACTCGCTGTCATTGCCATTCCAAGAATCCCTTCGCACAGCGATGCGAGGAGTGTGGCGGTATCCTCGAGGTATGTCATCCAGCCTCACCGGCGGACCGAATCCTCGCGTGGACACCGAATGACTCGATGTGGCGCTACGCCTCCAGCATGCTGGTCGATCTGCGCGCAGTGCGCATGAGTCTCGGAGAAGGCGGGACACCCCTGATCGAAGCCCCGCAGATGGCGTCCCGACTCGGAATCGAACAGCTTCTCCTGAAGCTCGAATTGGTCAATCCAACCGGATCGTTCAAAGACCGTGCACTCAGTGCCGCCGCGACCCATGCCCGCCATCATGGGTCGGCCGGATTGGTCGGTTCATCAAGCGGAAACGCGCTCCATGCACAAGCCGCTTATGCGGCGCTCGCCGAACTGTCCTCGCTTGCGCTGGTACCTGTGACCGTATCCGCAGATCGTCTGGTGCAGCCAACTCGCTGCGGAACGCGCGTGGTACGTGTCCAGGGGGACTACAGCGACTGCCACCGTCTGGCTCGCGCCGCCGCATCCCTCTCCGGTTGGTACAACGTGTCAACGACTTATGAGAACCCAGTCGGGTTCGATGCGTATAAGACCATGGCCTATGAGCTCTGGGAGGCTTGTGAAGACACAGTAGACTGGATTGTCATCCCTGTCGGTGCAGGCCCTCTGTTGGGAGCCATGGCACAGGGATATGCGGACATCGTCGCCGCGAGTCGCTGCCCGACTGCGCCGGCATTGCTTGGCATCCAAGCCTCCAGCTGCGCCCCCATCGTACGAGCGTTCGAGCGTGGCGCTCCCACCGTAACACCGTGGGATGGAGATGCGACAAGCGTCGCCAAGGGGATTGCCGATCCGTTGCGTGGCTACGCAGAGGACGGCACGTACACACTGGCAGCCGTCATCGGTTCGGGGGGTGCCATGGTCAGCGTCAGCGAAGCCGAGATCCAAGAAGCAACCCGGTCGCTCGCTCGGATCTGCGGACTCCATGTTGATCCGGCCGCCGCCGCCACGATTGCAGGCCTGGAAGTCGCGACTCGTCGAGGCATTGTCTCCGCCGGGTCTTCAGTGATTGCAATCATCACGGGAACAGGATTCAAGGAAGTACCTGCCGATTTCTCCCTCGCGGAGCTCGGCGCCGTTTTCGATCCGGATGTCGATCCGATCGAGTCCATTTTGCCCCAGGAGGTATCTCATGACACAACATCGTATTGAGAAGAGATTATCACAGCTAAAGGTCACTCTTCCGTCTGTCGTTAGCCCGATCGCCGAGTACGTACCGGCAAAGCAGGTTGGCAAGCTGGTCTACGTATCGGGTCAGGGGCCGGCCAAAGACGGTTGTTTCCCATACGTCGGTCGAGTCGGCGAGGACGTTTCACTGGAACAGGGATACGAGTCGGCGAGGCTTTGCGCACTCAACGGACTCGCTGCGGTTCAAGACCTGATCGGTTCATTGGATCAGATCGCCGAGGTCGTGCACGTAAGGGGTTTCGTCAATTCCGCCTCCGACTTCCACGATCAGCCAAGCGTAATCAACGGAGCATCCGAGCTGTTGGTTGAGATCTTCGGGGACCGCGGACGTCACGCACGGGCCGCGCTCGGCACCAGCAACCTTCCCGGCAACATTCCGGTAGAAATCGAATTTGTCTTTCGGGTGGAGTAGGTGGGCACCCACGCCGCAAGATAGGAGGCAACGATGAGAGAACAGACGGGGTGGGACATTGTAGTCTCGGCATTGGTTGCCGAGGGTGTGGAATATGTCTTTGGCATTCCAGGCCATCCAGCCGATCTGTACGATGCGCTGTACGACGAGCCACGCGTTCGTCCGGTACTGGTTCGCCACGAGGCTGCCGGAGGATTCATGGCTATGGCGTACGCCCTGGTCAGCGGTCATCCTGCCGTCTGCTACGCGCCTCCGGGACCAGGGATCGCCCACCTCGTTGCGCCGATGCTTGAGTCCCTTGCCACTTGTGCTCCTGTCATCGCCCCCTGCCCAGGAATCGACACGGCCATCGAGGGCCGCGGCGCCTTCCAAGAATCTGATCACCTCGCGATGATGCGTCCGGTGACCAAGTGGGCGCACCGAGTCGCATCGCCGGAGACGGTCGCCTGGGCCATGCACCGTGCGTTCAGCGTGGCCACCAACGGGCAGCCCGGGCCGGTCTTCCTGGAGATCCCGCCCAATGCAGGGCGCACTTCGGTTGCCGCCGGACAGTATATCCCCTCGCTTCAACGCATCCGTTCCAGTGCAGACCCCACCTGGGTCGACAAAGCCGTTCGCCTCCTTTGTGCGTCTCACGCGCCTGTCATCGTGGCCGGCGGGGGCGTTCGACACAGCCGTGGCCACGAACCATTGATCGATCTGGCGCGAATGCTGGGTGCCCCGGTGCTGACGACACCGTCGGGACGCGGGAGCCTGGTTGAGGATGACCCGTTGTCCGTTGGACAGGTCGGGCTGTATAGAACGCATCTCGGGCGACGTCTGCTGGAAGAGGCCGACGTAGTCCTTGCCGTCGGCACACGTCTCGAACAGACTCAGACGGGAACCTGGGCGTGGTTTCCACGCGACGCCAAGCTGATTCGGATCGACATCTGCGCCGAGGAGCTCAGTCGTAATCTGGTTCCAACCATTCCACTCCTTGGCGATGCGCAACTCGTACTTCGCCAGTTGCTCGATGGTGTGAAGAGATACGGACCGTCTTCCGACCCAGGGGCTCGCTGCGAGCGTATTGGAGAACAGAAGCGAGCCTACGAAACGGAGGTGAAAGCAGAGTGTCTCATGACCGACACGCTCAAGTCCAAACGTGTCGTGTACGAAATCAACAGGGTTTTCGGAAGGAACACCCTCCTCATCCACGAGAATGGCAGCCAGGATCTTTGGAGCTACTACAGTCCTTACTATCGTGTGCTCGATCTCGACGGCAGTGTGGCCCCTGGGGAGCAAACCTGCATGGGGGCAGGCGTTATGGGCGCGGTCGGCGCGAAGCTGGCCCGGCCCGATCGTCAAGTCGTCTGCGTGACCGGAGATGGAGCCTTCCAGATGTATAACCAGGACATCCCAACAGCCGTCCAAATGAAGACGCCGGTGACGTGGATCGTCCTGAACAACGACTCGCTCGGCTGGATCAAGTACCGAGAACAACTTCTTGGTGAACGCTACATCGCGGTAGACTTCGATTCCCAGCCGGATTTTGTAGGGCTTGCACGCTCCTACGGATGCTACGCGGAGCGCGTCACAGAACAGGACTCAGTAGCACCCGCGCTTCAACGCGCACGAAGTGCGAACCAAGCGGGGCAACCGGCCGTCGTCATCTGCGAGATCGATTCGTCCGATCTTCCCGAGGCATTCCGAGAGTACGTGCGCTGACGAACGACGTTAGCGAACCAGTCGTCCCACCAGGTCGTCCATCCCCAGGCGGCGCAAGCGCTCGTCGGTCGGTCCCGCATCATCCCATCCCGCGAGTTCGTAGTAGGTGGAGACCTCCTGTCGGAACTCCTCCTCGTCGAGTGGCTTCCCAGCCGATCCCCCATGTGGCAACGGCGTGTAGAATCGGCTTGGGAGTCGGTCATCTACGCGTTTGTACCCCACCATGCCTGAATAGATGCGTAGTAGGGCCATGTTCCGCTCACCAATTCGCATCATCTCTTCCACGGAGAGGCTTCTGCCGGTGGCCAGCTCGATGAGGCGACGAATGGCGGGATAGTTGTATCCTGATCCCGTGCGACTGCAAACGAACAAGCACAGGACCGCGGAATTACTGAAAGAAGAGATCTGTGTGTAGGCATCGATCGGCTCGGCCTTGTTTGCTATCGAAAGGCGATCCATCGGTTCATGAACTCCGATTTCCGGTGACGGCGGAGCAACCTCTGCCATTGTGTCATGGATGGACTCCAGGTGTGTCGCCCCGCGAGGGCTAACCGCATACGACAGTCCGAGACCCGCCTTTCCCCGAGGCTCGTGCATAGGAAGCTCGACGCCCTTGATCGTCATCACACTCGGCAGACCCAATCCCCGGGCCCATGCATCGACACCCTTGGCAATTTGATCTCCGATCCCTGAACGCTGCGCGATCCGATGGATCCACTCGATAATCGCATCGGAGGATCCCCATCGCACGTCATCTTCAATCAATCCGCGTTCGGACGCCTCCATCAACGTCGCGATCGCCACACCACACGAGATGGTGTCAAGTCCGTATGCGTTGCAGAGCTGGTTGGCCAACGCAATCGTGTCCAAATCGGAACACAGGCAGAGCGAGCCAAATGCCGCAAGGGTTTCATACTCCGGTCCTCCGTAGGTTGGATCGACCTCTACGTCGTGAGAGGTTGTGCGTACGACTCGCTTGCACCGAATCGGACAGCCGGTGCACGTCTCTCGATCCACGAGAATCGTCTCGGCCATTCGCTCACCGCTGATGAGGCTTGCCTCGGAGAACGTTCCCTCTTGAAACAATTTCGTCGGCAACGCTCCAATCTCGTCCAGACTGAGAATCACCCCCGGAGTACCCAATTCACCGAGTTGACGCTTGCCAGGATCGTTCGCAATGGATTGAAGAAAGCTCGTGCGTTCTCTCTTGAATCCCTCAGGATCAGCAAGCGTCTTCTCTTTCGAGCCCGCAATCGCAATGGCCTTCACTTTCTTGGAGCCAAGCACGCATCCAGCCCCTGAACGTCCGGCGGATCGGGTCTTATCGTGCATTACACAAGACATCTGCACGAGGCGTTCTCCGGCCGGTCCGATGCAGGCGACACGGACACCGGGATGCCGTACGCGAAGCGCATCATCAGTCTCCCCGGTGGTCCGCCCCCACAGATCATCTGCGGGCTGTAGTTCCGCGGTGCCGTTCTGCAGGAGAAGATAAACCGGGGCATCCGACCGCCCACGAAGAATGATCCCGTCGTATCCCGAACGGCCCAATTCGTGTCCGAAGTATCCGCCTGCGTACGAGCCAAGCAGACTCCCCGTCTTCGGAGATTTCGTCATAACAACGTGTCGGCCGGCGCCTGCAACACTCGTTCCCTGCAGCGGTCCCGTCCCGAACACGACTACGTTCTGCTCACCCAACGGATCGGCTTCGGGGGGCACGAGATCAATGAGTATTCGGGCGGCAATACCGCGCCCCCCGAGGTAGAGCGATGTCCAATTCGGGTCAACAATGTACTCGCCGATTCGTCCGCTCGACAGGTCAACATCAAGATAGATTCCAAAACATCCGCTCATTTGTATCTCTCCTCCGCTCACAATCTTCCCGTCCGAGAACCTCGGCACGTTTGCCGATTAATCAGTCAACCGCTCGACCTTGAAGACCACCGGACGGAACCCGTCAGTGCAGCAGGTGACAATCGTGCCCCTCGGAACAACCCAGTGTGCATCGGCTCCCATCAGCATTGAGGATACGTCTCGCTGGATATCCGCCCACGCCCATGTGCAGAACCCCTGCGGAATCTCATCCCATTTCACATCAAACGTCTGCCCGATCCGGAACCGATCGCAACCTTCCGTGCTCTTCTCTTGGAAACCCGGCGTGGCCAGTTCGCGAATCAGATCGGGGTTCACCATCTTCTTCAGGACGGTAATGCGGACCTTTCTCATCGCTGCTCCTTTCTTCCATCGTCCAACTCTTCCAAACCGGACTTCGGGAACTGAAATACGTCAGCATAGCAGAACAGCGCAGGCAGCCCTCCGGTGTGAAGGAAGATTACCGTCTCGTCTCTGCGTATCTTTCCATCGCGGATTTCGTCAATGAGACAAGCCATAGCTTTGGCGGTGTAGACAGGTTCGAGAAGTATTCCCTCGGCCTCGGCGACGAGGCGGATCGCCTCCAAACCCTCTTCGGTCGGGATCCCATAGGCCGGACCGCGGTACGTCAATTCGACATTCGATATGTCTTCGGGCATCACGCGATCCGGAAGATCGAGACGAGCCGCCGCCGCATTGGCGATCTCGGAGATGCGTACTCGAATGTCCGGGACCCAATCGACCATGTTGACTCCCACGACACGGCAACTGCTCTCCACATGTGAGGCGAACAGGTGAAGTCCAGCCTGCGTCGCACCCTCCGATGCGACCATCAGCAAACTTGGCTCAATCCCCATCGCATCGAACTGCTCATGAAGCTCCAATCCGCACGCCGCATACGCGACCGCGCTCAGATCCTCATCGTGGTACCCGGTCTCGTACGGACGCCGGCCCATGCGTTTCTGCCGTTCGACTTCCTCAACGATCCGCTCGGCCTGCTCCTCAATCGTCGCGTCGATGACCTGGACCTGCGCACCCAACAACAAGTCGATCAACAAGTTGCCTTGAATCGACGACGCCGGCTCGTACGGAGTCCGCCGCAGAATGAGACTGACATCCATTCCGAGCTTCCGCGCAGCGGCCGCAACTTGGCGAGCATGATTCGACTGGACACCAAAACCGGACACTACGACGTCGGCATTCGCTTGAATCGCCGGTGCCATCCGGAACTCAAGCATTCGGGTCTTGTTTCCACCGAATGTCATCCCGCCAGTCAGATCATCGCGCTTCATGAAGATCCGCGGACCATCAAGCACACGCGTCAGATTCTTCAGTTCCACGAGTGGTGTCGGAAGCATCGCGAGATCGACTCGATCAAAAGAATCGATCCGCCGGCGAAGATCATCGGCCTTTCCGCGATCGTACATGAGATCAGCTCTTGTTCCGGTATCCGGCAAATTCGCTCATCCCGAGACGAATCAGCGTCTCCTCCGTCGGCCCGAAATCGTCCCATCCGCGTAGCGTATAGTATTCGTCGATCTGGGATTGAAGGACGTCATCGGGTATAGGGGCATTGGCGCTGTTACCTCTCGGGAGTGCCTCTTTTAGCCGCGCGGGCAGATCGTCATGCTGTCTCGTGTAGCCATTCTCAGCTGCAGCGATCTTCAGCAGATTGAAGTTGCGCTCTCCGATCTCAAGCATCTCACGAGCTCCGATCTCCATACCCGTTGCAGCGTAAATCGCCTCCCGAAGGATCGGATAGGGGTTGAGGCCCAGATTCATTGCCGCGTCGAACCCGACGTACGCGCAGGCAATGGCAGAATTGGAGAACGATGCGAGGTCCTGATAGACCTTGATGAACCTCGGCTTCTTATTCCAGGAAAACCGATCCAGTGGGCCGTAGACGCCCACTTCGGACACACCGTACTTGCCAAGACCGTCGGCCTCTGCGGCCGGATCATGAAGTGCCTCCATGTGTTGTGCTCCCCGTGGAGTCGTCGCGTAGCTGAGCCCCAGACCAACCTTGCCTCGCGGATCGTGCATGGGGAGCTCCTGCCCCTTGATGTGCATAGCGAAATCGGCTCCCAGCTCGGCAGCCAGCCGATCGACGCCATCAGCCAGGCGGTCGCCCAAGCCGCGACGGAATGCGATATCTTCAACCAAACGAACAACGACGTCCGGATCGCCCCAAGATATCTTTTCCGAAATCAACCCTTTCTCACTCGCCTCCATGGCAAACGCGATGGCAACACCTGCGCTAATCGTATCAAGCCCGTACGCGTTGCACAGTTGATTTGCGAGGCTCACTGATTCGGCGCTTGCGTTGAGGCAGAATGAGCCGAGGGCTGCCGTGCTCTCGTACTCAGGTCCTCCGTAGCGCCTTTCGATCGCTCGGCCTCGGTAGCTTCCCTCGACGACGCGCTTGCACCGGATCGGACAGCCGGTGCAATGATCCCGGCCGACCAGCAGACGTTTGAACGCCTCTCCCGCCCCGTCGATCTTGTCCGCGTCGTCGAACACCCCCTCCATGAAGTTCTTGGTCGGAAGGATCCCCATTTCGCTGAGCGGCAAGACGGACGCGGTCGTTCCCCAAGCACCGAATTCCTGTAACCCTTCGTTCTTCGCGAGAGCCTCTGCAAGAGATCGACGGATCTCTCCCAGCATCTCCTCATCAAAGAACGACTTCTCGCGTCCGCCCTTTACCGCTATGGCCTTCAGTTTCTTGCTCCCCATCACCGCTCCGAACCCGGGGCGTCCGGCGGAGCGATTGATGTCGTTCATCACACAAGCGAAGTTGACCAGGTTCTCACCGGCCGGCCCGATCGAGAGAACTCGGCAACCGGTGTGTCGACCTTTCAGCTCCGCATCGACATCCCCGACATCCTTACCCCACAGGTCGTCGGCCGATTCGATCGACACCCGACCGTCCGCCAGAGCCAGATAGACTGGGGATTCCGCTGCTCCACGAACGATGATTCCGTCGTATCCGGACGTGGCAAGTTCATGCGCCCAGAACCCTCCCGCATACGTATCGTTCAACGTGCCTGTCTTAGGCGACTTGCCGATGATGGCATGTCGGCCGCCGCCTGCCACTCCGGTTCCCTGCAACGGACCAGTGGCGAACACAAGGATGTTCTCAGGCGATAGCGGTCCGGCGTCTCGAGCCAGTTCCTCGTGAAGGATCCTCAAGCCGACTCCGCGCCCCCCAAGATACATCCGCATCCATTCATCCGGAATGGGGTACTCGTCTACGGTTCCGGTGCTCAGATTCACATTCGCGTAACGTCCGTATACACCCTTCATCGTGCCTCCCGTGGTGGTCCTATTCTCGATATTCGCTGCCGTTTTCTACTCCTTATGCAAAGATCATTGTCGTATTTCTCGCGACAACTTTTCGTAGTTAATACACTGATTATAAGGTAGAGCGCCCGCCGGACAAGAGGAGGCGCCCCAGGGATCTCAGATGTGCAAGCGGAGACCGCCTTCTACGATTCGGTTAGGATCGGGTAGAGTGTTCGAAGTTGTTCGTACGTCCGGCGATAGATGTCATACAGCCGTCCGTACGTCACCGCCGTAGCGGGATCCGGATGGAAAACATCTCCCGCTCCCCGCGTCTCTCTCACGATGTCCCAATCCCATGCTCGCACTGCCACACCGGCGACCAGCCCCACACCAAGAGCGCTTCCCATATGCGCAAATTGAGGCCGCTTCATCGGATACTGCAGTACCGAAGCAAGGATCGTGCACCACAAGTCGCTCCGTGCCCCTCCATCCATCACGGACACGTCGGCAATCCGGTGATCAGACGACGTCAACACATCGAAGTGGTGTCGGAACGCAAAAGCAATCCCCTCGAGGATCGATCGGTAGATGTGCGCTCTCCGATGGCTGAGTGTGAGGCCGACAAGGGTCCCACGTGCGAGCGGATCGTGAATCGGCGTCTTCTCCCCAAGGAAGTAAGGTAGGGTGACGAGCCCGTCACACCCGGCTGGAATAGACTCCGCCTCCCGATCGAGCTCGGTGAACGACCTGCTTGCCGCAAACTCCTGAACAAACCACTTCAATACCGACCCCGACGTGGCCATGCATCCGTTTACGACGAAAAGGCCGGGAATGCAATGATAGTCTATATACAGGTTCTCAACCGGCCGGAATGCGTCGACCGTCAGAAGAAGATCGCCGGCTCCTCCCAGTTTGACGACCGCCTGCCCCGGCCGGACTGCGCCGGCAGCAAGCATGGACGAAATGTGATCGGCGCTTCCCGCGATCACCGGCACACCGCGAGGGATGCCGATCGCCGCCTCCGCCTCTTCGGTCACACATCCAATCCGCTCGTCGGAGCGGCGGACCGAGGGCAGCCACACCTCATCGACCCCCACGGCATCGAGCAGCTCGGGAATCCATCGACACCGTTCGGCATCCCATAGCCCCGACTCCAGCGCCCAGTTCGCTTCGCAGTACGAGACGCCCGTCATCCTGCGTGTAATGTACTCGTAGGATCCCACTATATGGCGGACTCGCCTCCACGTTGCAGGCTCGTTTCGTTGGATCCACAGAAGCTTCGGCCCCACAACCTGCTGGTTCCACGTCGCACCGGTCGCACGGAAGAGCTCTCCCGCGGGAAAGCGCGCACGCAGCTCCTGGATCTCCTGGACCGCTCGTGCATCGTTCTGTTGGATTGACGGACGGATCACGCGGCCGGCATCGTCGAGCAGTACGATGGCCGGGACCATGCCGGATACTCCGATGCCTTGGAGGTCGGCGGGATCGTGCCCCGAAAGCGCTTCGCGAACCGCACCGACAACGCCTTCCCACCAATCCTCAGGATCCTCTTCCGCCCATCCGGGCAGAGGACAACATAGGTCATGCGAGCGAGCGCCCTCCCCGATAACTTGAGCGCTGCCATCAAGGAGGACCGCCTTCACCGCGGTCGTGCCCACATCGATCCCAAGGATCATCGTCCGCCCTCTACTTCCCTCACCTTCTCGACAAACGCTCTGGATCGGATCGGATCGACGGCGTTCCACGTCACCCCATCTTGCTTGAGCGCCGTACCGACGATGACCCCGTCGGCGATGGCCAAGACATCCTGAACCGTTTCATGGCGCACGCCGGTATTGGCCAAGACCGGGATATCCGGAAGGGCATGCTTTACTGCGGCAAGATGTTCGAGCGGCGGCGCCTCTCCTGTCATCGGTCCCGAGACAAGGATGGCATCGGCCAAGCTCGAGAAGACGGCGCTTCGCGCGCGTTCCGCCAGTGAGCGACCGTCCAAGGACGAAGCGAATTCGGCCGATACGTTGTACAACAGGCAAAGGTCTTCGCGACCGACAAGACGCGCATACCGCAGAGCTTCCGCCGCGCGCCCTTCCCACAATCCCATATCCGACCCGTAGAGTCCCGTGAAGATCTCTCGCACAAACGCCGCACCTGTGGCGGCCGCCAGCGCGATGGTGCTCCTCGGATCCCATAGCACGTTCACGCCGAACGGGACCCGGATCTTCGGCTTGAGGCACCCGATCACGTAGGCCATAGCGGTCGTTGAGGCGACGTCGACGGATAGCTCGTACGGACGATCGTTTTCGTTACCGAACATGATCGCATCGACCCCGGCGGCCTGAAGCGCTTCAAGATCGTCCCGCGCCGCCTCAACGATCGCTTCCATCCCCTTTCTCGCGTCGTACAGCGGCGTCCCTGGAAGGGGATGGAGATGCACCATCGCAATGATTGTCTTCCCGTTCCCGAACACATCGTGAAATGCTCTCATGCTTCCTCCTTGCTCCCTGCGACAGAGTGACGCCGAACGCACCGCTGCGGTTGGTTCATAGAAGCGCGCCCCACGTCTCGATACTCTTCTTGTAGTCGTCAATCACCTGTACGTGATCCATCGTCATCGGATGAACGAACTCGAAGATGAGATCGATGACTTCTTCAGGTGCATCCCGCACGATGTCCACGATGCGCTTTGGCTCGATGATCCCCTCATGACGATGTCGCTCGACAAATGGCCAGTGCCGATCGTCCATCCCGTCGGTTTGCTGCAAATGAACCATCCGTACCCAGGGCAATAGCTGTCGGAGCCACGATTCGGGGTCTCCCGGACCACCGAGCTCGGGAGCACAGCAGTGTCCCAGGTCGAGACATAGCCGGATCGGGATCGCGGAAGCACGATTTGCCTCGCTGAGCATTGCGACCGCCTCCGTGGGCGAGTGAGGAGGTTCCAGCGCAGATGGCATCAGTTCCCACAGAATGTACTTCAGACCACACTCGGCCCCTTCATGCGCCAGTTCCACGACCGAACCGATCATGCGACGGCAGGCGTTGGCTCTCCTTTCTGCGTGCTGTGATGTCTCTACGCTTATCGTTCCCATATGCCCGCCGGTTGCCTCGGCACCGAGTTCGACAGTCAGCTTGATCGCTGCGGCATACCACTGTCTCGCGTGCTCCCGAACCGACGACTCCGGGTGCCCGAACAAGCTCTGGCCGTAGGCGACCGATCCGGTGAACGTAGTCCGAAGGTGGAGACCGTGCCGCCGGATGGCCGTCCGGACGCTCTCAACACTCTCGGATCGTCCGGGTTCCGGAAGCAGCGGATCGAGCAGGTCGAACGAAAACTGCACCTCGGTTAGTCCCAGATCTCCAGCAACCAGGCGACTCCAAGCCATCGGCTCCGGCCAGCGTTTCGATGCAAACGCGTTGTTGATACCCAACCTGATGTTTGTCATCCCCGTTGTCTACCTCTTGTGTCCAATTGTCCATTGCGAGCAGAGAAGCATGAGCCTGATTCGTCAATCTATTGGCGCACGGAGGACTCACCGGCACCGCGATCCCTCCCCCTCTTTGCTCCATCCAATCTTACTTAATCGGTGACTTGCATCCGATGCACCTCCATACTATACTGATTCCTGTCTTTTCGGAACAGTAGTCGCGATTAACGCGACACAGACCACGGAGGAGGAGGACGTCTTGAGTCAAGGCTCATCTTCAGAGGTGTTCGGCAAGGGCCTGGATTTACTCGATTTGATCGCAGAGTCTCGTCATGGAGTGACGATCGGACAGCTGGCGGAATCACGTGGCATGCATCGTAGCTCCATTTATCGATACATCTCCCCGTTGGTTGAGCGATCCTACATCAAGAAGACACCCGAGGGACGATACCAGTTGGGATCCAAAACCCTTGAACTTGCCAGTTTGCTACTCGAGCGCCTGGATATCCGGAACGTCGCCCATCCGTTGCTCATCGAATTGAGCGAAAAGACGGACGCGACGGTCCATCTCGCGCGTCTCGAAGGCCCTGAGGTCGTCTACTTGGACAAGATCGAAACCAATCGGTCGCTTCCGATCGTCTCACGCATCGGTGGGCGACAGCCTGCGTACTGTACCGGAGTGGGCAAAGCCCTGCTTGCATTCCTCGCCCAGGAACATCTGGACGACGTCCTGCCGCGGATCAAGTTCGAGGTCTATACCCCGACAACCGTGCAGGATATCGAGCGCCTCGTCGCGGAACTGGCTGTTATCCGCGCTCGCGGCTACGCGCTGGACAACGAGGAACATGAGCCGGGCATCTCCTGTGTCGCTTTCCCGATCTTCGATCTCTACGAGGAGCCGATCGCCTCCATCAGTGCAACGACCTCAGCGCGCAAGCTAAGCGACAAGCTGGACTTTTATATCGAGAGCGTTCAATCGGTCTCGAACGACATATCGAGAGCCTTCGGCCATCGAACGTAGGTAGCGAACCGAAAGGGGAATAGGCCTGAGACTTGAGAGAAGCGGCTCTATGGAAGGAGACACGCATGGGACAGGATAAAGTTCGCGCGGCTGTATTGCGCCAATTCGGACAGTTGCGCATGGAGGAGTTTCCGTATCCGGCGAAACTCGAGCCGGGATCCCTGATTGTTGAGATGCTACTCGCGGGAGTCTGCGGGACAGACAAGCACATCTACGATGGGAAGGCGGACGTTCAGCTTCCGCTGATCCTGGGGCACGAAAACCTGGCGCGGGTCGAGCATCTAAGTACGGAGAATCCACCGTGCGATGCGTACGGCGAACCGCTCCAAGTCGGCGATCGCATCACCTGGTTCGGAGCCATCCCTTGTGGCAAGTGCTGGTACTGTCGATGGCTGCCGGACAACCACACGGGCATCCTCTGCTCGGACTGCTTCGCCACAGGCCTGACCACTTGCGCTCCGGAGCCACATTTGTTCGGCGGATATGCCGAGAAGGTCTATCTGAAACCGGGCATGTGGATTTGGAAGATCCCCGACGACATGCCCGATGAAGTGGCTGTTTTGACCGACATACTTGGTTCGGTGTCCGGAGTGATCAAGGCGATGACGCCCGATCCCGTGACAAAAGAAGGTTTCGGCCCCGGGGATTACGTGGTCATCCAAGGCTCCGGCCCGATCGGCCTTGCTGCCGGCATCACGGCGAAACTAGCCGGTGCCTACCGGATCGCTCTTGTTGGGGCCCCGAAGGAGCGCCTGAATATGGCGGCCGAGCTTGACATCTTCGACTTGTTCATCGACATCGAGAAGGTGCCCGACGTTCGCGATCGCGTGAAGGAAGTGCAGGCCTGGACCCCCGGGAACGTAGGTCCCGATCTCGTCGTCGATTGCACCGGGGTCCCGGACGCCGTACCGGAGGGTCTCGATATGGTGCGACGCGGCGGCACTTTCGTCGAAATCGGTTCCTTCGTCGAGACCGGCGAAACGTCGATTAGTCCGTTCCGTCATCTGTGCTGGAAAGATGTGAGGCTCATCGGACAATACGGTTGTAGCCCGCACTACTACGATCGCGCGCTCCGGTTGTTGGAGATGGCTTGGAGGAAGGGCATGCCTCTCCGTGACCTGGTCAGCACGTATCCGCTCGACCGGGCCGACGAGGCCATGCAGGCTATGAAAGATATGAAGGGGATGAAGATTGCCCTTGACATGCGGGGTTCATCGTAATGCTGGAGACAGACCAGTTCATCGCACAATCCACTAGATCGATCGCAAACAGAGAGAGGTGGTTATAGACGAAAACACGAGGTCAACGGAGACAATCACCTGACACATTCGGAAACGCTCAGGAGGGATAATGAAACGTATATTATGCATGTTGTTTTTTGTCGGCCTGATCTTCGGATTGGCCGTCACTGCGATCGCCGGTGATCCCGTCTATGGCGGGACCGCCGTCGTAGCCAGCCACAGCTCGCCGGACACGCTCGACCTTCACGTCACCGTGGCGAGGGCTGCCCAAGTTAATGCCGGGATTTACATCTTCGAAGGATTGGCTGGATTTGACGAGGGGAGCTCGGTCCGTCCGATGCTCGCCAAGAGCTGGGAGTTCAGTGAAGATCTAATGACCTGCACCTTCTACCTGCGCGAGGGCGTGCTGTTCCATGATGGCTCGACCTTCGATGCGGAGGATGTGATCGCGTCTATCGCTCGATGGAGAGACGTTTCGCCGGGAGCGAACCGTCTGGATATCGTCACCAGCATCACCGCCCCGGATCCGCTTACGGTAGTGTTCGTGTGCAGCCAGCCGTTCGGTACGCTGCCGGAAACGCTGTGCGCGGAAGGGTACAACGTTGCCATCTTCCCGAGCGAAATTGCTTCGCAGATGCCCGCGGCGGGTCAGATTGACATCATCGGGACCGGACCCTACAAGCTTGTTAACTGGATCCCGGGCACCGAGATCGTGTTGGAGCGGTTCGAGGACTACGCCGCCGATGACGATCCGGCAAGTGGTTTCATCGGATTCAAAGGTGCCTACCTGGATAAGATCATCTGGAAACAGGTTCCCGAGGAAGAGATTCGATTCGCGGGACTTCAGACCGGAGATTTCCAGGTTGCCCAGCCGCTGCCGGGCGACTACGTCGACCGGATTGTCGCTGCTGAGGGCCAAGGCATGGAACTCCGTACATTCACGGACATGAAGCCCTACGTGTTCTTGAGCGTACAGCCGGATTCGCCGTTGGCCGATCCGCGGATGCGCCAGGCACTACGAATGGCGATCGACTATGACGAGGTCATGTATGCGGCGACGACGAGCGAGTCACGCTATTTCGTCAACACCGACCAGCTGCAGTTCCAGAGCCAGACATGCTGGGATCCGACGATCATGGCCGGGGTCGCCGACCAGAACGACAAGGCCGGGGCGAAGGCCCTAGCGGAATCCACTGGATACTCGATGACGCGAGGAGATCCGGACAACAAACCTATCGTATTCCTTGCGTCGATCAAGTCGTTCCACCATCGACGCCCGGCGCTCGAGCTGGCCGAGCAGTGGAAGGCCACGGGCTTCAACATCGAGCTACAGCTGAAAGACTGGGCGGTCGTCGTCGCTTCGCTCCCCGAGTGGGACAAGTGGGACATCTGGTACGCCCGTCAGGTTTTCTTCAACTACGGGCACTACGCCGGAGTTTCGAGCGGTGGGTACGATTCGCCGGTCTTACAGGACATCCTGGCAGAGATGCGAATGAACACCGATCCGGACGCGCTTTGCGGCCTGTTAGTGCGCTTCCGCGAGGAGGTTCTGATTGCGGATTGCCCGATCATCAACTTCGGTGACATGTTCGGCGTCGGCGCTCAGGTGGCGAACCTGAAGAACGTCGGGAACGGGGTGCAATCGGGCTACTACAGCTACCTGGCGAATGCCTGGCTGGAGGTTGACGACTAGTACAACAAACGAGAACCACAAGGGGTATCTGGACGCGGAGGGCTCGGAAACACGAGCCCTCCGCACAAACTGGAGTAAGATTCGGTCAGGACGCAAGGGAGTCCGTATGAGAAGGTGTTGGGGCAGCAGCATTGTTCGAATAGGCATGCCACGCGAGAGGGGCGAGAATCGATGATCTCCTATGTCTCACGCCGCATACTCTCTGCCTTCCTTGTCCTGCTTTTGGATATCGTCCTCGTGTTCTTCTTGCTGCATCTGACGCCCGGGGACCCGGTCATGTCGATTATCGGAGGGGAGAATATCGGTGTCAGTTCCCCGGAGCAGCTGGACAAGATGCGGCATTCGCTCGGACTGGATCGGCCACTGTACGTCCAGCTATTTAGCTACATCGGCAACGTCCTGCAGGGAGACCTCGGAACGTCGTTCCGCGCTGGCCAGACGGTGACCCACATGATGGCCGTTCGACTTCCGGCAACGATGTCGCTCGCCGCTACAGCACTGATTCTGGGACTGGTGATCTCCATTCCTGCGGGGATTATCAGTGCCGTCAAGCGCGGCACCGTGTGGGACCAAGGTTTAATGCTCATCGCAATCTTCGGAGTTTCTATACCAGGATATTGGCTTGGGATCGTGCTGGTCATTCTCTTCTCAGTCACGTTCCGGATCTTCCCCGTTATCGGATTTAGCACAGCCAGCCCGATGGCCTGGCTGATGTCGATCACCTTGCCGACGATTGCCATCGGCGTCCGCTCTGCTGCGCTGACAGCTCGCATGACCCGATCGAGCCTCCTCGAAACCCTCGGGCAGGATTTTGTAGCACTGACAGCCCGTTCCAAGGGTCTTCGTCAGTGGGGTGTGGTCATGAAGCATGCACTGCCGAATGCGGCGCTCCCAATTGTCACAGTGGTTGGCATGGGCTTCGCATACCTTCTCGGCGGAATTGTCATCATCGAGATGGTGTTCGCGTTGCCAGGACTTGGATGGCTGCTCATCAACTCGGTCCAGTCGCGCGACTATCCAGTCATTCAGGGCATTCTACTATTCATGGCTACGATGAACGTCACCATGAACCTTCTCGTGGATCTCTCCTATGCGTTCATTGACAAGAGAGTGAGGTACAACTGATGGCACGTTCACGCACGGCAGTTGAAGAAGCGGAACGAAAACGGCGCCGAACCGAGCGCTTGAAGTTCCTCAAGAAGCTGTTCTTCCGCAATACCCTCGTGAGCATGGGTACGATCCTCATCACTGTCGTCGTCCTTGGCTCGCTACTTGGCCCTCTGTTCAGCGATGTCGATCCGCTCAAGCTCCATTGGCGGCAGCGCAATCAACCCCCTTCCAGTGAGCATCTTTTCGGGACCGATACGTACGGTCGGGATCAGCTGGTTGTGGTGATGTACGGCGGGCGCAATTCGCTAGGTATCGCGGCCATCGTCACGGTTCTGACTGTCTCCTTCGCGACGATCATTGGCGTTGTAGCGCCGTGGTACCGCTCGCTCGACAACATCCTCATGCGCGCGATGGATGTGATGATGTCCATTCCCTCAATGATCTTGGCCATCGCATTGGTCGGTTTCCTCGGCGCCAGTAGAACGAACGTGATCATCGCCATTGTGCTTACACAGACGCCTCGATTTGCGCGCGTTGTTCGTTCAGCCGTGCTTACTGTGCGCGAGCAGGTCTACATTGAGGCTGCTCAGGGGCTTGGCGCGAGCAACCTGCGCATCATGTTCCGCCATATCCTTCCCAACTGCTTCGGCCCGATCATGGTTCAGGCGACGTTCTTGTTTGCTCATGCGATTCTGGTCGAGTCGGCCCTGAGCTATATCGGCGTCGGGACCCCACCTCCCATCCCGAGCTGGGGAAACCTGATGTCCGAGGGAAGGAAGTACATCACCTCCGGTTGGTGGCTCACCGTGATTCCGGGGATTGCACTCTCGATGAGTATTCTCGGCCTGAACATCATGGGTGATGGATTGCGTGATACGCTTGATCCAAGGCTGCGAGGACTTAACTAATTCCGAAACCCTTGAGGAGGAACTGTAGTAATGACTAATCCGGTACGGTTGATTCGATGCGAGGGATCCCCTCGTGAACGCGGCGAACACTACGGTCAGTCGGCGAAGGCGGAGATCGCCAAGAATCTCGCGACTTACCGCGAGCTCTTCCAGAAGCGCTTTGGTCTCTCCTGGGATCGGGCCCTCGCCCGAGTTCAGGATGTGGTGGGCCCTCTCGAGGGTTTCGACGGGGCGCTGTTTCAGGAGCTTCAAGGGATCGCCGCCGGTGCGGAGGTCGATCCGCTCGAAATCATCGCCCTCAATGCGAGATCCACCATCATCTACGGAAGAGAGGAATGCACGTCCATTGCGTTCATCCACGGTGTCGAGGGCCAGCGCGGGACCATCGTCGGGCAAAATTGGGACAACATGAAGCAACTCCGTCCGGTCATCCTGCATGTCATCGAGGAGGGAAAGCCGGAGATTCTCACCCTCACCGAGGCAGGCACATTGGCGAAGATCGGCTGCAACAGCGCCGGAATCGGACTCTGTGTGAACGGACTGAGCATCGCCGGACGGCCTTCCAATGAGAGCGTGCCGATCTTCGTCCTGATTCGCAAGGCCCTTCAGTCCACGAGCCTCTCGGAGACGCTCGACGTCATCGTCGGGCATCAGATGGATGCTCCCCACAATTTCAAGGTAGCGTCCAGGGAGGGCGCGGCATTCGACGTCGAATCACTGTACGAACACTACGACATCCTGCCGCCCAGCGGTCCCGTCCAGGTGCATACAAATCATATTCTCAGCCATCGCCTCCTGATGCGAGACGCGCTTCTTGCCCAGTTGACCAACTCCGCTGTCCGTCTTTGGCGCGCCCAACAGCTCCTCGGCGCAACGGGCGGTGCATCGCTGGACGTGGAGAACATGAAGGCCGTCCTGAGCGACCACTTCGACGGCCCCGGATCGATCTGTCGACATGGAAGGGACGAGTCAAACGGCCTCGAGGGCGTCACCAAGCACGCGATCATCATGGACCTTGAACAGGGCGTCATGCATGTCAGCTCCGGCAACCCCTGCACCACGCCGTTCACGACGCACTCGTTCGACACGCCGCATCAAGCGGCTTAATCTAAACAAGAAGCGGAGGACCAATGAATCACCAAAAGGCTATGAGGATGAGGGAATGGCTGTCCGCCGGCACGTTAGCGGTCGGCGTCGGTGCACGCGATCCTCTGGAAGCGAAACTTGTAGAGCGTGCGGGCTTTGATTTCGTCTGGTCGAGCAGCCTCGCCGTCTCAGCATCTTTTGCCGTTCCTGACGCGAGTCTTATTTCGATGAGCCAGTACCTCGACGCTGCACGGGCAATGAACGAGGCGATCGACATTCCGATCATCGCGGACTGCGACACGGGATACGGGAATGCGAACAACGTCGCCTATGCGGTGAAGCTGTTCGAGCGAGCCGGCATCGCCGCCATCAGCATGGAGGACAAGAAGTTCCCCAAGGACAACAGCCTTCTTGCCGGCGGTCGCCAGGAACTTGCCCGAATCGAGGAGTTCGCCGGGAAGCTGAAGGCAGCCAAGGACACACAAGCCAGCGAGGAGTTTATCGTTATCGCCCGTGTCGAGGCGCTGATCGCCAGTTGGGGGCAGGAAGAGGCGTTATCCCGCGCCCACAGTTATGTCGAAGCGGGGGCGGACTGCATTCTCATGCATTCGAAGGCAACAACCCCCGATGAGATCATCGAATTCGTTCGCGCGTGGGACGGGTCGGCTCCCCTGGTTCTCGTCCCAACAACGTACCCCTCACTCACCGAAGACGTCGCACGCGATCTAGGCAAGGTCAACATCCTGATCTATGCAAACCATCCACTTCGTGCAGCCGTCAAGGCGTCGGAGGATGTTCTCCGGAAGATCAAGGCAGACGGTGGAATCCACCAGATCGACGAGTTGATGGTCCCAGTGACTCACATCTTCGAGCTGCAGGGCGTTCCGGAGATGAAGGAAGCAGAGAAGAAATACCTCAAATAGGAGCCACTCACATGACACCGGTACTCGGATTTATCGGATTTGGTGAGGTTGCCTCAGTGTTCTCCACGGCTCTTTCTGAACATGGAGCTCGTGTCCTGGCAACTGACATCTTGCTTTCGAGAGATGGCGGAGAAGCCATCCTCCGTGAGCGAATGGCGGGCACACCAATTGAGTTGGTGTCGATGTCGGATCTCATTGGCCAGTGCGATGTCGTCCTCTCCACAGTTACGACCATGGTTGCCTGCCAAGTGGCAGAAGAAGCCGCCCCTTTCCTCCGTCAGGGACAAATCTACCTTGATCTGAACTCCACATCGCCCGGCATCAAGAAGAAGATTGCCTCGATCATCGACGGGACCCCGGCCGACTTCGTTGAGGCTGCCGTGTTGGGAGCCGTCGGTGCGAGCGGTGCACAGGCTCGCATGCTCCTGTGCGGAGAACGAGGGGTTGAAATCGCCGAGCTGTTGTCTTCTCTCGGACTGCGTCCGACGTTCTACGCAACTGAGATCGGAAAGGCGTCGATGTTTAAGATGCTTCGAAGCATCTTCTCCAAGGGACTGGAGTGTCTGGTCATTGAATTCCTGATCGCTATTCGCCGCGCCGGCATCGAGGACGATTTATGGAACGACATTACCGGTTTCATGGCGACAAAGCCGTTTGATGTCATTGCCGACAACTGGACTCGAACCCACGGAACGGCCTATGAACGCCGCTACCACGAGATGGAGCAAGTGGTCGAAACGATGGCGGAGCTTGGAGTTTCCCCAATCATGACCGAGGCGACGACCGCCTTGTTCGCTCGATCCTCATCGCTGGATCTCGCCTCCCGTCTTGATGGCGCGGAGGATCTGCGTAACGCTGTGATTGATGCACTTGAGCAGGCAGATCGCCCCGGGTAGGTGTAGGAATGAAAATCCAGAACGTGCGTGCGATCGGGCTCTACGGCATGACACCAGAAGGAGGATGGAGCCGCGATCATCAGCCGGACGAGTGCATCCACACGTTGGTCATTGTCGAAACCGACGATGGCCTGACCGGCCTCGGTAGCGTCTCGACCAACGATCGTCTCGTCCTCGCATCGCTCGATGTTCTTAATCCATACTTGATCGGCGAGAATGCCCTCGAACCCGAGCGGGTGACAGAGAAGCTGAGGCAGCACATGTTCTGGTTCGGGCGCGGAGGAGCAATCGAACACACAATCAGTGGGATTGACATTGCCATGTGGGACATCCTCGGCAAGGCCACGTCACAACCCGTCGGTCGATTGCTGGGTGGCCGATATCGAGATCGCGTTCGTCCGTACGCCTCACTGCTGATGACGGATCCCGGCCCGCTGAGCGATCGCCTGACCCAGATCAAGGAAGAGGGCTTCTGCGCCTTCAAGATCGGCTGGGGCCCATTCGGGCGAGTCGATCGACGCACTGACGAGGCCATCGTACGAGCAGCTCGTGACGCCATTGGTGATGAGGCGGATTTGATGGTCGACGCAGGCGGAAGCGACAGTTTTTGGCCGAATGGTTTCAAGTGGGCGCAGCGAACGGCTTCCATGCTCGCCGAATACGGTGTTGCCTGGTTCGAGGAACCGCTGGCTCCCGATGCAATGGATGCCTATGTGCGGCTTCGCGAGCGCGCCCCGGTCCCGATCGCCGGTGGCGAGGTGTTGACGAGAAGGCAGAATTTCCAGTCATGGATCGCCGCCGGCGCGTTTGACATTGTTCAGCCGGACGTCACCAAAGCCGGGGGACTTGGCGAGGTACGCCGCGTTGGGTGGATGGCCGAAGACCACGACATCCGACTCATCCCCCATGGCTGGAACACCGCCGTCGGTCTCGCCGCCGATCTCCACCTTGCATCGGCGCTGCCGCGAACGACTTACGTTGAGTACATCAGTGGCTCGCCGTACGTCGACGCATTGGCAGCCAACCCGTGGAAACTTGACGACGAAGGATTCCTTCCCATCCCGACCGAACCGGGTTTGGGAATCGAGCTGGACCCAGATGCCTTGTCTCGCTACGGTCGTGACGGCTTATCCAAGTAGGTAGGGGCCAGGCCAATCTTCGGAAACGGGGAAACGGAAACGGGGACACAATACTCAATTTACATTCGGACTAAACCTAATTCGGAAACGGGGACACAATACTCAATTTACATTCGGACTAAACCTAATTCGTATTATGTCCCCGAAACGTATTATGTCCCCGAAACCCGAGAATTGTGGGTAATCGCAGGATGTATCCTCGGGAGCGATGAGATTGAGGCCATCGGCGATGATGCAGACATTACCGTACCGCCTATGTTCTACAAGATAGTGATTGAGGAGCAAACGGCGTCCAAGGTTCTTGCGTTCCTCTTCCCACACCAGAGGGAGACCCATGGCGAGATCGAGGATTTCCTGGTTTCGATCGATGTGATCGAGGCGCTTACAGGCTTCGACTTTTTCTCAGGCCTGGAAGATGGATTGGAAACAGCAATCGAGGATCGAGACACATGGCTGAATTGGGCTGGTTTCTAGCCTTCGCTTTGCGGACCCCACGCAAAGTAGCAGGATCACTGCGCGGCAAAGAGGAAATCTCTACCTCTCGATGTCGACGTTGAACGGTGGGTGCATCATGCCGATGGCGAGAAGCTGGCAGGAATTCAAGAATAGAGCTCTGTTTGCACACTCGGGGACTGAGTTTCTCTGAACGCATAGTATAACCCCTCCGCGTTCCCTCTTTTGCATGTTGTTACTTTTGCTGTTTTCCGTATCATATCAACATGACACGACGACTTTGCCTGTTCCTAGGTACGATTGCAGCCCTGATTACGATCGGGGGGGCCTTCATCGCGATAATGGCAGGACTTCCGGCTCGCTACTCCATCGCGACCATCTACTGCGAAGAGGATAGTCTCTTGATTGTGCGGCTCACAACGCGTTCAGGGGACCGACTTATCGAAGACTGCGCAGCACAAGGAAGCGCCGAGTGGAGGCAGGGTCTGTTCTCGAGAAGTAGCACTTTGTCTGCCGCAGGCGAACTCACGGATAGCTCCGTGCGCCACCTATGGATCCTCCTGAAGGACTGTCACGGAGGTAGGTACATTCAGCATCCAACCGTATCGATCACCGATACTCACTGGAGCATGTCCAACGTACACGTAGGTAGGGAGATTGCCTCGATCGAGTTTTGGGGAGTGGATGATGAGGGGCATCGATCCTTGCAGGATCTTACTGAGACGATGGTCGAATTCGGGGCTTGGCTCCCTCAGTCGGAAGAGGATCTTCCGGCGCGCCGATTGCTTGGAGAGATTTCCCTTATCTTCAAAGAGGGCTTCCCCTACATCTTCTAGATTCTTCGGGACGGCTCTGAGCTCGGAGATCCGAATCACAAGGAACCCAGAGAACCCGGCTCTGAAATTAGATTCTCCCCAGCAACTCAAACTCACCTGAGCTGCCGTTGACCCTTCAATTCAATACAGCATCTGACTCCGAAAACTAATGGAAACGGGGACACAATACTCAATTCACATCCGGACTGAACCCAATTCGTATTATGTCCCCGAAACCTTTGGTGCTTAGGGGACAGGCTCCGCACGGTGCCTGTCCCCGAGAACTCCATTGAGTCGTGTATCCCTATCTCATCCGGTAGACTACTCGCTTCAGGGAGGTAGCGTTGTTGAAGCGGACGACCCTCGTTTGGCTGCTGCTGGGCGTAATTTGGGGATCGACATGGCTGTTCATTAAGTTGGGGTTAGAGGATCTGCCTCCGTTCAGCCTTGCGGGTCTTCGGTTCTTCCTAGCGGCTGCTATCATGTGGGGCTATCTCGTGATTCGACGCATTCGGTTGCCCCGATCCCGCGGTGACTGGATGCTATTGACGGCAACAGGCTTGCTCACCTTCGGACTCGACTACGGTCTCATCTTCTGGGGCGAGAACCACATCTCTGCGGGGCTGACGTCGATCCTCTTCTCGACGATGCCGTTATTCGTTCTCGTTCTCGCCCACTTCATGGTTCCGGCGGAGCGGATGACGCGTCGGAAGCTGGCAGGGATTCTCGTGGGGATCGGCGGCGTTGCCCTCATCTTC
>SDBT01000552.1_pt1 | contig 59441 bp, 46 predicted proteins | sample 2277101 | NCBI WGS metagenome assembly SDBT01 (sample SAMN10404973, study PRJNA504765) | marine sediment metagenome | isolation source: marine sediment core GS10_PC15, 103 cmbsf | place: Arctic Ocean: Southern Knipovich Ridge | collected 2010 | reverse complement strand
TAGGCGAGCCGCTGGAAATTCGCTTGATCGCCAAACTCGGCACCAACGAAATGAACTTTGACAACGTTCGGCTTATCGCTGATCCTCCATTCCCTGCTTATGTTCCTGATATTCTTCCCATTAAGTTGACGCTTGAGATTGACGGTGATAAATATGACACTATGAAGATTGACGCATACCCTGATGCCTGTGCGGCGAAGATGGGTGCCGGTCTAAGGGAGGCTACTGACCTTGTCGGTGATGATTGTATTACAAACCTGGCGGATTTCACTGAGATGGCCAAAACATGGTTTGATCATAATGCGTTAACGGAACCAATTACTAAACCTGGCGGTAGTGGGGGGGGGATTGCGATCGGCCTTATCCCCGACGAGGCAAACCCCACGGCCTCCGCCCGCGAGGTCATCCTTGAACAGTTCGACTATACTGCAGGCTCTGCTCTGACTGGCGCCGGCGGGACCGGCTTCAGCGGGGCCTGGTCCACGACGAGTTACAGCACGGGCCCTCTTTTAACGGTTCGAGCCGGGGGGTTGTCATTCTACCCACTCAGAACGGCCGGCAACAGCGTGTATCGCACAGGCAGCGCTGGTCGGGCCGAGGCAAACCGGGTAATTTCCGCCGCTTCGCAGAACGCCCTGTTAGCCAACGGCACGACGATCTGGTTCAGCGTTCTTTATCAAAATACCGGAACAAGCTGGGGCACAACGGCGTTCCTCATCGGAACGGATACGTACGATGTGGCTGCCGGCGGCGGTTTAGGCAACTTCACCGTCGGCGGTGAAGGGTTTGGTTTTGGGGCATCTGTTGGGACATCTGGTTCCATTATCAAAGCGCTTGCTTACGATGACATTGCCGGCCTGACATCAGTTAACAGCACGGTTACTGCACCAACTGCCAAACTGATCGTTGGCAGGATCGTTTGGGCCGCCAGCGGCAGCAGCGACACACTAACCCTCTATAACGTCACTGATCTGACCACTGCTCCGTCAACGCCGATCGCCACGGTTACTGCCGACCTTGACCAGTCTGCCTTTGACCTGGTGGTATTGCAGCATAACAACAATACGGTGATTTTCGACGAGATCCGTTTCGGTTTGACGTATAGGACGGTCGTGCCTGCTACTGTGAGCGCTCCAACTCCGGCAGACGGCGCCTATGTTCATCCGGCAAGCGATTTGGAGTTGGGCTGGTCGAATATGGACCCGAATAAACCAGGTGATCCAGTGTATGTTGATGTCTGGTTCGGCACCGAACCGAACGAAACGGATCCGGCTTATGATTGGGACTTGATTGTTGACGCAGTTGTAGATGGCCAGGATGCCAATTCCGTAACGGTCGATGCTTCTGTTGAAGGAACATACTACTGGCAGGTGAATTCGTATATTTACGGCGACCCGAATGTAGTGGATTACGACATATATGGCACTGACGCCAATTATCTGCCCGTCTTCGAAGGGCCCATGTGGGAATTTTATGTAGTAACTGATTTCCCAGTTTCGGTGGAAGCCGGCCCCGACTGGATTACATGGGTAGGTCAAGCGGTACAATTGGCAGCGACCATTGATGATGACGGAGTGTCGGACTTGACCATTGAATGGAGTGCTGATCCTAATGTTGTTGTATTCGATCCTAACGAATTCGTTGAAGCTCCAACGGTTACTATCATCAAACCTGCCGGCGATCCGATTACCGTTATGTTGACATTTTCGGCTCACGACGCAGTTAGCTCTGATGAAGATACTTTGGGGATTGAAGTGTACGATACCGGCTGTCTGGCGGCGATTGGCGAGGAGGGTGAGGAGATCGATGCAGGTGACTTTGACGCCGATTGTGATACAGATCTCGAAGATCTTGCTGCGATTGCTGAAGAATGGCTTGTTAATAATGAGTTAACAGAATCGATTGTTAAACCCTAAACCGGCTGTTAAATGATAGTTAGAATTTATCGGAGGCCTGAGAAAAGCCTCGGGCCTTCGACAAAAATTTCATTTTCATCTGATTGCCCGTCTGGGAGAAATCTCAGGCGGGCGTTTTTTTTGGCTCAAAGATAATTAAAGGTTCCATAAATTTTGTCTTTGTTGTGCCGCCAGTTTACACCCAAGGTGGGGGATATTGGTTTAATCAAATCCGCCGAAGGAGGACCAGATACCAGGCTTGTTCCCGCGGAGCTTGTGCCTTAGGTAGCGGGGATACCAGATACACGGCCCAGTTGAACCGGCCACACTTCGGCGCCGGGATGCTGGCGACAAGCTGGAAAAACTGACGATTCTCATTGATTAAACTTATCTTCTTCATACATTATATGTACATATAGCGGTCATTATTTGTCAATCAAAGCATTGCAAGCAAACCATACACCAAAAAGAAGAATTCTTAACTCGTTGTTTATAAATGGTTTATGCCTGCAGCGAGCTTTCTGGCACGGGAATTGATAGTATATCTTTGAGTTCTTTTAAAAAAACCAAAACCAGAAATCAAAGGAATCTGAAAATGGATCAAAATGATATCTGTTTTTGGTGTAATTGAAAACAGTTCATTTCATTCAAGCAGGATATAGACAATGACATTGCAAACAAACCGATCCCGTAAAGTAACGATCCCGTGGATGGGCAAAAAGTACATTAAATTACTTGCCCGGTCCCTGGTCAATCTTGGTGTTAATATACATCTTCCTCCGGTAACAACAGATAAAACGATTCAGCTTGGTGTGAGAAACACTGCTGAGATGGTATGTTTTCCACTAAAGCCGACACTGGGCAATTTCATTGAAGCTCTGGACAATGGAGCAAATACACTTTTAATGTATGATTCACAGGGTCTATGCAGATTAAGACACTTTTGGAAAATCCAGGAATTCATATTAAAAAGTATGGGCTATGAGTTTGAGATGTTTAATATCAATTTCAGTAATGCGTTGACGGTCTTGCAGGAATTAAGCGGGGCATCGTATGCAAAGATAGTCAGAGAGGTTATTCGTTTTTATAACCGCCTCAGAAAGATCGATAAGGCTAAAGAAAAGTGGTCAAGCAGCAAACCCAATATAGGGATTATTGGGGAGATGTTTACATGCTGTGACGAGCGGATCAATTACGGGATAGAAAGCAAGATCGATAAACTTGGGGCCAGTCCAGTTAATACCGTAACATTATCGTCATTTATCAGGGAAAGTTTTTTGAAGAAGATCCATTTTCCCTCAACAAGAAGACGTTATGATAAAAGAGCTGAGGTCTATTTTAACGGCCCGCTGGGAGGACATGCCAAACAAAACATATCACATCTCCTGGAACTGGTTGACAGAAAGATCGACGGTGTGATTCATTTGCTGCCCATGAGCTGTATGCCGGAAACTTCAATTGAGCCCTTTGTGACGGCGATCTGCCGGGACAATAATACCCCTTTGCTCAGGATCCCGATTGACGAAAATACCGCGGAAGCAAATCTCGAAACGAGATTGGAAACATTTATCGAACTTATTAAAATGCGAGGTGAACAATGAAAACCTACATAGGTCTTGATGTTGGAAGCGTGTCGGTAAAATTGGCGAGGATAGACGAGCGAGGATCTCTGGTCAATTCTGTTTATTTACGTAATTGTGGTTTAGTCGAAACAGTTATGAAGGGACTGGAGTCGATCTCTGATGATTCAGAAGTGGCCGGTGTTGGAGTTACAGGAAGCGGTAGAAAGTTTGTTGGAATGCTGGTCGGCGCAGATCTGGTCAAAACAGAAATACTGGCGCATACTTTCGGAACATTATCTTATTATCCCGATGTCCGGACGCTTATGGATATTGGCGGAGAAGATTCGAAATTAATGATATTAAATGACAGTATTTTAGAAAGCTTTCAGCTTAATTCGATCTGTTCGGCCGGGACAGGCAGTTTCCTGGAATCCATTGCCGGAAGGATGGGAGTACAGATCGAAGATGTTGGCGACATTGCTTTAAGAAGCGGGCAGAGGCTGGATTTTCCTTCCAAATGCGGGGTGTTTACTCAGTCGGCCGTGGTTTCGAAGAAAAATTCAGGAGCCGGCAAAGAAGATATTTTGATGGGAGTTTGCAGGTCTTTAGTTTCAAACTATTTGACAATGGCAAAAGGAGTAAATCTTAAACCGCCATTTGTTTTTCAAGGAGCAACGGCAAAGAATAAAGCGATCGTCTCAGCATTTGAGGAAGAACTTGACCATGACGTTATTGTTCCTGAGTACTGTGACGTGATGGGTGCGATAGGAATCGGGATAATGACCAGGCGATTAAATCCGGTTAATACGAATTTTAGGGGGAACAGTCTGCTCGATAAAAAATATCGGACAAAAACTGAGATCGTTGACGGATGTCCAAATCATTGTGAGTTAACGGTACTTTTTGAAGATGATGAATATGTTGGTTGCATCGGCAATAAATGTGGGAAATGCGCTTTTAATACAGAACTAAAATATCAAGAAGTGAGCAAGTGTGCATGAATTAGTATAAATCTTTGAGATCATTCTGTGTATATGGATTGCAGTTAAAGGGCTGAGGCTGAGCAATAAGAGAGTGGATTGTTGGTCTGTGGTCCGGTGCCTTACGGTACCAGATACCGGGCTTGTCCCTGCGGAGGCGGGGATACCAAATACTACCAAAGTTTCTTCCCAGCCGGTTCTTTTTCGCTCTTTTTAGCGGAGCCCAATCCGGTATCTTTAATCCTGAACCTGGATTTTTTGGTGCATATTGTTGGGCACTTACCTGTCCAGCAGTACTGGCAGAGTTTTTCTTTCGGCAGTCCAACGGCTTTGATCATATCATTAACTGTCTGGTATCGCAGCGTGGTTACGCCTATATCCCGCCTGATCCAATCTACCATCTTCTCGTATTTTTTTGAGGTATGGTCGACATACTCTGAAACATCCTGCAGGTCGTGTCCCTCAATGTCCTTGATCGCTCTTCTTGCGACCAGTTCATTAATTGAGCGGGTGGACAGGTTAAACTTGCACGGGAACATCAACGGCGGACACGCGGGGCGGACATGAAGCTCTTTTGCTCCGCAGTCCCACAGTTTTTTAATGGTGAAGTTTTTGAGCTGCGTACCCCTTACGATTGAATCTTCGCAAACCACTATGCTATTGCCGTCGATTACCTCTTTGATAGGGATAAGTTTCATTTTGGCGATCAGGTCCCGTTTTGCCTGTGACGGCGGGGTATAACTTCGGCCGTATCCGGGTGTGTATTTCACCAGCGGCCTGCGGAAAGGTTTACCGGATTCCATCGCATAGCCGAGACCATGTGCCAGCCCTGAATCCGGAACGCCGGAGACAACATCAACGCTGATATCACTATCTTTTTTCGCAAGGTATCTGCCGCATTTTTCCCGCACTATCTCAGCGTTGACGCCTTCATAATTGGAAGCCGGAAACCCGGTATATATCCAAAGGAAAGTACATATCTGATTCGTCCTCGGCATCCCCGCCCGCCGCTGCATGACGCCATCTTCGTTCATCAAGACAATCTCGCCGGGCTCCAGATACTTAACAATTTCATAATCGATATTGTGAAATGCCGATGTCTCACTGGTAACCGCCCATGCCCCGTCTTTCTTGCCGATAACCAGCGGTGTGTATCCGTACCTGTCCCGCGCCGCATAGATACCATTGCGGCTCAGCAGGAGCATAGAGCATGACCCATCGATGGCCTCATAGACCTTTTCTATCCCACTTGCAAGGTCGCTGCCATGGTTGATTAGTTTTGCGATGAGCTCGGTTCCGTTAATGCTTCCGTTGCTGACCTCGCTGAACGAGATACCTTTTTTCAGCAGGGCCGCGGCCAGTTCTTCGCTGTTTTCTATAAATCCGTTCGTCACGAGACAAAACGGTCCGAATCTTGAATTCAGATATATCGGCTGTTCGTCTAGCGCGCTGATGACACCGATACCCTTATTACCCTTCATTTTGGTGTAATCGTCGTAAAATTTCGACTTGAACTGGCTCTGGCTGAGGGCGTGTATCTGCCTGGTAAATTCATTTCCGAGTACGGCCATACCACCATATCCCGTACCGAGATGGGAATGATAGTCCGTACCGTAGAAAAGATCCTCAGTGCAATTGCCCTGCGAAACGACTCCGAAAATACCGCTCATGTCCCTATCTCCTTAATAGATAATGAGTCCATTAATTGCAGAACACGAGTCCATTCCGCTGTTTCTGCTGTTTATGCCGCCTCCTGTTTGTGCCACAGTTGTTAATATATCCGAGTTTTTTCCAAAATCAAGAAAAACCTTTAATAATATTTCAATTTTACAAGAGAACTCCCACTAAGTGTGGGCTAATTTTCAGGGGCAAAGGCCATAGTTCCAAACTACAACAGAATCAGACCGCAGCAAGGCAGGCGGTATTAACTGCTTCTATGAGTGAATTGTTTCCGATAACAGGTTTGACAATATATGCGATGCAGTCAAGCGCCCCGCACTTCCTGATATTTTCGGGGGCATCCGAGGTTGACACTATTATGACAGGTGTGCCCCTGACATCGTCGCCGAGGTGCCTGATTTGCTCCAGCAACTCGATACCATCGATCTTAGGCATACGAATATCGAGAAGAAGAATGTACTTGCGGCCTTGGGCCCATTGATGCCGGTCGTTTCGGTCGCAGAAAAAATCAAGGGTCTGCTGACCATCAGGAAACCAGATAATCTCATTGTCAATGCCGGCTTTGCGCAGATAATTGCACATGAGAACGAAATGCCCCCTGTCGTCCTCTGCAATAAGGATTGTTATATCCTTATCCATAATTTTATCTCCGCAAAATGCTTGTTTATGCGTTTGCCGCCGGCAGCGAGATAAAAAACCTGCTTCCCTTTCCCGGTTCGGATTCGACACGAATTATGCCATCGTTGCGGTCGAGGATCCTGCTAACAATTGTAAGTCCAATTCCTTCACCTCCAGCCGAATCTTCCGGCTCGAGACGGTGGAACACTTCGAATATCTTGTTCTGATGTTCCGGGGTAATACCTATACCGTTATCTTCCACGCAATAGATATTCACCCGGCCCTCGGTTCGGCATGATATGTGTATCTTTCCTTCCCTTTTCTTATCGAGATATTTCAGGGCATTATCTATCAGGTTGGAAAATACCTGATTTATCATAACACCATCACCGAAACAGTTGGGCAGTTGGCCTGCAGTTATAGTCGCCCCGCACTCTTTTGCTTTGAATTGAGAGGTCTCAATAACATGGCTTATTATCTTATTCATATCAAGGGGGCCGATATTAATCTCTGCGCTGCCAATTCGCGATACCTGAAGCAGACCCTCAAGCAGCATAGACATCTTTTTAGCGCTTGCCGTTATAAAATAAAGCGATTCGGGTATGGACTCATCGATGATGGAATTTACTATTTTAGCTTTGTCCTCATCAAAAACCGTATCCTGCAGGAGTTCCTTAAGTTTATTGCAATCTCTGGCAAGCTCATTGCCAAAGCCTGTAACATTAACCAGCGGACTCCTCAAGTCATGCGAGGCGACATAGACAATGGTCTGGAGTTCCTTGTTCTTGGCGGTAAGAACTTTTAAGAGCTTTTCTCGTTCCTCCTCTGCCCGTTTGCGTTCGGTGATATCCCTAACAACGCTTGTGATACTAACAACTCCACCTTGTTCCTTATAGACGGTTATAGTAATTTCCGCTGGAAATACCTCACCGTTTTTTCTTTTTAATAATTGTTCGGTGTGTAATATGTCCTTTCCTGCTGCAATTGCATTTGCTAACTTATTGCCAAAGTCCAGAAATTCGCTCTTGTCCGGGTATAGAAAATCTGTAGTTCTGCCAATACACTCCTCAGGTCCATAGCCGATGAGTTCATAGGAATCATTAGCCCACTCAATTACCCTCTCCGGCATTTTAACAGAAAAAACTGCATCCCACATAGAGTTAGTTAATTTTTCAAGATAGTCACGGCTCCCTCTCAGTGCCTCCTCTGCCTTCTTGCGTTCGGTGATGTCAGAGGCTATATGCACCGCCCCTGTCAACTTGCCGTCGTCATCCGTAATTGGGTCAACGACAACTTGAAACCACTTATCGCCAATTGATAGCTCCTGCTCCTCGCGCTTTAGCGAACTGCGCATTCGTACCAACGGACAGTCCTTCAGGTGCTCTGGCGAACCGTGCACAATCTCACAACAATTACATCCAATGATTTGGTCATGTGGCTTTTCGAACATCCGGTCCATTGACTGATTGCTCAGCAGAATCTTCGCATCGCTATCCAGCAGACACACCCCATCCGTGATGCCGTTAAAGGTTGACTGCCACAGTTGTACTGACTTGACCACGGCCTCCTCGGCCTTCTTGCGATCGGTGATATCCTCGAGGCAGACAAGGACCATCGTGTCATGCGAAATTTCTACAGTGGTCGTCGAAACCAATAGAGCTAATTCTTCTGTTTTTCCGTCGATATCAAATGGAAGTTGTGCTTCTCTTTGATAAAAGCTCTTGCCTGTTTTGAAGGTTTCCAGAACCGTGTTGCGTACTGCACAGGCTTCACAGAATGGGCCGTATCCGCAGCCCTTCGGGTCATCCAAAGAATGAATGCAGCGAAGGGCCTGGCCCCCACGCAGACCTGTCATTTCTTCGGGTGCTCGCTTGCCAAACTCTGCTGCTGCCCTGTTGAACCGTTGAACTCGCCTATCCTGGTCAACGACAATCAATATTGACGGTACATTGTCTAAGACAGTAAGAAGTTCCGCCTCACTTTTCCGCAGCGCCTCCTCGGCCTGCTTGCGTTTGGTGATGTCCTGATGAATTCCAATCATATACAAAGGTTTATTATTCTTATCTTTTCTCAATACAACTCCATTGGAAGAAATCCAAACATATTTACCAGATTTATTCTTCAACCGAAATTCAACAGAATAGTTCTTCACACGCCCTTCTATGTAATCTTTTAAAGCTTTCTTTGTTAAATCTACATCATCAGGATGCCATTGAGCCCACCACCATTCACTCGTTTTTTGAATCTCTCCTGGTTTATAACCAAGCATTTGTAAACAAACATTATCAAAATAAGCCTGATCTGTTGTAAAATCCCACTCCCACATACCTTCACGTGCACTCTTCATAGATAACTTTAGTTTTTCCTCGCTTTCTCTGATCGCAAGCTCGCTTGCTCTTAGCTGCTGGTTAGTTGCTTTTAATTGTTGTTCGCTTGCTGTAAGCTGCCTGTTGGAAGCATGAAGTTCCTCCTCGGCCTGCTTGCGTTCGGTAATGTTTTCAAATACAGCGGCAAAATAGCCTTTTTGGGGACTATATACAGAAAGGGACAACCATATTTTCAGAGGCTCAAAGAATATGTCGAATTGGGTACCCTCACCGGTCAGAGCAACTTTGCCGTAAATATCAAACAACTCAGGATGCGAGTCTTTGATGCCGGGTATCGCTTCTGTAACTTTCTTACCGAGAATATCCTGTTTTTTCAATCCGGTCAGTTTTTCAAAAGCATCATTGACATCAAGATAAACGAAATCTACAGGTTGTTCGTTTTCGTCTAATAAAATTTTGCAATAAGCAAAACCGTTGAGTATGTTCTCAAACAATGAGCGGTATTTCAATTCATTTTTTGCCAGGTTCTCCTCTGCCTGCTTGCGTTTGGTGATGTCTCTTGTAACCTTAGAGAAACCCTTTAATTTTCCCCTATCGTCTCGAAGCGCAGTGATCACGATATTTGCAATAAACTGGGAGCCGTCTTTTCGTACTCGCCATCCAACGTCTTCAAATCTACCCTCTTTTTCGGCCGCCTTCAGTCCTAACGCCGGTTTTCCGGCTTTGACATCCTCTTCGGTATAGAACCGAGAAATGTGCTCACCGATTATCTCTTCAGGTTTGTATCCTTTTATTAATTGAGCTCCTTTGTTCCAACTGGCAATTGTCCCATCGGGATTCAGCCTCAGGATCGCGTAATCTTTCACCTCACTAACCAACAAACGGAAATTTTCCTCGCTTTCTCTGATCGCAAGCTCGCTTGCTCTTAGCTGCTGGTTAGTTGCTTTTAATTGTTGTTCGCTTGCTGTAAGCTGCCTGTTGGAAGCATGAAGTTCCTCTTCGGCCTGCTTGCGTTCGGTGATGTCGCGGGCTGTTGCGTAAACAATACCATTTACAGAAGAGGTTGCCTGCCATTCCAATATTCTATATGAACCATCTTTATGTTTATATCGATTTACAAAATATGCTACAGGACAGCCTTTTAACTGTTTTTCCACCTCTTTGTTTGTAGATTCCACATCGTCGGGATGAACGAGTTTGGCCCAGCCTATCTTAATGATCTCTTCTTGCGTATAACCCAGAACTCTTTGGCAAGAGGGATTGACTTTAAGGAGTTTTCCTTCAGGAGCGCAAACACATATCATATCCGGAGAGAGGTTGAAAATGTTCTCTAATTCCTTCTCGGCCTGCTTGCGTTCGGTGGTCTGTGCCTGCAATTGTTCGTAGAGGTTTTTATAAGAAGTATTCTCTTCCTGCAAGTTTTTGATTTCCTGCTGGAGGTCCTTCACCTTCTTCATGGTTTCTTCTAAAGTCTTGCCTTTGCGTTGCATGGAAAACTCCGGAAACTCTATTTGTGATTTTTGATTGTACCATCTGCCATTTATGACACAAGAAAAAAGGGGAATATTACTCGAAAATCGCCAAATCGGCTGGCAGTAATTACATTTCTTAGCGGGACCCAAAACGCTGGTCTCGGCCAGTGTCTTCTTTTCTCAATTTCGCGGCGTAATTTGCGATATATCTCGCAAATATGGTAACATCAGTGCAAATATCGCCTTACAGGCCAATAAAATGGTTAAGCCGGCCCTGTATTTAGTCGAACACCGCAGTGTGCGGCTTATTGCAGAGGGTGATTTTGCGTAAACTGTAGCGGTTTTTCGGTTTTTTCCTCGAAAAAATCACCTTTCGCCGATAAAATACCGATATACTCGGCAGAAAGCCCGATTGTTGCCGATGTTGTCCGATGAATGGTAATGAAGTTTTTTTTGGAGTTTTTGTTGGCAGCTGGAAAGTTAAAAATCCGTCGCAGACGTGACTCATTGAGGCAGAATCGTCTGGTTTTGCGTCCCTCGAGGTTTAAGTCCGGGCCCGGCCCGGTGAGAATGGCACTTATCAAGGCCTCTCCCTGCCTGAGTGCCTTTTGTACCCGTCTTGTGAGGCCTATTTCGATGGCAAAGTGGCTTTCACAGCATACGCAGCGATTTTTACCCACCCGGACAAGCAGGGTTCAATGGCTGACAAAGCCAGGCAAATGGCTCAAACAGTTCAGGAAATTTTTCGCCAGCAAGGTTCCCTCTCAAACGGCAAGAACGACATGGCTTAGCAGATCCATTTCTATACTGAATATCTTCGGCAATAACCACCACCGTCCAACTCTGAATGACAAAAAGGCATTGCTTGACAGTAATCCGTTCATCTACGGATAAACCGTAAATTCCAAATAAATTCAAAAATTATAAATCAATACCCGATACTATTTTTATGTCTGTGCGGATATTTTGCGCGGTACCACCGTACAAGTTTTCTCGTACCAAAATAGCTTGCCACCGCGATAATGCCGCCAATAATTATTCCGCCTATCGTCATCTCAAGTCCGACCTGAACGGTTAGCGAGCCGAGCCGGCTCCAGAACTGGGGTGTAGATATACCAGTAACTATTTTTCCGAACGAAAAGTTTTCGAACATTGCAGCGATTTCGCCGGCAGCAAGCCTCTGCTCCGGCCGGAGCCAGCTAAGTATGCTCCTTCCGAGAAGATAGTTCGGATAATATATCGGGATGAATGTAAACGGGTTACTTACCCAGATAAATGTGAGCGCGACGAACTTGTTGGCCCTTAGTATCGCCGCAACGCTCAGTACTAAGATAATATGGAACCATAACGGCGGAAGGTAGCCCGTGAAAAGACCAAGCGCAACGCCCATCGCTATCCGATGCGGTGAGTCATCGACATGGAGCACGCGGAACTTAACAAACCGTACCGCTGGGTCGAGTATCTTATTTATACTTCTGTGCATTGTTTCGCCATCGCTGTATTTGCCATTACCAAAAGCCGCGCCGCAACCGATTGTCGCATAAGCTTTTTGAACATCTCATTTCGTTTTGTTTCGTCGATGCCGCTAAGCCGGCAGTAAACATTGAAGCATTGCAGATGGTCGGACATATTGATTGTTCCGGCCCCTTCAATCGTCGCAGCCAACTTGCTAAGCCAGCGGTACCTTTGTTCATTTTTTTTGAAGGAGTACCGTTTGATACCATCCATATCGACAAGTGCGGTTTTGTATTCGCCATCATTTTCTTTATACACTACGATATTACTGGCCTTAGCATCGCGATGCCAGAGTCCTGCTTTATGCAGCCCCGCGAAAATCCGGCCGATTTGTGAGAAGATTGATTTTTTCAATTCAAGTTCATCTTCGCTGCTGGCGAAATGATCCCGCATGAAGAAATACAACTCCTGGGAATCGTTGAGGTACTGGCTGATATAGATACTCTCTAATGTTGCAGGGCCGTTTTTTCTTTCAATTGCCGCCAGCGGATGCGCCGTTGATATTCCATTTGTCAGCAGCTTTGCGGCAGTGTTGAAGTTTCTAATCGCCTTTGGTTTTGCGAAACTTCGCGCCGCATTTCGCAGGCCACTACCCATTGTGTGTCTTTTGATGGCGACCGTTATCTTATGCCCATCAACTTCGATGTCTTTGACGATAGCGGATTTCTTTTTGACCCCGCCGCTGCAGAGTTGATCTAAATCGGCCAGACTTTCCGTCCAGCCTGCAGCGGTGAACCTGCCGCCTTTGGAACCAGAGAGTGCAACGACACCTGCCCAGCCGCTGTTGAGTTTTACCTTCGCCGTCTCAAATTTGGTATTTTGTAACATATCCGGCCGATTGTACACCATACCGGGATATGTAGCAACTGATTTTACTGGTGTGATTTAGTTTCCGCATGGGTAAAGAAAAAGCACTTTACCCATCCTACGAAACTGTAAAAACAAGGCATAAGGCATAAGGTCCGCCAAGGGCGGATCTACGACAAAATGAACATCCAACACTCAACAAGGAACAACCAATGTCCAAGGAAAAACAGCTTTAAAACTTCAAAATTCAAATCCGAAGTACCAGTAAAACTTCAAATACCCAAATTTCAAAAAACAGAAGTGGAATCCGGTCTACGGCCAAGCACAAGGGTCGGGGCCACATAAAATCCGTTTAATTTATACTGCCCTTTCAGGGCGAGATTGATTGCAATGGCCATAAACCCAGCCCGTTGGGCTGGGCTAAGATATGTTAGCCCTTCGGGCTGGAAAACTGTGTGAACAGTTACAAAAAAACAAAGATGTTAACATTTTTGCGTTTTTTTCCACATTTAGAACTGTTACCGTTTTGTTAGTGCAATAAGGAAATGATTTTTTCAGCTATTTGTTCTGCTGCCTGTGGGTTTGCTATTGTCTTTGCGGCTGCGGCTATCTGTTTTCGTTTTACATCGTCGGCCATGAGGGCCAGCAGCTTTTCGCTGAGCATCTTTGCGGTATTCGCGTTGTCCTCAACTATAACAGCTCCGCCTGCATCGGCTAACTGCTGGGCGTTGAGGTACTGGTGGTTGTCCTTATGATACGGATACGGAATACAAATAGACGCAGTTGCCGATTGTGCGTATTCGGCGACACTGACCGCACCGGAGCGGCCAATGACAATATCGGCTATGGTCAAAAGGGCGGCCATATCGTCGCAGTAGTCTAAAACAGTCCCATCGATCTTCGCCTTTTCGTATTCGGCTTTGACCTTATCAAAATTCGCCGGCCCCGTGATATGGACCATCTGCCATTGTTCCGCGAACCGGGCGAGCTTGCCAAATGATTCAGTTACGGCCCTGTTGATATTTACCGACCCGCTCGATGCTCCGGTAACGACGAGCGTTTTTTTATCCTGGTCAAGTCCGAGTTTGGCTATCGCCTCAGTCTTGTCTTCTGCAAAAAAACTTTCTCTTAGCGGACAGCCGGTAACTTCCACCTTGCCGGCGGCATCTTTGAAATAATTTTTCGTATATTCAAACTGGACAAAGATTATTTTTGCCAGCGAGGCCAGCAGCTTATTTGCTCTGCCCGGCACGCTATCAACATTAATCATTGCAATTGGTATTTTAGCTTTGTTTGCCGCGATAAGAGCTGGTGTGGAAACAAATCCTCCGGCGCCGATGATAATAATATTGGCGCGGGATTTTTTTGCTTCTTTTAGTTTGCCGGCGGCGATGGCATAGCTTTTGAGAAAGCCGAAGATAAACTTTATCAGTTTATCGGGCCGAAGTGAAAAACCGCTGGAAATTAACTTAACAGATTTAAAGCCGCTTGCTGAAAGTATTGTTGTATCGATGGGGCGGCTGCTGCAAAAAAAGGTAATCGCCGCATCCGGGTCGATTTTTCTTATCCGCTGGGCCACGGCGATGGCAGGGTAGATATGGCCACCGGTACCGCCGCCGGCAAAAAAGTAATGGGCTGGTTTTGTGTTGGACATTTTTAAAAAGATAGAATTCAGAATACAGAACAAACAAAAAACTTCAAAATTCAAATCCGAAGTACCAGCTTCCGCATGGGTAAAGAAAAAACACTTTACCCATCCCCCTATGGGGCAAGCTACGAAACTACGAAACTGAAGACGCAACAGAAAAAAGGTTCCTGACACCTTTAATTCGTACCCAAGGCACAAGCCGCCGCTGTTGTTGTCGTATTTCCGGTTTAGCTGGTAGTGGTTTCATCGAGCGAGTCTTTGAGCGCGGCGCAGACGATTTCTATTTCCTGACGGCTTAGGTTATTATGGAACGGCAGAGCGATAGTTCTTTCGCTTACAGATTCGGTTATTGGGAAGTCTCCCTTTTTGAAGCCGTACTCTTTGACCATAAACGGCTGGAGATGCAGAGGCGGAAAATAATTACTTACCTGCACGCCTTTTTCGAGCATCTTTTTCAGTATTGCGTTTCGCTGGTCGAGTTTGTATTCTTTATTCAGCCTGACAACGAATACGAACCAGCTCATTCTCGCTCCTGCCGGCTCGGCAGGTACCGTCAACCGGTTTTCTTCGCCGAGAATATCCTGATACATTTCGGCAACTTTTCGCCGTTTTGCAACGAACTCTTCGATTCGCGAAAGCTGCACAATTCCCATCGCACAGTTAATATCGCTTAGCCGATAGTTATATCCGAGCTGTTCATGTCCGAGCCATCCGCCATCTTTTCCTCTGCCCTGGTTCCGCAGCGATTCGCACGTATCGGCAAGTTCGTCATTATCGGTAAGTATTATCCCGCCCTCTCCGGTTGTCATTTGCTTATTCGGATAGAACGCGAACAGGCTCATAGTTCCGAAGCTGCCGGTTTTTTTACCGTTCAGTTGCGAACCGAGTGCCTCGCAGCTATCCTCGATAACGGCAAGTTTATGCCTGGCGGCGATCTCACAAACCTCTTCTATCCCAACAGGGCTGCCGAAGATTTCTACCGGCAGGATGGCCCTGGTCTTATCGGTTATTTTTTCTTCGATTCTGCTGGTATCGATGTTCAGGCTCTCGGGGTCAATATCGACAAACACCGGCTTTGCCCCGGCCATCATCATTGAAGTTGCCGATGCGATAAAAGTAAACGGGGTTGTAATTACCTCGTCACCTTCGCCGATGTCCAGTGCCTTTGCGCACAAGAACAGCCCGCTGGTTCCGCTATTTACGGCTACGGCTCGTTTTCGCCCGATATAGTCAGCGAAGGCACCTTCAAATTCGCCCAGTTTCGGCCCCAAGGACAGATTCGGCCCGCGAAGAACTTCGCTAACCGCATCTATCTCGGCCTGTCCGACATCAGGACGACTCAAATTTACCTTAAAATCCATCAGATTTCCTCAAATAAAGCTTTTCGTTGTTGACTATACGTCATTTATTTGGTGCTGTTCGCCGATTATACCCGAATGCCGGCGATAATCAATAACTCAAATTTATGCCCAAGGTACTGACCGATGGTGAGTTTGGAAGATACCTGAGGCACAAGTTAAAAATTAGGCAATAGGCAGTAGGCAATAGGCAATAGGCAGTGGGCAGTGGGCAGGAGGCAGAAAAAAACCCATGCTTTCGTGTAGAGTAGCTTTATTTCGCCACCACCCTCAGTGATGACTCACTTTATGCCATTATCACGAAAAACATGGGTGGTATAAATCCCACTTAATTTCCGCCATTATAGCATACTATTTACAAAGGCAAAGCATATTATTTTTTATTTTCCCAAAACTGCCAGGCAAAAGCCGATAAACTACCCAATTTTTTGCAGTTGAACCTAAAACTATTCAATTCCATCGGATTGTCCTTGACCGAAATCCTTGTAGGTGTTAATCTAACGGGCCTGTTATTGAAAGGGAAATTGATGGAACTGTCGCTTTTAATGAGACTTAGAATCGTCGTTGTAATGGCTCTTGGAACTGCTGTGCTTGGTTTTTTCGGGTTCAGTTTCCTTGCCCCCGTCCATCCCGAGGGCGCTGTAACCATTTTCGGCGGCAACATAACCGTAATAGATACGGCAATTTATGCGGCTTTATGCTTTTTGGTAACTATCGCTGCCTACCTCTTATCCTGCCCTTATGGTCGTCAGGTCGCTCCTCTTGCAGTTGCAACGGGGCTTAGTGTCGTCGCCTTCCGCAGCGGTGAGATGCTGACATTAGTCAATGTAAATCTCGAACTTACGCAACGAGTGGCGATGTATTCAGTCCTCAAATGGGAGGGTTTTTACTGGCTGCTGCCGTTGCTTTCGGCGTGGTGCGGATTGCTAATCGCACAGAGACTCATAAAGCATTCCCGGCTGGATACCATTCCTCCGGAAGCAGAGCAGTTATCTAACCATAACCTTAATAATAAATTGGCGATTGTCGTCGCCGTTATAGCGACTATCGTTATCGCTAATTTCGCTATCGGAATATTCGCTCAGGATGTCCGAATGTTTGATCGTCAGGTCGGGTCAGTTGTCGGTCAACCCTCAACCAGCCAGATTGGGTTTGCGGTAATTACCGCTTTTGCCATCGCATCCTTTGTAGTTAAGAAGTTTTTGGGGCTTAACTACCTTATCTGTTCGGCGTCCGCTTCTTTGTTAACACTATTTGCTGTCGTAACTTGCGCGCGCAGCGATGTCCTTGAGCATATGTCCTTATCCTGGCCTGCCGCATTTTATTCTCGCGCCATCATCTCTGTTTTGCCGATACAAATGGTCGCTTTCGGCACCCTTGGTTCAATTATCGGGTATTGGTCGGCGGTCAGATATATGTGCTGGCGAAGGTGCACCAAGGCAGCATAGAGCATAAAAACTATGCGAATTTTCACTTCTTTTTCCTGTTTTGCGGCACCGCTAACCCTATGTACTGCAAATGGTTATGGGATCATGGTCCTATAACCGAGACGATGCGTTGATTTAGGCGGAAAAAATTGATTACTTTGCCCCACCAAAATAACCGAAGTCATATTATGCAGGTTTGCATCCGGTTTGTAAAAAAATATTGCCGGAACTGTTTTTTTTTGTTCCTCCAAGCTGGTAATTGCGTATAATATATTAGAGGCAAACAAGTTAGCCGATGGTTGTGTTCGGCGTGTTTGTTGGCCAGCAAAAGGAAGGAGTCGATAATGTTGGTCCTTAGCAGGCAAAAAGATGAATCAATAGTCATTGGCGATGACATCGAAATCATCATAGTTGATGTCCGCGGCGATAAGGTTCGTTTGGGGATAACCGCACCTCGCGAAATTTCCGTTCACCGCAGGGAAATCTATGATGCGATCCAGCGGGAAAAACAGACCGGTAAGACCGGTAAGACCGGTAAGACCGGTAAGACCGGTAAGACTGGCGAAACCGGCGAAACCGGCGAGACCGGCGAGACCGGCGAGACCGGCACTGACGATAAGTAATTTCAATTCCACCAGCTGGATAAACCGGAAATCCTAAGCACTAATATCTAAATCCTAAACAATATCTAAATTTTAATGTTCAAATTTTCAAAACGAGAATTTAGGATTTATTCATCCACGGCCAAGCACAGCTTGACCATGCCACCCATTAACAATCGGTGTAAATTAACTTTAATTATTGTTAGTTCATCAGGCCTGAGATGAGGAAGCCGGCGGCGAGCAAAGAACCGCCTGCTAAGTGCAAAAGGATTGTGAGCTGGTTGGATTTATGCCCGTCGGTTTTTTGCAGGATTTCTTTTTTGACAGTTCTCAGGATGATTACCGCAAGAGGAATAGTTAACAGGTAGAGCAGGAACGGCAACATCGCTGTGTTTATGAAAATTAACATGGCAGCTAATGCAATGCAGAATGTGGCAATGAGTACAACAGTATAAATCCATGCCGCTGTTCTGTCGCCGAATATTACGACCAGAGTTTTTTTGTTGACAGCACCGTCGGCAGATGCGTCAGGAAACTCGTTTATGAGGATTACCAGAAAGATGAGCATCGCAACTATTATCCCGGGCACCAGCGGAGCCGAATCAATAGTGTCGGTTTGCAGATAATAAGAACCGTATACCGGCAGGACACCAAAAAGCATTCCGATTATCAATTCTCCTGCTCCCCTGTAACCCAGCCTCAGTGGCGATGCGGTGTAAAAATATGCTCCGATGAGACCTGTAAGGCCGAGAGCAAGAATGAATACGCTCTTTGTAATTGCAAGTATTATAATGCCAATTAAAGCGGCGATTGATAAGGCTGTCCAAGAAGCAATGAGTACGGATTTTGGCGAAAGCAGGCCCTGCTGGATGAGCTGTGAGCCGCCAGAAAACGGTGTAACATTTTTATTTAGCCAGTCATTGCCTGATGTGTGGTCAAAGTAATCGTTGGCAATGTTCGCTCCAGCGTGGAGAGCGACCATACCGAGTACTGCGAGGATGAACAAATAGGGGTTAAAAATGTTGGCATTAGAGTAGGCAAGGGCTGTTCCCACGAGAACAGGTATTATACTCGCGGTGAAAAATGGTGCTCGCAGCTCCTGAAACCAAAGAGCTAATTTTGAATTGTTCATTATATGCCTTTGAAAATTTTAACATGAATTGCAATATATCAAAAGCTTTCGGCGATATAATCGGTCAGGCCGTACAGGCTTTTCCTGTAGTCGGAACTTTCAAGTTCTTCAAGCCGGTTCCTTGCCCTGCTAATATAATCAAATGCGGTTTTTCTTGTTGTTTCCATCGCGCCCGAATCAAGGAACATTTCCCTGATCGTTTCCGCATTGCGGCTATCCGGCGATGAGGCTAAAATAGTTTTTATTTTTTTCTTTTCCGCTCCGCTGGCGACATCAAGCAGGTTCAGCAGCGGCAGTGTAATATCGCCTGTAAGAGCATCCTGTCCTGGTTTTCTTCCGAGCGTGTTTTCCCCGCTGACTATGTCCCTGCAATCATCTATAATCTGAAAAGCTATGCCGAAGTTCATTCCGAACTCTTTTAGTGCAGTTTGAACGTTTTGTCCGTGATTACCAAGAATGGCCCCGACATGGCAGCATGTCGCCAGCAACTTTGCTGTTTTCTTTTTAACCACGGCAATATATTTATCCACAGGTAAATTGAGATTTCCCCTTTGGCAAACCTGAATAAGCTCACCCTCGCACATAATATATATCGCCTGCGATATGCATTCGAAAATATCCGGATTCCTGCACTTTCCAATCAGTTCAAAGGCCTTCGAATAAATGTAATCACCAAAAACAATCGAAATGTCATTACCCAGTACAGCATTGACACTCGGCTTTCCGCGGCGAACAGTCGCCTTGTCGAGGATGTCGTCGTGAATAAGTGATGCCAAATGTATCAGCTCGACCGCGGTTGCAAGTGTGATAAGCCTCTCCATCTTACGAACACCATTTCCATTTCCTGCCGAAGCGGCCTTTTCCGAGAGAATGACAAGTGCCGGCCGCAATTTTTTGCCGCTACTGACACCGGAGAGCGAATTGCCCATATCCAGTACCGACTGATTGCTTGATTCCCTGATGGAGGAAGCCAAAAGAGAATCCACCTTTTTCAGGTCATCTGAAATCGGTTTGTAAATATTCTCAAGAGTCATCTGTTCCCCATTATCGTCTGGTTAATCCGCTTCTTCAATCTTTATCGCTTCAACCGGGCAGAGGTACGCACAAGCCCCGCATCCGATGCACCTGTCCGATAGTTTATCAAATGGTGTTTTTACGGTTCTTCTAGCTCCTCTTCCCGCAAAACTCTGTGCCTGTCTCTGGCTGATTTCGTTGCAGACACGAACACACAGACCGCAGAGAATGCAGTTTTGGGCGGCCTTAAGTTTGATTCGTGTATCTGTTATACCGTATTCGGCAGCCAGTTTTTTAATTTTCTCGGCATCCGGACATCTTGCCATAAGCAGTTCAAAAACGATCTTCCTTGTTTTTATTACCCGTTCGGTATCTGTTTTAACCTTTAGTCCCTCGGCAGTTTTATAGACACATGATACCACAAGCCCCGGCCTGGCTCCAGCAACTATTTCGACCAGGCACAGTCTGCAGGCCCCGTACGGCAATAATTCCTTGTGGTAGCATAATATTGGTATCTTTATACCGTGCTCCTGGGCCACCGAAAGTATTGTTCGTCCTTCTTCAACCTGCAGTTCCATATCATTAATAGTAAAGTTAACCATAAAACAAATCCTTAAAAATCAAAGTATCGGAGACCTATTGTCCGTACTGCTCGAATGAGTCGAAATAATAACTATAGTCTCCTTTTTTGTAATCAAGTATAACCTGTATCGACGGTTTTCCAGCAATCAATGCTGTTATCGTCGCGACAATATCGCCTGTCGGTTTCGTATCCGGATGACTGAGCTTGAAAATGGCGGTTATCTTTGTCCCTTTTCCTTTTTCCGAATCTATCTTCAAATGTCCATCGGCCTGACTGGCTGCCTGAGAAAGCAAAGAAAGTCCCAAACCCACCTCTTTTGCATCCTTGGTCGTAAAGTAAGGGTTTAGTACCTTATCTACCGTTTCGGCATCCATACCCTTTCCATCGTCTTCGATAGAAAGAGTCAGCCTGTCACTGCTTTGGTCTTCCTCTAATTTTATTATTATTTTTTTTGCACCCGCCCTGATGGAATTCTCAGCAATGTCAAGTATATGTAACGATAAGTCTTCCATACGGCATCATATATTAACCGTTCTTCCATCAAGCCGTCCAAAAGCCGTCTCCACTTCCGAAAACGACGGTTCCCTTATTTTGAATGTTGTGACGGCTTTGCCGATATCCGATAAAAAATGCGCATCTGAAGATTTTACCAGCGGCAAACCATAACCTTTATAATTACCAGCCTCATCCCGGCCGCATCGCCATGACAGTTCAAGTGCATCCAGAGACAACTGTTCCGGTATAAAACCTAACTGTGCGATAATACTGAAAGAATCGCGGTCGATATGCGCAGCGATGGTCCGTCCGCCCAAGCGGTGAACCTGCCGGGCTATCTCATCTATCGTGAGCGTAGTTGAGCCTATCAGTAATTTGTCCATTGAACCTGTTATCCTGTCCTCTTCATCGGTCAGTAACTGCGTGCCGAAATATTTTTCATCGTTTTTGCCGGGCAAATTTTCATAAACAATATTCTGCATTTCCAACAGAGCGTTATCATCTCCAAAAAAAGCCAGAATATGCACCTCTTCGCTTGAGCATATTTCCATGCCACCCAAAACCTGCACACCCTGTCTTGCCCCCGCTTTCCTTACGGCAAAGACATTTTCCGCGGAATTGTGGTCGCAGATCCCAACAGCCTCCAGACCCCTGTTCTTTGCTGACTCAATAATATCCGAAGGCAGCATCTCATCCTGAGCACATGGCGAAAGACAGGTGTGGATGTGCAAATCCATCTTATATTCCTTCATTATCATTTTTTGTTCCGCGAATTCCTAATCCGTACAGTTTTCCGCTCAACTCAAAGGCCGACATCGGAGTTCCCATTATAGCTACACCTTTTTCTTTTGCGCTTTCAATGGTTTTTTCCTCTGGCTGTCTGCCGTTTATTATTACAATTCCCGCCAAACCCTTCATGTCTGCTATTGCCACGATATTTGGATGAATCTGGAGCGTAATCCACAAATCATTTTCTTCGCCGTTGGCCAGGACATCACTTAACAAATCGCTGACATATCCATTGCTTACCTCGACTTCAAGATTATCGACAGCAACTTTTGCTTCTAAATTCAGTTTTTCAGCAATTTCTTTTAACTTCATTTTTATTACTCCGTTTTTGAATTAGTATTGGCATCATTAATATCAATACCAATTTCGCCCGCTTGTACCGCGGTGGTTATCGTGCCGCTGTCAGAATAGATGGCAAGGCTCATCTCTGCTTCATAAGATGTGATAGCCGCTTTGCGAACAATCTGAGGATGTAAGCGGGGTCGGCGTTCAATTTATTTTATTTCATCCCCACCACGTAAGCCTTTCTTATATAATCTGCCGCAGGTTTCGAACATTAATAATTTTGTTGTTAAAAGCGTGATATTTTTTTCTTTTGCCAGCATTATTGTTTCTTCCTGAGGCATTTTTCCCCGAACAAAGCAGACGGCCTTAATTCCAGCCATTTCGGCGGTTCTGACAACCTGTCGATTATTCAAGCCGGTTACCATCAGAGAATCCTCTTTGGCAAATGTCAGTGTATCGCTCATCATATCTGAGGCAGAAACCGATTTTACTTCAACGGATAATAAATCCTGGCTGCATAGAACCTGCGCATCTAAAATGGTTATCAGATCCTCTAATTTTGTCCCGGCTTTTAGTTCGTTAGCCATTATTCCACCTTAACAGCGTCGAATTTACAGACATCCTTACATAAACCGCACTTGATACAGTTTTCCTGACTGATTATGTGAGGTTCTTTTTTCTCACCGGTAATCACATTCGCCGGACAGGCCCTGAGACAGGCCCCGCATCCAACGCATTGTTGCGGGTCTATGGTAAATGTTATTAACGCTTTACATACTTTTGCAGGGCATTTTTTCTCCCTGATATGAGTTTCATATTCTTCCTTAAAATATTTAATCGTACAAAGAATCGGATTTGGCAAACTCCGGCCTAAATCACACATTGATGCATCCTTTACTGCGTTAGATATTTCCACAAGAAGTTCCAGATATCCTTCTTCCCCTTCTCCTGCGCATATTCTCTCGAGAATCTCAAGCAATGCAAGCGAACCTTCACGGCAGGATGAACACTTTCCGCATGATTCATCGCTTGTAAATTTAAGGAAATATTTTGCGATATCGACCATACAGCTATCCTCATCCAACACAATCATTCCACCTGAGCCCATCATCGATCCAGCCTCAGTCAAGGACTCATAATCAATTGGAAGATCGAGTAAACTCGCGGGGATACATCCTCCGGAAGGACCACCTGTCTGGACAGCCTTGAATTTCTTCCCATAAGGTATTCCTCCTCCAATATTATAGACAATTTCACGCAGAGTGATTCCCATGGGTACTTCAACAAGACCAGCATTATTGACATTCCCTGCGAGAGAAAACACTTTCGTTCCTTTACTTTTTTCGGTACCCATACTAGCAAACCAGGCAGCGCCCTTGTTAATAATAGGCGGAAGATTTGCCAATGTTTCGACATTGTTGAGAGCAGTTGGCATACCCCACAGCCCACATACGGCACTACGTGGAGGTGTCGGCCTGGGTTCAGGAGGCCTTCCTTCAATAGATTTCATTAAAGTTGTCGATTCACCGCAAATAAAAGCACCTGCTCCCTGGAACACCATCAAATCGAAATCAAAGTCAAATCCGAGTATATTTTTCCCCAGCAAACCATATTCTTTTGCCGCTTCTATTGCATTTTCTATTCTCTTAATAGCAAGCGGATATTCAATTCTTACATATATATACCCCTTAGTTGCACCTATAGCATAGGCACCGATACACATTCCTTCAATAACTGAATGAGGATCGGCTTCCAAGATACTACGGTCCATGAATGCGCCGGGGTCCCCTTCGTCGGCATTGCAGATAATATACTTAACATCTCCGCTCGCTTTCAAGCAGGTTTCCCATTTTCTGCCTGTCGGGAAACCGCCGCCGCCCCTTCCCCGCAATCCGGATTGTTTAATTTCTTCTACTACCTGCTCCGGGGTCATATTTGCCAAAACTTTCGCTATTGCTTCGTAACCGTCGTTAGCTATATACTCTTCAATATTGTCAGGGTCTATAAGACCGCGGTTTCTCAGTGCGAGTAATCTTTGATCCTTAAAAAAAGGTATGTCCATTACTTTTGGAATGGGTACTTCTTTCCCCTCCGGTACATACATCAAAGATTTCACCGGCCGCCCTTTGAGAAAATGCTCCTCCACCAGGTGCGCTATATTTTTTTCCTTTATGTACTGGTAAAAAATACCATCAGGCTGAATCATCAAAATCGGCCCATTTACGCACATCCCGCTTGCACCAGTTTGTACTACGCGTATATCATCAACCAAATCTTTTGCTGCGATTTCCGATTCGAGTGCATCTTTTATTTTTAATGCACCGTTTGATATACAGTTCGTACAAGTGCAAACCATTACATGCAAACGATAAGACATATTTGTATACTTCCTTAAAATTCTATTCGTGATTCAGACATAGAAATAATTTATCAAACCGGTTTAATTCCTATCCGTAACAAGCAATCCATTACATAATCTGCTCACCACCGACGGCTAAAGCGTATTCCTTAACTATTTCACCTCCGAGAACATGTTTTTCCAAAACTTCAATGGCCTTTTCGGGGGTCATGTCAACGTATTTAACAGAGGTCTGGTCTTTTAATGCAACTGTAACCATAGGTTCTCTGCTACAAAGACCTGCACAGCTTGATATAGTTAACAAAATATCTTCGAGGTTTCTTTTATCAATTTCTTCCATCAAAGTTGTCATGACTATTCTTGCCCCGGCAGCAATTCCACATGTACCCATGTGAACGATTATCTTGGCTTTTGCAGTACCCTCTCTAAGGTTAATAACCTTTTTCATTTTCAGGGCAATTCTTTTTAAATCCTCAGGTTTTAATTTTTGCATCTTTAGCCTCTGTCATATATTTTCTTATGATTCCATCGATCATGTCTGGTTTTAGATAGCCATAGATATCATCATTGACACTCATTACAGGCGATTGTCCGCAGCATCCTATACAACTCACGGTTTCTACGCTGAATTTCATATCCTTTGTTGTATCTTCATTTTTCAGTCCCAACTTTCTTCGTACAGCATCGAGAAGTTTTTCTGCACCTTTTACATAACATGCCGTTCCAATACATACCTTGATAACATTTTCACCTTTTGGCTCAAGGTTGAAAGCGTGGTAAAAAGTGGCTAATCTGTATAGTTCACTCACAGGCTTATTCAGACCTTTTGCGGTGTATCTCAGAACAGGCTCAGGTAGATATTTATAAGTGTTATTGATTCTCTGTAAAACCGGGATAAGAGAACCGTCCACACCCTCATATTCATCAAGTATCATCAACACTGTCTTTTCTACTCCAGGTTCCAGTTTTGTTACCCTTTTTTCCTCTAAAACACTGTCAGGCCTGCCGGTTCTGATAAGTTTCCATCGAAGCTTCGGGTCATAGGATTTGTTCTTCACTATGCCTTTGACCGTTTCCAGAAAATCAGGGATGATAATTTCCATATCCTCCTTGACTTTGACCTGACAAGCCAGCCTCATTCCCCCAAGTTTTTCCTCCCTGTTCATAAATATCTCTTCTGTCGGCAGTATTGGTCCGCCGCCGCTTCCCAACTGAACCTTACAGTATCCACAGCTTGCTTTGCCGGCGCACGAAGAAGTAATGCTGATACCATTATTCGTCAGCTCTGAATGAAGATAACCACCGCCATCCACCGTGAACTCTTTCACCTCATCATCCTGACGGACAATTATCTTACACTCGCCGTACGAGACAAGCAGTTTATCCGCTATGAAAAGCAGAATCGTTATCACCAAAAGGATCAAACTTATTATTAGTACAGGTATAAACATCATAGATTGTTATCCATTTACTTTATATCAACCATTCCGCTGAAGCCGAAAAACGCGAGTGCGATAATTCCGGAGATAACCATAATTATCCCGGGGCCCTGAAGGCCTTTCGGTATGTTTCCGATTAGTTTTAGTTTTTCATTTATAGCTGCAACTATCATTATCGCCAGCATCCATCCGACAGCGGAACCGACGGAGAAAACAAGCGTTGCTATGTATGAATACTCTCTTAATACCATAAAAAGCGAAACCGCCAGGACGGTACAATTGACCGTTATCAACGGAAGGAATATCCCGAACGATGCCTGAAGCTGCGGGAAGAACCGCTCCATAATCATCTCTACAAGCTGAACAGATGCCGCGATAACGATGATGAAAACGATGTACGAAACTATCTCGCTGTTGTAATAGACCAGCAGCCGGTGAATCGGCCAGTTAATTGCCGCTGTGAGAGTAACGACGAAAATAACCGCAATACTCATGCCGTAGGAAGTCTTTATACTCCTCGACAGTGAAACAAATGGACACATACCCAGAAGATATGTAAGCGCCATGTTATGCGTGAGAATCGATGCTATGAATATCGTTATTAAATGTCCCATTGTATATTATCCTCTTTCGGAACCTGCATCCTGTACCGCTCGTGATATCCAGATAGCCAGGCCAAGTACGAAAAACGCTCCCGGCGCCATTGTCATTACGACCCAGTTTTCCCATCCTCCCGGCATAACATGCCAGCCAAGCAGCGTACCGAACCCAAGAAGTTCGCGGATTATTGCGATGAAGATGAGCGTGTATGAATACGCAAGTCCGTTGGCAATCGCATCCAGTACGGACTGGCGGATATTATTTTGTACGAAAAAGGCCTCTGCCCTGCCCATTATAATACAGTTTGTAATAATCAGTCCGACATACGGTCCGACCGCCGCGCTGATGTCGGGGAAATAGGCCTTAAGGATTCTGTCCACGATGATAACAAAGGAAGCAATAACTATCATATAAGTTATTATTCTGACCCGCTGAGGTATCATGTTTCTCAATGACGAGACTATTATGGCGGTCGCGATGAGTACGAAAATAACGCTTGCTCCCATAGCGATGGCGTTTGCGACCGTATTGCTTATCGCAAGCGCAGAACATATTCCAAGGCACGCCGAAAAGACAGGATGCTCACCCCATATCCCCTTCTTGACTACCTTATAGCCTTTTGCGCCTAAAAGTTTTTTAAGAAACATTACTTGCTTTCCCTGAACATAACCACATATTTTTTAATCTCGCTGTTCAACAAATCTTCAAGTGCATTACAGGTTAAAGTTGCGCCGGTTATCCCGTCCACTTCGTTATCAGCAGCAGCTTTTCCAGGCGATGTAATTGCTAAACCATTCGTGACCATCTTGCCCTTGAATCTGTTCACGAACTCAGCTTCGACAATTCTTCCGCCAAGGCCGGGCGTTTCTTCCTGGCCGACAATACTGAGTCCACGAACCTGTTCGAGGTCCGGCGACAGTGCTATTGTTCCGTGAATCGGTCCCTGGACACCCATCCCGCTTATCTCAAATGCAATATCTCCACTCGTTTTGGACCGGTAGAATTTTTTCGGTTCGCCGCCCTTTGCTATTATTGTCTCTACGTTCGCGAAGAATATTTCGTTCGGATCATTTTCGCCATACTCAATGTTCAGCGAGGCGAGAATTCCCTTTTGCAGTTTTACCGCCCTATTGCGGGCGATTGGTTCTTTGGTAAGCTGGTCAACCGCCACAAGAGCCGTCGTCAGGAACGAACCCAGAATCAATACAAACAGAATCATTGATAACATTTTCTTCATAATTTCACCGGTTTGTACTTGAACGATAAGACGATATGGTCAATAAGCGGGGTGAGCGCATTCATAATTACGATGCTGAACATTACACCTTCGACATATCCGGAAAAGCTGCGTATCAGAACAGTGAGAACACCGCACATTATTCCGAAAATGTATTTGCCAACATTTGTAAATGGTGAGGTTACAGGGTCGGTTGCCATGAAGAAGGCACCGAACAAAAGTCCGCCTGCCAAAAGCTGAAACACCGGCGGGGCAATCTGCTGGGGCATAAAGCGGTGGCCAATTATCGAAAACAATAATGCAGAGCCAATATAAGTAACAGGTATTCGCCAGTTGGCTGCCTTTGTGAACAGTAAAATCAGTCCGCCGATGATTATTGCGATTCCGCACGTTTCACCCATACTGCCGGTGGTGTTGCCTATAAGGAGGTCCATCGTCGATGGCATAACCCCATCTGATTTATATACCGCCAGCGGTGTTGCAGCGGTTATCGAATCGGTGATGGAAGTTTCTCCAAATGGCGTCAGCCACTTGTCCATAAAAGTCGCCTTGGTATTGGCAATCGGCATCAGCCAGCTTGTCGTCATTATCACCGGGAAAGCGATTGTGATAAACAGTCTGCCAACAAGGGCGGGGTTGAATATGTTTCGCCCCGTTCCGCCGAACATTTCTTTGCCGAATAACACTCCGAACATTACACCAACAGCAACTACCCAAAGCGGGGTTGTCGGCGGCAGTACCAGCGGGAAAATAAGTCCTGTAACGAAAAAGCCCTCGTGTATTTTGTGCTTTCGAACAACGGCAAAGACAAACTCAACGGAAATTCCAGCGGCATACGACACTATTATCATCATCAGTGCCCGAAGCCCGAAGAAGTAGATTGAAGCCAGCGTGGCGGGGGCAATACCAACCAGTGCACATGTCATAAATCTTTTGGAATCGATGCCGTCGATCATGTGCGGACCGGCAGTCGTTGTGTCTTTGGTTCCGAACAACGCAGCGTCCACCGCTTCGATCAGCGGTTTGGCCTTGTTGACCACCGGAATCTTATACATCGTATCAAGTACTAATCTAACAAGTTTCATTTACGCGGAAACTCCAATCATTTTACCGTTTTATATTTTTCAATCCCTTTGAGCTTGGCGACAGGGGTTGGCAGTTCAAAGCCTTCTTCGATCAACCTTTTTTTACCTTTTTTGATAAATTCCGATACCGGAATCTTTGACGGGCATACATAAGTGCACAGATTACATTCGATACAGTCAAATATCCTGTATCGCAAAAGATCCTCATCGATAATATCTCTTTCGGCATACTGGAAAAGAAGGTGGGGGATAATATCAGCAGGGCAGACATTTTTGCAAAAAGAGCAGAACAGACACGGCCTTCGCTCACCGTGAACATTTGTGCCGCATTTTTTCAGGAGCAATTTGCGATTTTTATTGAACAGGTCCGAGGCGCAAGTCCATGAATACGAATCCCTATTGAGGCCGAGTCTGGCAAAGGACAAAAACTCACTTTCGTTATCCTCCAGCATTGCAATTACAATTGCGACGGTTCTATCTGCGGGCTCTGATAATTCGGAAACTTTTTCTCCGATCAAACAGCTGTTCCGTACAAATCGCAGGCTCTTATCCGTATCAACTCTGTCGGCGGTGATATGCTCAAATGAACTTCCTATACGAAACTTTACATGTGTGTTTTCAGTAAATCCCGGTCCGCAGAGTGCCATCGTTTTTTCTATTAGCGGTTTGCCCTCGGCAACGGCGTAGTAAACATCAAGTACAGCCGGAATATCCAGAATTATCACCCCTGCGTTCGCTGCGGAATAGCCGTGCGGGAACTTTTTGCCAAGCAGCAGAGGCATTAAAACCTCATCTCTACGGGCAGGATATTTTGGGTTCGTTGTAAATAAGTTGACCGAATCGTCAATATCCGGCGATTGCAATATCCTGCTGATAAGAGCATTTTGCGATTTATCAAGTACGAGATGCTGTTTAGCTTCGGTCATCAGCCTCTTCAAAATCTTCATACCATCGATAAAATGCGATAGCTGCTCATCTTCCAGGAGGACATCCAGCGAAATATTGTATGGTTCTGCCCCGATTCCCTGGATAATTAGATCTTTGACCTCATTTGGCGGGATTGTAGAGCTGTTGTATCCAGTTGGGATTCCGGATTCCCCGCTGGAACCCGCTCCTGAGAGATAAACAAGCTCACCTATCTTTTCAGCGGTTAAATCCCCCCAATTTGGCAAAAATCCGTCCAATTTCTTCCATTTGTCGCTACCATCAGAGTCTATTGTAATTGCTCCGGCCTCTATGCCGGCTATGGTTCCGCTGACTGAACTGTGGACAGGGTTTGAGATGGATTGGTCATCTTTTGCGATTATCTGACCTGCCAAGACCTGTTGGCCGGCCTTGACGACGGGGGATACCTCGTTGCCAAAACCCTGTTTCAATGGGATCGTAACTCTTGGCGGGACAGTTAGTTGAGTTATATTTTTCTCCGGCTGGCCCTGGAAACAGCTGAACTCATAGCCGCAGGAAAGTACCTTGTGTTTTGGTCTCATTCTTGACTACATTTCCGATTTAACCATCAAATATTTCGCCAGGATAGCAAGCTGCAATCTACTATAACATCGGCTATGATAACTTATAAACAGCCTTTTTGTCAATCTTTAAATCCACTGGAGAAGAATAGTGCCAAAAGATGGCAATAAATTTGCATTTTAGCGTTTATCCGCTAATGAAATACTCTACGGATTAGAGACCAGCAAAGCATATTACGCTTGATTTTTGAGGATTAAACCATTATATTTCAAATAACGTGTCTCTATACGGTTTATGGCAATCCGACGCGATTTCGGAATATATGGATTCGCTCCCTTGAAGATTAAGGGCGATATAAACTTTTATTATCTCTGGAAAGGTAAATGATGAAAAAGTATTTTACTAAAAAAACAGACAGACGCCATTTTCTGAAGACGGCGACGGCTGGTGTCGCGGCGTTTTCGATTGTACCCAGCTATGTTTTAGGGCAAAACGGCAAGACTCCGCCCAGCAGCAAACTGAATATTGCCGGTGTCGGCATTGGCGGCATGGGGAAAAGCAACCTGGCAGCTCTTTGCAGGCCGGTTAGTGAACGAAATGCTGAAAACTGGCCCGACAATAATTCCCAGAACATTGTTGCGCTATGCGATGTTGATTGGACTTATGCGAACAAGACATTCAAGAGGTATCCGGACGCGAAGCGTTTCAAAGACTATCGTGTCATGCTGAAAGAGATGGGCGATAAGATCGATGCGGTTGTCATCGCAACCCCGGATCATACTCACGCCTGTGTCGCAATGGAGGCCATGCGTCTTGGCAAACATGTCTATGTGCAAAAGCCGCTGACCCATTCAGTCTATGAAGCGCGTATGTTGACCGAAGCGGCTCGTAAATATGGGGTTGTAACCCAGATGGGCAACCAGGGGCACAGCGGTAATGAAATTAGGCGGATTTGTGAATGGATTTGGGATGGTGCGATCGGTGATGTCCGTGAGGTTCATGCGTGGACAAACCGTCCGGTATGGCCGCAGGGACTTTCTCGTCCGAAGGATACCCCTCCAGTACCTGAAACTCTGGATTGGGATCTGTGGCTCGGTCCGGCACCACATCGGCCGTATCATCCGGTCTACCATCCATGGGACTGGCGTGCGTGGGTTGATTTCGGAACGGGTGCTTTGGGCGATATGGGCTGTCATATTCTCGATCCGGTGTTCTGGGCGTTGAAATTGAAATATCCGACCAGCGTTCAGGGCAGTTATGCGGCCAATGTTGTTAAAAAGTGGAAAAGGCAGCTGGTCGATGAATCCTATCCGCTTGGCTCAAAGATTCATTTTGAATTTCCCAAACGAAAGACGATGCCGGAAGTGAAGGTCAACTGGTATGATGGCGGTTTACTGCCGGAGCGCCCGGAGGAGCTGGAAGAGGGGCGGACTATGGGGACTGATGGAAGCGGCGTTATCTTTGCGGGCGATAAAGGAAAACTGATATGCGGATGTTATGGTCAGAGTCCGCAGTTAATCCCTTATTCAAAAATGAAGGCCTATAAAAAACCGGAGCCGATGATTGCCCGTATCAACACAAGCCATGAAATGGACTGGGTCGATGCCATTAAGAAAGGTCGTCAGTCCAGTGCGAACTTCGACTATTCCGGTCCGTTTACCGAAATGGTGTTGATGGGTAATCTGTGCCTGTTCAGTCCCGGTGAAAAAATTCTGTGGGATGGTGATAAGATGCAGGTGACCAATCTTCCCGACCTGAACAAATATGTCAACCCGCCTTGTCGCGAGGGGTGGCACCTTGAAAAGAAAGCATGAGAAGGAAGTGAGATAATCGCTTAATTGGCTCTGCCTATGATTAAACTTTCAATCGTAATCCCGGTCTATAATGAACAGGATAAAATTGAACATGATATTTTCGATGCGGATGCGTATTTAACTTCCGAAAGAATTACCGGTGAAATCATCATCGTTGACGATGGCAGCACAGATGAGACCTTTACAACGGCAAGAAATGCCGCAGAACGGATTCAGAGGCATTGTATTGTCGAGCGATCGGAACAGAATCAAGGGAAAGGCCATGCTGTCCGAACAGGCATATTAAAAAGCCGTGGGGAGTATGTTCTTTTCGCTGACAGCGGCGTTTGTGTTCCATTTACTGATACGCAAATCGGCATCGACCTGATTGGTTCCGGACAATGTCAGATCGCCTGCGGTTCACGCAAACTTTCCGGCGGTCATATCCTGCGGCCGCAATCGTTCTATCGCCGACTCTGTTCAAAACTGTTCCACTGGTTCCTGATACATGACTTTAAAAAACTATGTAACTTAGCTGACACCCAATGCGGTTTCAAGGTCTATCGCGGCGATGTCGCAAGAGAACTGTACGCTCAAAGCTCCATCAACGGTTTCGTGTTTGATATTGAGGTCATCCTGCTGGCGATGTCAAGTGGATATACAATCCGCGAGTTTCCCGTGAACTGGACCTGTGACCCGGACAGCCGGTTAAAACCGGCCCATGAAGCTGTCAGGATTTTTATTGATTTGGTTCGGTTAAAACGAAGGTTTAATCAATTACTGTAAACGGCCAACCGCCTGTTTATCCGGCGGTTGGCCGTTTTAGTTTGATTGGTTTCCGTGCTTTTCTTTCAGAATTATCCTGTTACTGTCCCTTTGATCAATCCCAGAACAACCGCTAAAACAGCCAGGACGATACAAGCTGGAAGCAATAGTTTCAGACTTTTTTGGATAGTCGCTCCCTTGGCCATGTTGCCCATCATTTTTGGTATAATCACGGCACCTGCCAGGCCAACGGCAAAGATTATTCCGAAGACACTGCCATAAACTTCAGGAGAAAACTTTGAGAATGTTACTCCGACAGTTGTTGGAAAACATGGTGCGAATGAAAGTCCCGCCAGGACCGCCAGGATCTTTGAAACAGAACTTTTCGAACAAGTCATCATCAGCACAATAACTACTGTGGCTACCAGTGCGGCGCCTGCGATAACCCATCCGCCATTTGCTGTCAGATCAAAATCCAATTTAGGCGGTAAAAGACCGGTTGCCAGCCGACCGGCAATCATAGCAATCGCAAAGAATGATAAAAGGCGCTGTCCGGAAGCATCCGCGGCAGCCTCTTCGGTCTGGTCATTCTCTTTCATTACAACTTCTTTACCGAAAGACGGCAGCCAGTTACAAAATGACGATTCAAGAGCAATATAGCAAAACAGAACAAACGACGCTACCAGAACCGCCGGCTGTGTGAGCAGCTTTGCCGCCGCGACAATATCAAGTTTGGCATTACTTTCAGGATACCCCTTTGCAAGAAACGCTATGATAACCGGCAAGATGACAATCACTCCCAAAACCGACACGGTTACTTCATAGCTGGTTTTGCGAAACAAAAGGCTGACGATCAGCGGTGTCAAAAACAATCCCAAGCCAAAAAATACATTGATCATGTTACTTGCCCTGGCCATGTCCTGGCCGTCAAATAAAACCTGCGGGCCCATCACATTGCCGGCGGTATTCAGTGCCATCGCTCCGACACCAAGCAGGATGCACGGCAACATTACGGAGGAGTAACTTTTGCCATTTGCAAGGATGAAGATACAAGCTGCTGTTGCAATGAAGCCAATCACTGCAACCCATTTGAATCCAATCGTATCGGAAACAACCCCGATCAGCAGCGAGGCGATAAGACATGAAAACATAAATGCTGAGATCAGCGTCCCGAATTTTCCTTCATCAATTTTTACCCGCGGCATTAACTTGACGCTAATCGAGCCGAGCAATGCAAAACACATTCCTAACCCGAACACACACATGAGCGCTACTGTCTGTACCATTTTGGACTCCTTTCAAATAAAATAGTCAGGCGTTATGGTTTTATTCAAGTGTTGCGGCGCCATTGAGAACTTTCATTTGTGCTAAAATACAGGGTTTAACAATCGCCGTCAATACAAAAAGTAATGGACACCATTAGAGTTCTTTAATCCTGATATTTCTGAACCAGACATTCTGCCCGTGATCCTGGAAACTGATCCAGCCTTTGCGCGGCAGATCCTTATAGGCAATATCAAACTTGTTTTTTGTCCCATCAGGATTTTTATGCGGTTCGGTCCATTTTTCCAAATCAATATTCAGTGTCAATTGATGGTTTAAAATTACATGGATTTTTGAATCCATTGCCGTTATCGTCATACGGTTCCACTGGCCCACGGGTTTGACCGCATTTACAGACGGTTCTTTTATGTCAAAGATGCCGCCGCAAATATGTTTGCTAACCGGTTTTCCATACGAATCCTCGAGTTGCACTTCCACCCAGGGAAGCCATGAGTGTTCAGCGGCCCGCAAAAATATACCGCTGTTGGTTCCCTTGTCCAGCTTAAATTCAAAATCAAGAACAAAGTTTGAATATTTCGCGTCCGTCCAGATATCCCCCCCGCCTTTGCGAATTAACTGTCCGTCTTCGACAACCCAGCTATTGCTCTTGAACACCGCGTTCGAGAGATCACTGTCAAACAGCGGCTTCCATCCGGTTGGCTTCAGTGCTGCCGCAACTGAATTGAAGTAATCAACTGATTGACGAATCTCAGGAACATTATTGTTCCAGTGGTATTCATATTCAATCGAAAAAGTACCCTTGAAATTCTGCCTGTGCAGTTCTTTTAAAATCCCTTCTATTCTCGCCTGGCCGGTGCCCCAGATTACATCATGTCCTTTATCAATTTCCTTGATATGAACATCGTGGATGCGACCTTCCAGCTTCTTGAGGCATTCGACCGGATCCAGACCGCTACGAACCCAGTGGCCCACATCCGCACAAGCGCCAATCCACTTGCTGCGGCCTTGACAAGCTTTAAGCACCGTGTCCGGATTCCAGTAGCGACTGGGTTTGGGGTGGTTGTGGACCGCCAGTTTGATATTGTATTTCTGACAAAGTTTATCAATCAGGTCAAACTGTTTCAGATTCGGCTCCGAGACAATCGTTTCAATCCCCATCTCTTTGGCAAATTCAAACAGTTTGCCGGCCTTGGCCTCATCCCCTGAAATACCGGTTACACCAAATGCAAATATCTTAATTCCCGTTTCCTTAAGTTTGGCTTTAACCTTCTCCCGCTGCTGAGGTGAAAGGTCCGGGCCAAATCCCTTATTAATTTTGTCAGAAACTTTCTGTCCCGGATAGGCCTGAATATATTCCAACCCCAAAGAACGGGTTTTGTCAATCGCTTCAAAGAGTGTAAACTTCTTAAACGACCATGTTTGCACACCCATCCTCCAGCCGTCATAGGATTGCGGACAGGGGTGTTGTTCGGGATTCTCTGCCATCACCACACCGGACAACAACATACCCAAAACACTACTTATTAGTGTTGTGACAAATCGATTCTTCATTTTCCCGCCTGCCTTTCTGTTAGAAATTATGATATATTTTGTCATGCCGGATATGAGCCGAGTTGCTTAAAAGTTTATTCTACAACTTTACCCTTGCCGCCGTCCACTATTTCTTTTTTTCAAGCATTGTTTTTTTTCTTCAATAGAAGTCCTCAGGGCCTGCTCGCAGCGGTTAAGTTCTTAAATGATAGGTGATTATGGCTAAAGTATTACAAATTTCCACAATAACCTCTGCCTCAAAAACAGAAACTCTTGATTGTTCAGATTAATTTTGGTAATACTATTGATGCTGTACTGAGAGAATTATGTACCTTGGGCATAAATTTTTTAAGAGTTTGTCCTGGGAATGTCGGTTGAAATAAAAATTTTTTGTGAAGAGTTAAATTTGTAAGGGATGCGGAAATGAGCAGCAGAAGAGACTTTCTGAAGAATATGACTTTTGTTGTCGGCTCAGGAGCGATTCTTAGCGGCTGTGGCGGGTCTAACTTGTTGAGTCTGGTATCCGGATTTAATATGTCCGGCTATCGTGCACCGAAGATCCCAACCGTCCGTGTTGGTTTTGTCGGTCTTGGTATGAGAGGGCCCGGCGCCGTTAAGCGTATGACACATATCGAAGGCGTCGAGATAACCGCCATTTGCGATAAACGCAAATCCTGTACTGACAAGGTAGAAAAAATGCTTACCGAACGCGGCTTTCCGAAACCGGCGGTTTATACCAATAGCGAAGATGCGTGGAAACAAATGTGTCAGCGTGACGATCTTGACCTGATCTATATCGCTACGCCGTGGGAACTTCATACTCCAATGGCCGTTTATGCGATGGAGAACGGAAAGCATGCAGCCACCGAGGTGCCGGCGGCAACGACAATGGAAGAATGCTGGCAGCTGGTCAACACTTCGGAACGCACCAGGAAACATTGTGTTATACTTGAAAACTGCTGCTACGACTTTTTCGAGATGCTGACTTTGAACATGGTTCGGCAGGGGCTTTTTGGCGATATTATTCATGGCGAAGGGGCATATATCCATAATCTGGTCGGCTTGAAATTCAATAAGAATGGTTATTCCGATATGTGGCGGCTGAAACATAATGCCAGGCGAAACGGTAATCTGTATCCGACACACGGCCTTGGCCCGATCTGTCAGTGTATGGATATCAATCGCGGCGACAGGATGGATTATCTAACCTGTACGGCGACCAATGATTTTACGATGAATGCCGAGGCAAGGAAGCGTGCCGGCAAAGATGATTTTTATAAACAATTTATAGATAAGCCGTACCGCGGTAATATGAATACGACTTTAATCCGGACGGTCAAAGGCAGAACCATTCTGGTTCAGCATGATGTCAGTTCGCCGCGGCCGTATTCACGTATCCATCTGCTTTCGGGCACTAAAGCGTTTGCTCAGAAATGGCCCAAGATGCATATTGCTTTTGGTCACGAGGTGGTTTCAGACGAGAAGATGAAGGAACTGTACGAACAGTATTCGCCCCAGATCGTGACTCGGATCGGCGAGATGGCAAAAGAGGTTGGTGGACACGGCGGGATGGATTTCCTGATGGACTGGTCGATGATCAATTCGCTGCGAAACGGCCTGCCCGTTGATATGGATTGTTACGATGCGGCGCTGTGGTCCTGCGTTACGCCTCTGTCGATAAAGTCGATAGCAAATCGATCCAGCTCGGTTAATGTGCCTGACTTTACAAGGGGTAACTGGAAGACGAATAAACCTGTGGCGTTGAAACTTGCCGCCATTACGGGAGTGCGCGGTATCCGGAAAACCGATTCTTCCGGGCAGCTAAACATAAAATAGTTCGTAGCCAGGCAAGTATGAAAAAGAAAAGCTAAAGATATACCATTCGATCAGGCATCGTTCTGAGCATAAATGGAAGACATATTATTGTCATACCATTAAACAATGATATTTACCAGCCGGGATTTTATAACGATTACCTTTTTTGCTTCTTTGCCGGCCATCGCCGCAATAACTTTTTCGCTGCCAAGTGCCCTTTGGGTTATCTGCTCTTCGGCGGCATCAGCATCAACGACTATCCTGTCCTTGATTTTCCCGTTAACCTGGACAGCTAATTCGATTTGCTTTTCTTTAACAAGCTCATCATCGTATTGAGGCCAGCTATGATAGCTAAGCGTATCGCTATTGCCGAGCCTTTGCCATAGTTCCTCGGCGATATGCGGTGCGAAAGGCGCAAGGGCAAGCAGGAACTTTTCCATCACTGCCTTTGGCCGAACAGCTTCTTTCGACAGATGGTTTACGAAAATCATCATCTGGCTTATCGCCGTATTAAAACCGAATGTCTCAACATCATCGCCGACTTTTTTAATCGTCTGGTGCAAAATGCGCAGCGTCTTTTCGTTCGGTTCGGCATCCTGAATATTTTGCAAAATTTCTCCGCTATCTTCATCGACCACCAGCCGCCATACCCTCTGCAAAAACCGATGCACACCTTCTACGCCATTCATACTCCACGGCTTAGTCGCTTCCAGCGGGCCCATAAACATCTCATAGAGCCTCATCGAATCGGCACCGTAATCGGCAATGACCTTATCCGGATTGATAACATTGCCCCGGCTCTTACTCATCTTCTGGCCATCCTCGCCGAGGATCATCCCCTGGTTTATCAGTTTTGTATAGGGCTCCGGACAGCTTACATAGCCGAGATCACAAAGCAGCATGTGCCAGAAGCGCGAGTAGAGAAGATGCAATACTGCATGTTCTGCCCCGCCGATATAGAGATCGACCGGCAGCCAGTACTTTTGTTTTTCGTTATCGCATGCAGCGTCGGCATTATCCGGGTCAAGGTATCGCAGATAGTACCAGCAGCTTCCGGCCCATTGCGGCATCGTATTGGTCTCGCGCAGCGCTTTGCTGCCATCACTTAAAGTTACATCCAGCCAGTCGCCCGCATTGGACAAAGGCGGCTGGCCGGTTTTAGATGGTTTGTAATCGTCAACCACAGGCAATTCCAACGGAAGCTCATTTTCACTAATGGCAATTGCCCTGCCGGATTCCGTATGAACTATCGGGAACGGCTCACCCCAGTATCTCTGCCTGCTGAACAGCCAGTCGTGAAGTTTATAATTTATCGCTTTCTCACCAAGCCCTTTTTCGCTTAGCCATTCGGTTACCTTTTCTTTGAAATCCGCGGTTGTTAGGCCATCGAACTTGCCGGAGTTTATTGCGGTTCCGTTGCCGCTGAAACACCCTTCGGTTTCAACATCGGGTTTAACGACCCGAATAATCGGCAGCTCAAATTTTGTAGCGAATTCAAAGTCTCTTTCATCGTGGGCAGGGACGGCCATAATCGCACCGGTGCCATAGCTTATCAGTACATAATCACTAATCCATATAGGGATCTTTTCATCGTTGACAGGATTAACCGCATAGGCACCGGTAAACTGTCCGGTCTTTTCTTTTGCAAGATCGGTTCTATCAAGATCGCTTTTGCCCGCTGTGGTTTGGCGATATTTTTCGATTGCCTCTTTATGTTCATCAGCAGTTATAATATCCACCAGAGGATGCTCCGGTGACATTACCATATAGGTCGCACCGAAAAGCGTGTCAGGCCGGGTGGTGAAAACTCGTATGGTTTTATCGTAGGCATCTACCTTAAAATTAACTTCCGCACCGATGCTTTTTCCGATCCAGTCCTGCTGAAGTTTCTTAATTGATGATGACCAGTCAAGTCCATCCAGCCCTGCCAGCAGTCTTTCGCAGTATTCCGTGATTCGCAGCATCCACTGCCGCATAGGTCTTCTTTCCACCGGATGGCCGCCCCGCTCACTAAGTCCCCCAATCACTTCTTCATTTGCAAGAACCGTCCCCAACTCCGGGCACCAGTTGACCGGCGCGAATGCCTGATATGCAAGGCGATGACCATCTATGAAAATCTGTTTTTCCTCTTCGCTCAAACCGTCCGGTATTGGCAGTTCTTCTATTGGTTTTGCTTTTTGGGCATCCTTATCGAAATAGCTGTTAAAGAATTTCAGGAATATCCATTGCGTCCATCTGTAATATTTCACATCTGTGGTATTAATTTCGCGGTCCCAATCGTAGCTAAAACCAAGGCTCTTGATCTGGCGGCGCATGTTGTCGATATTTTTTTTCGTGGTTTCGGCTGGGTGGGTTCCGGTTTGGACAGCGTACTGCTCGGCAGGAAGACCGAAAGCATCCCAGCCCATCGGGTGGAGTACATTAAAACCCTTCATCCGTTTATATCGGGATACAATGTCGCTGGCGGTGTATCCTTCGGGATGGCCGACATGCAGACCTGCACCGCTGGGATAGGGAAACATATCGAGAATGTAGTATTTTGGTTTATTGCTGTCACGATGGGCGGCGAAGGTTTTTTCAGATTCCCAGAGGTTCTGCCACTTCTTTTCAATATCGCCGAATTCGTATCTGCCCTTTTTTTCTTCCATCAAATCTTTAACCTTTTAATAATGTTCTAATTCATAGAGTGCGGACAGCCTCCATCTGAGCAACCCTGGCATTTGCTGTCCTGTCCCGGCTGGGCGATACCGACGGCGAAGGTGGAAAACTGTTTTTCGGTCCTGCTGGAACCGCATTTGCTGCAAATGTGTTTCTTCCTGCTGTTTGCCGATTCCAGAAATTCCGTAACAGTATTACATTTAGTGCATTTGTATTCGAACATGGGCATAGTTATAACTTTCTGTATTATATGGACTTGTAACTAAATTAGAGATGGAAAGCCGCTTGCTTTGTTGATTCTGTAAAGCCCTTTTTGTAACCTCAAACAGTCTTTTTAACTTTCTGCGCACCTATCTCCATCGTAAACGCACCTTATATACCAAATTGTTGTTAGTGTCAATAATCTTCCATATGTTTTGTGGGATAGCCAGGGAATATCGTCCCCCCTTGTTAGGATACGGTGTATGCGGTACCGCTGGGATACTGCTTTCGAGCCGCCTTCGGGGTCTATGGTCTCCCGCAGCACTTCTTGTATTTTTTTCCGCTTCCGCAAGGGCAGGGTTCGTTTCTTCCAACCTTTGGCTGGTCGTGTTTGATCTGTGTAACTTTAATTTGCCCCTGCGGTGCGGTTGCGGCGGCTCGCTGCCGCTCGGCCATGGAAAACTGGTCAACCTCATCATGCTGGGTACTGCTGACGTTCCACATGTTCCGTCGTTGAGAGCCTGCTTCCAGCCGGACACGAAAGATAGTTTCGGTTACACGGTCCTCAATAGTCGCCAGCATCTCGTTGAACATCCTGAAGCCTTCGTGTTTATACTCGACTTTCGGGTCCTTCTCGGCAAAGGCACGCAGGAAAATGCTCTCCTTGAGATGGTCCATCGAATACAAATGATCCTTCCAGGTGCTGTCGTAAATCTGAAGCAGAACATATCTTTCAAGGTCGGAAAGTTCACTGCGGAGAAACTCATTGGCTGCGGTGCGGATATCACTCCTTACTTCTTCGATACTGTCGTTTTCATCCGTCTGGATATCCGCTTCAAACCGTTCGTTTGCCCAGCTGATCAGCTCCTCAGCAGTACAGCCTTCCTTTGCATCAATCTCTTCTTCGATTTTGCCGTTGTTATAGCTTTTGCTCAGGTCCAGCAGTTTATTATGCACCGCTTGCGGCGTAAGGTTTTGCAGTTGCTCGGCGGATAAATCTGCCAGATACTTATTATTGGCCCACTGCGCCAGTGATTCAAAACCATAGACATTCGCTCCCTGCGGCCCATAGACCATATTCATCGCAAACTCAACCGGGTATTCTATCTGCCGGCGGCGGTACTTATCCGCTACTGCTGTCGCGATTTTTTCCTGCATCTGTTTTGAAGATAACTCGCTAAAATCATCTGGCTTTAGTTTGATATCGAACTTGTTTGAGGCCCATTGGGCAAGAGTTACAATGGCGAAATTATCCTTCATGAAATCTTTGAGTCGTGAGCAGTCTTTTTTATCAATCTGCTGACATGCTGCTTCTATGAGAATTTTCTCAATCTCTTCATGGTCCGCATGACGCAATTTTCCTGCCGACAGTCCCGCCCCGAAAGCACTCATCGCCCATTTGCAGAGACCATCGATATTCCAACTCTGCCTGTCGGAAAAATCTTCGAGGTATTCGCCAATGCTAAGCGAAATCTGGCCAGCGGCGTTTTTTCCGGCCAACTCTTTTATCAGGGGTTCAATTTCTTCGAGCTCCTGGCCTGAAATCCTGCCCGGCTGGATATCAACGCCGAAATCGCTCCGCGCCCATTCGGAAATACATTTGTAAGGATAATTTTTATCGAGGACACTTTCGCATTCCGCAGTAATAGCCGCATCTATCATTACTTCAATAACGGCCTTTAGTCCCTTTCCAGCGAGTATCTCTCTTCTGCGGGAGTAGAATATCTTTCGCTGATAGTCCATTACCTCATCGTATTCGAGCAGGCTCTTGCGGGCCTCAAAGTTTCGCTCCTCGACTTTTTTCTGTGCCTTTTCGATTCCCTTGCTGATCCTGCCGTGATATATCGGCTGGCCCTCTTCCCACCCGATCCAGGCGAGAGCCTTTACCGTCCATTCCGGTGCGAATGTTCTCATCAGGTCGTCTTCAAAGCTCAGGAAAAATTCACTGGAGCCGGCATCTCCCTGCCTGCCTGCCCGGCCTCGAAGCTGATTATCGATTCGCCTGGCCTCGTGTCGTTCGGTTCCAACGATGTGCAGGCCGCCGATTTTGGCGACGCCCTCGCCAAGTTTAATATCAGTACCGCGCCCAGCCATATTAGTTGCTATGGTAACATTGCCCCACGCTTTGCCGTCTTTTGTGTGTCGTTGGTGGCCGGCCTTTTCCACGATATTCGCTTCTCGCTGGTGCTGTTTGGCATTAAGGACTTCATGCTCCAGCCCATATCGTTTTGTAAGCGCACCGGATATCGCCTCGCTTTTTTCAATGCTTATCGTTCCGACCAGTACAGGGCGGCCTTCTGAACTTACTTCATGAATTTCATCGGCGATTGCGATAAATTTTTCCTTCATTGATTTATAAATCAAGTCGTCCCTGTCGTCGCGAATGCAGGGCTGGTTCGTTGGCATCACAATTACATCCAGGCCGTAAATGTTCATAAATTCACCAGCCTCGGTAATAGCGGTTCCAGTCATACCGGCGATTTTGCCGTAGAGCCTGAAAAAGTTCTGCAAAGTAATCGTTGCAAGTGTTTGAGACTCTTCTTTGACCTGAACTCCTTCTTTGGCTTCTACGGCCTGGTGAAGACCATCGGACCATTGCCTGCCATGCATCAGGCGCCCGGTAAACTCATCGACTATAACAACCTTACCTTCCAGAACGACATAATCTTTTTCCTTCTCGAAAGTGATATGAGCCCTAAGCGACTGCTCAAGCATATGCGGCCATTCCATATTCGAGCCGGTATAAAACGAACCTACCCCCGCAATTTCCTGTGCTGAGCCGGTCCCTTCATCCGTGAGGTGGACAGCCTTTCGGTCGTTTTCAACTTCAAAAAGCTGAACCGCGGCCTCAAGTCTTGTCTGGTCGGTTTCAAGATTGGCGGTCGCCTCGTCGATAACCTTCTGTGCGGCCTGGGCTCTGGCAGAATCTTTGGCTTTCTTGGCTTCACTTAACTCGCCGTGGGCATTTGCGATGGTACGCTCACCGGAATCTATATTTTGTTTCAGACGGGTATAATTGCCCTGCAAGCCGATTAACTTTCTCCCAACGGCATCGGCCTTTTTATATCGAGTAACATCGTCAAAGGCAGGGCCGGATATAATCAAAGGCGTTCTGGCCTCGTCGATAAGAATTGAATCAACCTCATCGATAATCGCATACTCAAGCGGGCCCTGAGCCATATCGTCCAGCGAGATTTTCATATTATCGCGAAGATAATCGAACCCGAACTCATTATTGGTTCCGTAGGTAATATCGGCTGAGTACTGGCTCTTTCGATCCTGCGCGGAAGTGTCCATATCGGCTTGTATCGCCCCGACGGTCAGGCCGAGTGCATTAAAAACAGGGCTCATCCATTCGGCATCTCGTTTGGCAAGGTAATCATTGACCGTTACGATATGAACTTTTCTGCCGGTAAGATGGACGAGATAGGCGGCCAGTGTCGCAACGAGAGTTTTCCCTTCGCCGGTGGCCATCTCAGCGATTTTTCCTTCGTAGAGTATATTACCTCCGACAAGCTGGACATCAAAATGACGCATCTCGACATTGCGTTGGGCAACTTCACGAACAACTGCAAATACTTCCGGCAGGATATCTTCCGGAGAGGAGCCATTTGCAAGTGTAGATTTGAACTCATCGGTTTTTGCACGGAGCTGGCTGTCGTCGAGCGATTTCATCCGCTCTTCAAACTCGCCAGCGGCGACGGCAATGGACATATAGCTCTTTACCAGCCGTTCGTTCCGTGAGCCGAATATCTTTACAAAGAATTGATTGATTTTGTTAATCGTCATAGCAGCGGCAAGTTTAGTTTTTTAATTCTTTACTCGTGTAATATATTCGCCGGTTCGGGTATCGATTCGCAGTATCTCGCCAATCTTTATAAACGGCGGAACCGAAACAACCAGACCTGTCTCCATCGTTGCCGGCTTGTTCTGATTGGTTGCGGTTGCCCCTTTAATCTCCGGTGCGGTATCCGTTACTTCGAGGTCAACAGTATTTGGAAGCGTAACTATTACTGGCTTATTGTCATACATACTAACCTGCAGCTGGCTGTTTGGTTTCAGGTACTTCGGTCCTTCGCCAAAAGCATCATCATTGAGACTTACCTGGTCGAAGTTCTCCATATCCATCATCACATGTTCTGACCCAGCCGAGTACAGATATTCAAAATTTCTCTTGTCGAGAAATGCTTCTTCAACGATTTCTTCTGCGCGAAGCCGAATGTCGCGAATATTGCCGTCGGCAAGGCTTTTGAGTTTGGTCTGATAGACTGCTCCGCCCTTGCCGAGTTTGACATGCTGATAATCAACGATGAAATACAGATTATCATCCACCTTAATGGTCTGGCCCTTCTTCATATCCGATGCTCTCATGCTACTCTCCAGAATATACTGATAGTTTCCAGTGGTTTTTTACAGATTTCAACCAGCCTCGAAGTATCGCAGAACCAGCCGTAAATGTCAAGAAACCTGCTTATGGCAAAATATAAAATCATGGCGGATACCAATAATCGACACTTGGAAACACGGAGAATTGGCTGTATGGTCTTGTGCGGCAAGTAGTTATGGGGAAAACTTCGCGGGGTGATAGAAAATTTTGATTAATCGGAATTGGTATTAATCATTTACTTTCGTCGCAAGCTGGACTGACAACACAATTAAACATATTGACATTTTGGCCAAAAGATGAGACTATCACACGCTCTTGTTCCAGGAGTTGGCTTTGCGGGACAGAAATTTCAATTAAAATACACCAGTTGAAAATACAAGGGCTCTTTTTCAGCCGATAGAGATGGGATAACTATATTTAATTGAAGGATCGTGAATGAGCAATTTCACATTTATAGACGGCGGCATTGTTGGGGTTTATATTCTGGCAGTGGTCATCATTGGCGTAATGGTCCGCAGGTATGTTTCCAGGGTCGATCAGTTTCTCGTTGCCGGCCGTGAGCTGAATATATATCTCGGTATTGCATCACTGACCGCATGTGAATTTGGCATTGTAACCTGCATGTACACGGCACAGAACGGCTACGACAAGGGTTTTGCAGGTGCCACTCCCGGCATACTGTTTGCGATTGCGATGCTCTTTGTCGGTATTACCGGTTTTGGCATCAACCCGCTTCGCAAAGCAGGTGTGATGACAATACCAGAGCTTTTCGAAAATAAATTCGGACCTCGTGTCCGTTGGATGAGCGGTGTTGTTATTGTTCTCGGCGGCCTGCTTAATATGGGTGTGTTCCTCAGGCTGGGTGGAGATTTTCTTGTTGAAGTTTGCGGACTCAACCCGGATCATCTTGAGATTACAATGACACTGCTGCTCGTCGGCATCGGCCTCTATACCATTATGGGCGGCATGGTCTCGGTACTGATCACGGATTACTTGCAGTTTATTATGATGAGCATCGGCCTGCTTGTTGTTACGATAATGATCTTCGTTCAGGTCGGATGGGCAGATTTGGTCAATGCGGTACAGGTAAACTACGGTGACGGAGGTTTTAATCCGTTTGTCCATCCTGATATGGGTGTTTCGTATGTAATCTTCAATGCCTTTGTAGCGTTATCGGTTGTACTGACATGGCAGACGATAATCCAGCGTGTTCTTTCCGCTAAAAACAGTGCTACGGGCCGAAAAATTTACAAAGGAACAAGTCCGTTTTTTGTATGTCGATTCCTTCTTCCGGGAATATGGGGGATAGCAGCCCTTGCAATGCTGACACCGGACCAGATCGGCGGTAACACCATGCTGGCAATGCCGAAGTTCCTTGCAGGATTTGTTCCTCCAATTGTGATGGGAATTGTCGTAGCAGCAATGCTCGCTGCGGATATGTCAACTGATGCCTCTTATATGCTTACATGGGGAAGTGTCATATATAATGACATTATGGCACCGCTGCACAAGGGTAAATGGTCGCAAAAGAAGGGCCTGATGTGGAACAGGTTTATCATAGCAATGATTGGCGTATTCCTGCTGGTTTACGGTCTGTGGTACGAGATCAAGGGAGATGCATGGACCTATCTTGCCGTTACCGGCAGTATATATCTTTCAAGTATGTCAGTGCTGCTGATCGCATGCTGTTACTGGAAAAAGGCGAACAACTGGGGAGCGACAACGGCGATTATCATTGGTGCCGTAATGCCTGTCAGTTTTCTGGTTCTGCAGAAAATACCGGCAACAGAACAATTCACCGAGTACATCGGACCGTACATCTGGGGTATTGTTACATATGTTTCGGTAGCAATAGCAATGATAGCCGGCTCACTGCTGAAACCGCGGACCGTAGAAGAAAGGGGCAACTGATATGATTAAGCTCTTCTGGTTATTACTGTCGCTTGGATGTGTAGGCTGGTATCTGGCCGTTCTTGGTTTTATTGCCGTAAAGGGCGGCTCTGATATCAAGGAGATGCTGAAAAACCTCTCGGCTGGTTCATCCGGCGATCAGTTAGAAGATAAAGAGAAAACCTGATGGACTCACGAGGTGAAGACTTCAACTGGCGAAATACGCATTAATTTTCAACGAATCCATCAATCGTCAGTTTTCCATCGGCTGTTATTCTTATGGTAACAGCACCGTCAACAGGGGTGTAAAAAGCGCGAACCGGCATCTTCGGTTTATAGGAGGATTCATATCTACCGGCCGAGCAGCTTATAATCACGTACTGCGGATTTATCCTTTCGACAAACCCATCGACAAGATTTCTCGTTGACCCATGGTGCGGCATTATTATTACATCGGCTTTCAAGTCGGGATATAGCGCCAGCAATTGCTGCTGGGCGAGCTTTTCAATATCGCTGCATATAAGGATACCCCTGCCAGCGTATTCGATAAGGATCACATGAGATTTATTATTATTGTTGATAGTTTTGTCCATACAGGTTTTCTCGTCAGGCCAGAGCAATCGAACTTCCGCCTTAGAGTTAAAATTCATCTCGTCGGTTCGTTTCAATTCGATATTCCGCCTGCTGAGGCAGTCTGCAAGGAAGCCTGCAGTTGAGAGGGTTTTGGATTTAGCCAGAAATGCGGAGTTGACATAAATGCCTTGCATTTGACATTCAGAGATAATTTCAGGAATGCCGTTGATGTGATCTGTATCGTCATGGCTAAGCAGAATAGCGTGTAACTTGCTAATCCCCTTTTGGCGAAGGAAAGGTGCAACGATGCGCCTGCCAATATCTTTGGACGACAGTGACCCGCAATCTATCAGCAGATTACCTCTGCCAGGCAGTTCTGCCAAAACAGACTGTCCGTGCCCGACTGATAAACAAGTAAGCTCCAGACCGCGGCGGTAAATCGATTTGGATTTTGCGATACCAATGCCGGTAAAAACCGCGAGCCCAAGCAATGTGCAGATTATTTTTTTTACGATTGGCTTGCGGATATAGCCAAACCGCCAAACACCCAGCAGCAGATAGTAACTGACAATAACTCCAATAGATACCTTTCCTACGAGAATGTATGAAATGTTCACCGAATCGATAAGCCGAACAATCCATATAAACAGATTTGAGAGTCCTGTTACTACTGGTGAAATGATCAGTGCCGCCGTTGGCAGGAACACTGCGAGGGCGATTTTCGCAAAACCTGCCGCGAGTATCGCAAAGACCAGCGGAAGTGTAATTATTGTCCACAATCCCGCCAGCGGTGTAATTGCACCGAAGTGATACAGCAGCACCCCTGCCCCACCGAGCCACGCTGACAGACCAACCGACATCGTCGTTACTGTTACCATACAGAGACCGGCTGCAAAATTTAATCGAGAGGTCATGTTTTCGCCGCTTTGAAGAGAAGGAATCCTGTCGATAGTCAGCTTCAACAGCCGGTCCTCAATTCGTTCATAGAAAAGTATGATGCCAAGCACGGTCGTAAATGAAAGCTGCAGCCCCGCACTGAAGGTGTCTGCCGGGCGAATCAGCAGCAGAACGATTGCGGTTAGTGAGAGCGTGTTTAGCGGACAGGCCTTTTTGCCAACAAGTACGGAGATACAGAAGAACCAGCACAGCATGGCGGCTCGCAAAGTCGGCGCACGCGGAGGAACGATTATTACATACAGCGTTATCAGCAGAAACAGTGCAACTGCCCTTTTTCGTTTTGAAAGACCCGCACTTTTACACATCCACCAGATAAAGCCTGCAAGGATGCCGATATGCATACCGGACAGACTGATAAAATGTGCCAGGCCGGTTCTGCGAAAAGAGTTGTATGTCTCTGCCGGCAGATTAGCTCTTCTGCCAAGCAGAAGCGCGGCGAGCATTGCGTTCGACTGGCTCTCAGGACCATCATCGTCAAGCAGTGCCTCGGCGGTGAAGCATTTGAGTTTGTATGTAATATTCGACCAGGAGCCGGCGGGTTTGGATAAAATTTCGACTGCTTGTAAAGATTTAACAGATGCACTTATAAAGACTCGTCTCTGTTCGAGGTATCTTGCGAAGTTGAACTGGCCGGGATTAAGCGGCGGCCCGAATGTATCAAGCCAGCACATAATTTGTATGCAGTAGCCGGGCTGAAGATTTTCGACTGGTTCGGAAATTCGTACACGGATATCACCGCCGGCCTCGGCCCAGCCGTCAGTGGTCTTTACACTGTCAAGTTTCATATAAAAGCTTGTTGCCGGCTTGCCATATGTGTACCTGCCGAACTTCCAGGAGTCTTTATCCTCGATATACGGCGTGGTGATAATACTTCCCCGCACCGTTGCAAGCGTCAGTTCGCTGCCGATGAAGTTTCTAATGTCGCATTTGCCGGGCTGATAAAATGTTATCAGTCTTATCGAACCGAGACAAGCAAAAGCGATGGTTGCTGCGCAGGCAAGGCCGATTAGCCGTATTGGCGGTTTTTGGAAATAGAAGACGACCGCTCCTGCCCCGGCAAGACCAAGTATTACCAGCGGGACGGCGATGGGATAGCTGAACAGACTCTGTATAAAAATCCCTGCGATAAGACCTGCAGCAGGCAGTAAAAGTGGTGCGCGGGTAAATATCAGGTTCAGCGGCCGGGCCTTTTCTTCAAGCCCTTTATCGAGTAACTGTAACTGTCGTTGTATAGCGTCCAATGATTTTTTCCGCCATCAAATTTGTCATCCCCATCTCACCTATTTTTGGGCCGTTATTTTTTTCTTGCCGTTCATATACGGCTGCAGCGACTTTGGTATGTTTATCGACCCATCTTTGTTCTGGTTCAGCTCAAGTATTGGGATAAGGATTCTCGGCGATGCGATTACAGTATTGTTCAGTGTATGGCAGAGGAGATTTTTCTTTTGCGCCGTTTTGTATCGCAGATTCATTCTCCTGGCCTGGAAATCGTAGAACCGGCTGGCCGAATGTGTTTCGCCGTAGCTTTCCCGTGACGGCATCCATGTTTCAATATCATACTTTTTCGCCTGGCCGCGTCCTAAGTCGCCGGTGCATACATTAACAACCCTGTACGGAAGCCCCATCGCCCGCATCACCACCTCTGAGTTAGCCAGAATCTCGTCGTGGCATTTTATACTTTTTTCTTTATCGTTTTCGCAGATTATTACCTGCTCGACCTTTTCAAACTGATGGACCCGGTACAGTCCGTGCGTATCTTTCCCAGCCGCCCCAGCCTCTCTGCGAAAGCAACTGCTCATCGCAACATATTTTAACGGCAGTTGTTTTGCGGAAAGAATTTCGCCTGCATGATAGGCCGTCAGCGGAACCTCAGCGGTTCCCGCCAGGTTAAGCGAATCCCTCTCCATTTGATAGGTCTGATCTTCGGCGCCGGGAAAGAAACCTGTGGTCCGCATCGCTTCATCTTTCACCAGTATCGGAACCGAAAGCGGCAGGTATCCTTTACCGACCATATAATCCATTGCCAGCCGAAGCACCGCCCGGTGCAGCAGTGCCCCGTCTCCTTTTAGAAAATAGTTTCTCGTCCCTGCAAGTTTCACCCCTCGCGGAATATCGATTATATCAAGGTCGATACCGAGCTGGACATGGTCTTTCGGCTCAAAGTCAAATTCCGGTATTATCCCCCATTTCCGCAGCTCCAGATTTTCCGTATCATCTTTGCCAGGCGGAACATCATCGTCGGCCGGCTGGGCAACCTGCATCATGATCGAATCAAATTCCGGCTGAAGTGCTTTTATTGATTCGTTAAGTTTCACTTCATCATTTTTAAGTTCACCGAGCCGAGCCAATGCAGCCTTCTTTTCGCCGTCTGCCAATTTCGGGATGGATTTACCGACAGCGTTTTTATCAGTGGAAATATCCTGAAGCTGCTGTTTGTGCGTTCGTAAATCTTCATCAACCTGAACGAGCCTGTCGATGTCGACGTTAAAGTCTTTATCAGCACAGGCTTTCTTGAACCGTTCAGGCTCTTCCCTGATTAATTTTATATCTATCATTCCTAATACCCCTTAGTGATTAGAGCATTGTTCTACGAGTCAAAGTCAAACGATTCGAATATCGCGTTATTACCTTTAACGATTAAAACCTTTTAATAATTATCACATTGTTCTGTCCACCGAACCCGAACGATTCGCTCATTGCGATACCGACATTTGCCTTTCTCGGCTTGTTTGGTACATAGTCAAGGTCGAGCTGCGGGTCCGGGTCGTTTAGATTCATAGTTGGCGGCATAATATTATCGCCGATAGCAAGGATACATGTAATAAGTTCCGCACAGCCGGTCGCGCCGATCAGATGTCCGAAGATACTCTTCGGGCTGCTTGCGGGTGTGTTTTTGGCTTCTTCCTTGAAAACGGTTTTTATCGCAATAGTTTCTATCGAATCATTTTCGGATGTACTCGTTCCATGTGTGCTTATGTAGTCGATGTCTTTGTATGTTATCCCTGCATCGCTGATGGCCGCGGTAATTGCCTGCACTGCCCCTCGTGCCTCTTCGTGCATATCGGTAACTCGGAACGCATCGCTGCTCGAGCCGAACCCGATTACTTCGGCAAGAATTGTTGCGCCTCGTTTTTTTGCCGAGTCAAGCGATTCGAGTATGACGATTGCCGCCCCCTCGCCAAGCACAAATCCATCTCTCGTCGCAGAGAACGGCCTTGACGCAGTCTCTGGCGAATCATTTCTCGTTGAAAGTGCGGTAAGCCGGTTGAACCCTGTAACGCCGAGCGGATGAATCATCGAATGCGCACCGCCTGCTATCATAATATCATTTTTGCCGTGTCGAATCAGCATCGTCGCCTCACCGATAGCCTGTGTACTCGCCGCACACGCGGTAAGGCAGCTTCTCGATTCGCCCCTTGCCCCGGTCATCAAAGCGATATGTCCAGCTGGCATATTCGGTTCCTGCTCCAGCTCCACCATCGCGCTGAAGTCTTTGAATGCGACCTCGGCCCATTTGGAGCAGTCCATTTCTTCTTTTTTTTCGTCCCATGCGTTAACCAGCGCCTTGAAGAAGTTTTCGTTATCGACCGACCCTTCTCCGGCGCCAAGATATATCCCCATCCGCCTTCGGTCGATTCCATCGTCAGGGTTCTCCGTTTCTATTTCTATACCTGCCTGCCCGCAGGCCTGCGCCGCCGCCCCGATTACGAAAGATGAACCTCTGTTTGCGTATTTATGCAGCCCGGGGTTTTTAGTGAATTTTGTGAAGTCATAATCTTTTACCTCTGCACTGAATTTCGATGGGAATGTAGAGGCATCGAATATGGTAGTCTTTGCCATACCATTTTTGCCATCAAGAATACCCTGCCAAAGGCTATCGGTATCGTGAGCCATTGGGCAGACAATCCCGGTTCCGGTTATTACGACTCGTTTATTCATAAAATTACACCATCGGTCAGTTTGAGTTTTTTAATATTACAGCGGAGGTCTGCCCGCCGAATGTATAGCTTGTGCAAAGTGCATATCGAATATCTTTTTGCTGTGGTTTCGTCGCGATATTCAAGTTACATCCTTCAGCTTTATTGTCGCAGTTTTTCGCTCCTCCGATTTTCCCTTCAGTGATAGCCATCACCGCAGTTATCATATCCAAAGCCCCTGATGCGGCTCCGGTATTACCTATCATACTTTTTGTCGGCCAGACTGGAATTCCCTTCACAGCTCCGCCGAGTGCATTTTCGAGTGCGATAGCTTCGGCTCGGTCATCTTGTGCGATTCCGGTCCCGTGCGGGATAATCAAATCGATCTCATCTGTATCAATTCCTGCATCTGCCAGCGCATTTTCAATAGCGTATTGCAGTCCTTTACCATCTGCCTCAAGATGCTCGTACGAGTTGTTCAGCGAATTGCTTGACCCTGTCCCTGCGATTTTTGCATATACTTTTGCATTTCTTTTCGCCGCACTGTCTGCGGTTTCAATAATCATCATCCCCGCACCTTCACCGAACACAGAGCCTTTAGCATCCGCATCGAACGGCCGACATGCAGTTTGCGGGTTATCGTTGTTTGAACTTGTCGCCCGTTTCAGCAGGCACTGCCTTAACATTATCAATGGATTAACTTTCGCCTCGCACCCGCCGGTAAGTGCTATATCCGCGGTTCCTCGTTTTATCACATCAACAGCTTCAGAAAGAGCAAGCTGCGCCGATGCCTCGCCGCAGGTAATCGAATTGCTCGGCCCCTGAAAATCATGAATAATTCCTATATGGCACGCTGCCATATTAGGCAGATACTTGAGCAGCCAGATAGGTGTCAACGCTTCCAGCCCGTCTTTGCCCCATTTATGGATATCGAATTTACCATCGGTAATACTTTTCCCAACCGAAGGTGACAGTTCAACAAGGTCGCAGCTTATTAGTCCCGCCCCGACATTCGTCGCGGTCCTCAACGGAGTTATGTTTATATCTTCGGTGCCGGATGCTTTGGTAACAAGTCCTGCCGATTCAATAGCTTCTTCTGCTGCCACTATCGCCAGCTGAATATCCCTGCTCATAAGTTTGCCGGCTTTGCGGTATGACTTTGGAAGATATTTGGAAATTTTGAAGTTCGGCGCCTCCCCTGCCAGCTTGCATGTAAAACCCGCCGGGTCAAAAGCGGCAATGGTATCGATTGCGCATTTGCCGGCCAATAGCCCTTCCCACAAATCCACAACACTTATCCCAAGCGGACTTATCGCGCCAATGCCGGTGATAACGATCTCTGGAGCGGTCATTTGCCCGGCTCCGAATCAACAAAGCCTCTCAGCAGTGAGCCGAACATATCGGTGAATACAAAATTTTCCTCAGGGAACTCTTTACCACCGAGGTTCTTATCGATATGGCTGAACATCAGGCTGATTTCGGCGATAAGCTCTTCGCCTCGCAAAATTTTACCGGTCGTACTTGCAGCTTCATCGGAGATGTTTTCAATTTCGGCATGCAGTGTAATGGTATCGCCCGGGCAGACACAATCGTGAAAAGTTGCCTTTTTAATCTTCGCCAGGATGACCTTTTCCTCAAAGTTTTTAGCTTCTCCAACGAGAATGCCTGCGGTTTGTGCCATCCCCTCTATCATCAGGCATTCAGGCATAACAGGAAAGTGTGGAAAGTGGTCGTGCAGATGTTCTTCTGCCAGAGAAACATTTTTCAATGCAACGGCACTTTTGCCGCTGTTGAACTCTAAAAATTTGTCAATCCAAATCCAGCGCATTTATAACTTCACAAGAATAGATATATTTATCAGGCCTATTAATTGTCAAGTTTTGTCTGGATGAAATTCACAATAGAATCGACAGTAAACAGGTCTGCTATCTTATTGACATCCGGATTATCCTGAAAGTCCGCAAGGTCGGTATGCGGCATTTTGGCCTTGAGTTCGGCAAGACCTTTTTCGGTCAGTTTTCCGCTACTTACAAATTCCGGATTGCTCATTACGTTCTCTGCAGGGAACAATTCTTCTCTCGGTATCTTTATACTGAAAGATTTTTCGAGCCTGAACACTATATCCAGAAAGTCAATGCTTTCTGCGCCAAGGTCGCCCATTAAGGTTGCCTCTGCTGTAACTTCATCGTCGTCAAGCCCGAGCGCATCAGCTAAAACTTCCTTTACTTCTTCAAAAATCTGTTCACGAGTTGTTGCCATAACTAATTCTCTCCAAAAATCTTTTATGTAAAACAGCCCCGGCTATTTGGCCGGACTCCACAATCAGGTGCTCTATGTTTTCAACAATTCAAATCGCCGCTTCATGCTCTCAATAACTTTATCATCTACCGAAGCCATTTTCGGATTCTTTTCTGCGAGGTTAAAATGTCGCAGAGTAAATTTTGCCTTCACTATCGATTCGCCGTCAACCGTTCCCTCACCGGTAAAGCTGCTGACATCCTGTTCGATTTTTTTCGCTGTTACGGAGTATCGAATTTGCATCCCAGGTGTTGCGAAACTCTCAAATCTAACATTTTTCGCTTCTTTAAGCAAGACCATACTATTGGCGAAGTCCTGGTTTTTTCGCACGAGCCAGCTTCCAGACTCAATAAGTCCCTCAAGCAGCAGAACGCCAGGCAGAACCGGAAAGATGGGGAAATGGTCAGCTAAGTACTCCTCGGCAAGCGAGAGGTTCTTAACCGTGATTATCCGGTTATCGGCCTCAATTGAGACTATTTTATCAATAAGAACGAATTTCATCCGGCCAATTGTATTGATTTGCAACCAATTTTCCAGCTTTTTTTTTCGTTTTTGTTTGAAAACGCCCCTGGCTGGAGATATTTAATGGTAAAATTGAAAAATTATTTCATAAAATTAGTTGTAATGTCGAGAATAACTCAGTAGCCTGTACGGCTTGAATTATGTGTTGGTAAAGTGGATATTGGTGTTGGGAACAGTTTATGACACTTATGCAAATTCTTCAGCCAGGATGTGTGAAGGCACCTCTGGCAGGTAGTAATAAGGAGGAGGTTATCACCGAACTAGTCGATTTGCTCGACGCCAGCGGGGCTTTACTCGATAGAAATGTCGTTCTCGAGGCCGTACTTGCCCGCGAACAGACACGCAGCACAGGCATTGGCTCCGGAATAGCGATACCTCACGGCAAGTGCAGCGGGGTAAGTGAGTTGGTAATGGCTATCGGAATAGCACCTGATCCGGTGGATTTTGATAGTATCGATGGCAAGGGCGTCTCGATTATCGTATTGTTGGCTTCACCGCTGGACCGCACAGGACCTCACATTCAGGCCCTGGCAAGAATCAGCAGGCTGATGCTGGACGATGAGTTCAAGGCAAAACTCGAAAATTCAACCAGTTCAGAGGCAGTTTACGAGCTGATCAGCACCAAGGAAAACGAATAACCTATCCGCCCGCAACACCCTGCACGTACCATTTTCATTAAAAACCAACACTGCGAAAGCACATCACCATCCATGAGTTTGCGTATTGGGGATTTGTGTATTCTGTCTCCTGATTTATGGAACTTTTTGTCCGCTGGTTTGTCTTAATATTATGAGAAACGTTCAGATTACAAAACTTATGGCCAAAAGGCGCAAAAAATCTCAGTTTTCTGGCTAATATGTCCGATAAACATAGAGATACGGCTTGCCGTAAGTGCTCGCCGTACGGCCATTTTTAGCATTAATAACCAGATGTAGCTGCCTTGTGATTAGGTAACAATGGAGAAAAAAATGGGTTTACAGCGTTATAACAACAATTTTAGGACAAAAATCATATCAGCGATGCTTATTTTAGCGTTCATTTGCCAGCCGAGGGTGTTAGCCGAGGATGGGGCGAAAAAGTCGGTTTTTCGCAATAGTGTTTACAAATTGAAACATATTACCGCGGAAAATGCAAAAAAAACACTGATAGCACTGAAAATAGGCACGCATATCAACCAGATAGGCAAAATGGAAGCGTTGATTATAACTACAAATAATCCACAGGACTTAAAGAAAGCTGCAAGTATTATCGGCCTGATAGATTCTAAGCAGGAATTTGTGGTCAGGACGATAATAGCGTCCGCGGATCCGCAAAAACTGCCGAAAAACGAGGATATTGCTGCTGAAATCGGTGATATTACGATCGGAACCCTTCAGGACCCGCCATCGGAAAAGGAAAAACCGCAGGTGATTGTCGACTTTCATAACTCCGATCTGATAGCGATAGGCCTGCAATCTTCCGTTGATAAAATCGCAAAAGCAGTTGAAAAACTAACCCCGTCCCGGATGGCAAAAACGCGGGAAAAACCCGAAATACCAGCGGCACAACCTGCTGTTAAGGTTGTTGAAAAGCCAGCGGTTACAGTCGAAACTGCCAACGGTCATGACCTGCAGCGACAGCGGCGGCAGGCCCAGCTTAAGAAACCGGCATCCGTCCCGCGGCCGCCTGCTGCTGCTGCCGAAGAGCAACCCAGCCGGCAGAAAAATGGTGATCCTTTCGGTGAGGAACTTTTAGATGCAGTTACGCACGCTGAAAGTGATATGGCCGGAAAACAGCAGAAAACTGAAAAACCACCAATACCGGACGATATTCTCAGGGCAATGCAGAAACTCCGGCAGGACGACCGCGATAAAGCCAAACTCCCTGCTAATGCTGAAGTTACAAAAGTTCAAAAGATTGAAAAAACACAACCATCGACTGAAACTACTGACCAGGTTAGTAATGCCGAACTTATAAGTGCGATAAAGGCCCTTACCGCAGAGATGGCGAAGTTAAAAGAGACCACAACGGCGCCGGCACCTGTTAAACAAACAATTCAAGTAACAAAACCTGATGATAAAATGGAAATAAAGGCTGGTGAGGAGGAGCTTGAATTGTCAATTACGCTGCCGGAGAAGGTTAAGATAACCGCTCTGCTTGAACTGGTCGGCAAACAGCTTGGACTTAATTATATCTATGACCCCAAAGATAAAGATATAAACAGCGAGATAATGCTCAAGATTCATGATGGTAAAATAAAGGTCAAAGATACATACAAGCTCCTTGAGTCGGTTTTGAAGACCAAAAATCTTGTAATGACACGAAGAGGCAAACTGGTAACTATCGTACCGAAGGCCAAGGCGATGGAATATGATCCGGTTCTTCGCCAAAGCAATGATGATATACAGCCCGGCGATGTGATAGTAACTACCGTATTGAAACTTGAACATGCCGATACCGCCACGGCACAGAAAATGCTCGAAACTATGAGTATGGGACTGAAGTTTCAGTCAATTCCTGAAACTGATACTCTGATAGTAACTGCCTATGCGTATCGGATGGAACGAATCGAAAAGCTAATCAAGATGATAGATGTACCTGGCAAACCAAGACTGTTTCGATTCAGGCAGTTGCAATATACCCAAGCAGTTGATATTGTACCTAAGGTAAAAGCGCTTTCCGAACAGCTTGGTTCAGTTTCAGTTTCCATTGTTGCCAAAAAGGCTGCTGTCGTTGCCAAACCCAGACCTGTAAGAGGCAAAACACCACCGGTAAAAGCTCCACCTGCTCCGGTAGTTAAAGGAGTTTATCTGGATACGGACGAGAGAACGAACAGGATATTTATGATAGGCCTGGCAGATGAACTTGAAATCGTCAATGCGATGATAGATGCACTCGATGTGCCGAAGACGGATTTGCGGTTTACACGAATGTATGAGGTTCAGAACATAGGCCCGGATGAGGCACAGCAGTATCTCTCGCAGTTGGGTGTTACTGGCCAGAGTAAGTCAAGTTCAAGCGACAGGCGAAGTTCGGTCAGGACTCCAACGAGCAAAACCAAAGTTCCTACCGGAAGATCGTCAAATCTATCCGACTCAACAATTACAGACGATTTGCCGCGGGTGGTGGTTGTTGAGGCGATAAATTCATTGCTGATACACGCTAACCCCCAGCAGCACGAAGAGATTGCCGAGATATTGGCCTATGTCGATGCAAAACCGGACGAAACGGCGACACCATATGTGGTCTATCGGCTTGAAAATCAGGAGCCGGAAAAGCTTGCCGGTATACTTGACCAGGTTCTCAATAAGCGGAAAAAACCCTCAAAAGGGGCCGCGGGCAGTAAGGTTCAGACGACTGCAAAACCAAAGGAAGATGACGAGACGATCGAAATTGTGCCGGATGAAAGCACACGGTCCCTCATTATTTTTGCCAGCAGGAAAAATCAGCAGTTGATAAGTTCGCTTATCGACCAGTTAGATATATCCCGCCCGCAGGTATTGCTTGATGTTACGCTTGTCGAGATAACAAAAGACAACGAGTTCAACTTTGACCTTGATGTAGTCTCGAAGTATCCAGCACTTATTGGCGGTATGCAATATGGCGGAATTGATGTTCTTATGACTCCCGTTGCGGGTTTGGTTGCAGAGGGTATGTCGACAGAGGGTACGGGTAAGGCATTCTATGCTGACAGGCATATCCAGGCACTGCTGGATATTATGGATGATAAGCAATATGGCAGGGTACTTGCCCGGCCGTCACTTTTAGTATGGGACAATGAGCAGGGTATTATTAAATCCGAAAAGACGATATATATCGGTAGTGAAAAATCCAGTATCATACCCGGCGATAGAGACACTGACCCTACAATAACATCTGATGTGAGTTTTGACTCTTATCAGTCCGGCATAACGCTTACCATAACGCCGCACATAACATCAGAGACGCTATTGCAGCTTGATATAGAATTAGACAGAAAAGATTTTATATCGGGTGATAAAGAAGTAAACATAGGCACTAAGACCGTGCCTAAGCCGCTGGATACCGTCAGCAGTAATGTTAGCACAAAGGCTGTAATCCCCAACGGGGCGACAATAATATTGGGAGGCATAGAGACGATAAACCAGGGAAAGAATATTACAAAAATCCCGATTTTAGGCGACATACCTCTGGTTGGTGCCCTGTTCAGGGGAGCAAACGAGACTGACGTTCAGAGCAAGCTTTATGTGTTCGTTAAGGCTCATATCATTCAGCCTGGTGATGAACTGACGGGTTATAGCGATATCGAAAGAGTCTCAATGAAGAAACGGCGGAGTTTTGAGGAGGCTGAAACCAAATTCCAGGAGCTTCGCGGTACACCCGGAATAGAGCAAACCCCGCTGGATCCGGTGAAGATACTTGAAGATGATGAGTATATTGACCAGCTAAGAGCAGCCGCTGAACCACAGGCCGTAAATCTTCCAGAGGCCCAGTTGTAGTAACCATGCTTTTGCGGG